>WNGR01001923.1_pt1 | contig 22917 bp, 23 predicted proteins | sample 5407581 | NCBI WGS metagenome assembly WNGR01 (sample SAMN13153383, study PRJNA577476) | soil metagenome | isolation source: 80 cm soil or saprolite under Garry oak tree replicate 2 | place: USA:California | collected 2016-06-15
TCCATAACCCGATTTTTGCAACATAACCAATTTCCTGAGAATTTCTCCTCCCACTTATTTATGAACCCCGTTCGTGAATTTCGTAAGTCCGAACCATGTGTATTTTTTGAAGGGGACTATCGATATGGATTTGGCTGTATCGAGAACAGGAAGGGTTATATTAATGATTGGTCACATCATGATATTGAACACTATCAAGAGCACAAGTTACGACGTTTTCTACGTACACATACTTCTTTCGAGGGTATGGCACCGTCATTATGGTTGTGTGCTTCGGTGCTTCAAGCCACCTAATTATTTCAATGCATGGATAGAAAAATGACAGGAGAGATCCCAAATCGTGCTGTATATGTGAGGCGTAATACAACCACAAAGCTCCGAAGTGACTGAAAAGCCGCTATTTGCCCGGGGTTCACGTCTTGAGTAGCTCCCCCTCAGCTGCCAGTATCGAATGTACCTCGGGAAACCGAGGTGTAATTTTGCACTCGAATAGGGCTGGCTTGCTGTAGTGTACCGGTCAGCGCTCAGGCTTGATGTAGGGGCTAAGGGACATACAAAACCATCCCAGTGTCCACGAACGTGTTGGTATCAAGAAGGGCTTCCTTTCCGTCTTGATCACGAACCCGTTCGAGGGTCGCCGCCCATAGCGTCGTGGCCATGTAGATAAAGAGTGAGTCATTGGCGACATGTCTCCCCACGCAAATACGCCGCCCGAAACCATATGTGCTGTGCCCTTCCTCACGCGTCTCTGCAGGACCAGGAATAATCTTGCCGTGCGCGTCCAGGAACCGCTCAGGTCTGAAGCTCGCGGCATCGTCACCATAAGTAGACGGGTCATGGTGGCAATGCCAGAGGTTCGTAAGGCATATTGTTCCCTTGGGGATGAACATCCCGTTGTACCAGTCGTCCTCTGTCGTGGTGTGTGGGAGAGAGAATGGAAGAACAGGGCGCCATCGGAGAGCTTCTTTCACTAGTGCCTGCATGTACGGAAGGTTCGGAGCGTCCGAAAATGTCGGGGTGCGTGATCGCCCGACAACGGTGTCCAGCTCAGCCTGCGCACGTCTTTGTACTTCCGGATGCGCAACCATTGCGAGTGCCCACCAGTACATCGTAGTTGACGTCGTCTCTGCGCCAGCGGAACTGTCGGAAAAGTTCAACGAGGATTTTTCGTCAACGTAAAGAGCAAGACGCACTATAATGTTCCAAGGAGCCAGGCCATCTCTTGATCAGAAAGCGGGTTGCGGTCAGAGTTCTTGATGAGCGATGCACTCAAACTTGGCCGTTCGGAATCCTTCAACTACGTTTCCCTGGTTCAGCAGATTTCGACTAATCATCTTTGCATCTGTGCCTACCACGTCATTCCGAACACGATCAAGAAGTGCTCCGAACATGGTATTGTCGTGCTCGAAATATCGCCTCGCTTCATATTTCCACCCTGCGAATCTGACGCAATATCATAAAACTGAGCGAAAGAAACACCTCATAGATATGAGGACGAACCTTTCAGGGATTTGCATCATCCACGGGAACATATCAACAAGATACGCTCCCGGGACTACCGCAACGGACAGGCGGTTAATGAAAGCGTGGATCTTCGTGAGGGTCTTGTCATTTTCGGTTTCAAGAGTGGGGTAATCGTATAACATAGACATGGTCGCGGAAGCGGAGGTGCGTTGGAAGTGTTTCTCTAGATCTTGAGCACGAGGATTCGATAGCAGCCCAGAAGCAAGAAGAACGCCCTCTTTTCGAAGAAGTGTGTGATAACTACGAACTGCAGTTTTTGTAAGGCCTTCGTGAGCGGCTCGTCGAGTACGGCGCCAACTAGTACCAACGGGACGATCAACCCTGCCAGTGGTTCGCGAGGGATGCAACAAACTCACGTGTCTCCATAGGGGAGAAGGGCATTGAAGAGACCGCCCGAGAGAATTTCATTAGCCATAATCAGGCGAGGGCGATCAGAATAAATGTTTGCACGGCGATCAAGGAGCTCTGCAGCCTGCTTGAGGCTGTTAATGACGAGGACGGGCTGGCCGAGAGCATTCAAGTACACCATATCCTCTTCAATGTCGTGAGCACCGACACCGCGTCAGTGGGATTTGAGAACGCACGGTACTTTTGCTTGCAATCCTTCCCAAACAACCAGGTCTTGTCTTGCAATTTGGAAGCATTTCCGATAATCGGCAATCCCCACGGACCCGGGGGAACGCGGCGCCAGGGACTCCTCATGTATCGGACCACTAGAACGACTGCGAAACCCAGCACGGCCAAGCCAACGTGGGTTGTCGCAAGCTCCCATACACGGTTGAATGAGAGACGGTGAAATAAAGCCGATAGTCCGAACTCTGTCGTGCCGTATCCTAGGGGAGGAACGGGACTACGCGCAGAAACACTCCCTTTCATTGCGTTGGGGATGGTCGCGGGGTACTATATCCTAATCGGACACTGCACGCAGCGCTCGTTTATATAGGTACCGTACCCAGGATAAAGACGTAAGGGCCCCTATTGTACACGTATGGTACCAGTCACGTCAGCGTTCTATTTGATCAGTCATGAACGTTTGACGGACGAAGTATGTGAATCCCCAAATTCGACCAGACTGTCCAAGATCTTTGTCGGCGGAGGGCGAATTGTGGCGCATCCAATTACATCATACAAGTTCGGGACTGAGGTTGCCCGATTAATCAGGACTCGAGACGTTGAATGATCTTTTGAATGGTGGTACTATACAACACAGTAAGTGAGGTTGTCGACATAATTTCGTCACGGTCACCTGAGCTCCTAATAGTTCCCATCGGCAGCTATCACAGAATGAAAAGTGGGATGGCATGGGTGTGTCGTGGATTAGATGGGAGTTTAGCGGACGCATTGATCGAGATTTCGCCATCTAAAGCGTACTCGCTTGAAGTCGCTTCTGAGTAGTGCCCTTGATCACCAATCACATGTATAGAAAGTTCCTTATATTAGCACTCCACGAGTGATGAGATACGCCGTGGGTTGTCGAGGATTTGTTTTCACAGATTGTAAGATCTTGGGACGTACCGTCAAGACCGAGGCTTGCGTGACCGTGCTTCTTCACAAGCTCGGAACGAGCAATTATTTCTTACGGGCCCAGGAGAGTCCATTCCATTCAATTGGGACGAATGATAGTGGTTACAGAGTGCAATAGTCTGGACTGCCAGGAACAATGAGATGAGGTGACCCAGATTTCAAGTCACTACGCAAAGAACACCCCACCTCGACCTAGTACTCTCCAACCTAGATTGCGGCAGATAGATCTCGGTCCGGTCGCGAACGACGAACCCGATGGAAGAGCGCCTTCGATTTGACATGGATCCATTCGTTGACACTGGGATAGTTATAGTTTTGTAGGCTGCTGTAGAATTGCTATGGTACCGGCTTAACATATTGGCATCCAGTTGCTTGGCCGAGATCACTGCCGAACGCTGGGTTCCCAGCTTGCTGGGTAGTATGTAGGCTTGGCTCGGCGCTCGCAGTTGACGCAAATGCATGTGGCAACTCGAATGTAACAGTATTCACGCCACTTAATAATTTGGGGTACCGTTCGGTTCCGAGGATCACTGGAGAAAATGGAAGAATAATGTAACTGACTCGCAGAGCGTTATCATGATATACACTGGAAAGGGGTTTAAGGGACTGCCAGCGGTGGTTGTGTTAGTCTCGTACCCGCCGCTCTAGAGGAGGAGTGCAAGGAGGGAGGGGCGGCGGAGACACGGGGGAAGCCGGGGAACGATGGAATATTATTGGCTGAGGGGAATAAAGTTTTTTATGCCGAAGATGCCGCCCACTCCACCCCTTGCACATTCCTCCTCTAGAACGTCTGGGGCATTTCGTCCAGGAACGAGGGCTCGGTGACAAGATGTCACACTCACGTGCCTTCACATAATACGTATTTACAAATCTGCACATGGAATTGTCAAAGAATGTGTGTCAGAGGTCGGAGTAAGCAATTCATCCCAGAACGGACTCGGGGTGGCTGTTGAGCATGTCATGTTCGAATGTCCAGCCAACAACCGCATCCATGCCATCCACCCTTATGTGTATCCTTGAGGCCAACCGTTTTTGAGCCTTGCAGTTGCAGCACTGTGGGAAACTTCCTAATCATTCTCGGGTGTTGTGCAGGTTCTAACAGGTTCTAAGGGTGTGAACTATCGCAGGTGGTTGTGCAAGTGGTTGTGCAGGCCTCTGCACCGTGCGAGGTTCTGTACACGTACTGCTGCCACCTCAGGTGCGTCTGGTCTAAGCCGCTAAAGCCACGCTGAGGTGTGGCACATTCTGGAACGCAAGCAGGGAGCTGTGCAACGCTCTACAGGGTCGGGCAGTCGAAGGAGAGAGGAAGCGGTCGTGCACGCTTCTGCGCGCTGCGTAACTTCGCAGAGATGGTCGCCGCTGCCGGGAGCGCATTGAGCTTGAGTCGCTAAGGCCGCGCGCAAGTGCGGCAAGCCTGGGGATGCAAACTATGGGCTGCACTGAGCCCTTTGAGATTGGAAACGTGAGGGGAGAGGTCTTCTTTTTGCTTACATCTAAGGAATCTAGGGTGTGGGTTCAGGCGAGTGCAGAGAGCGCGGGCAGGTGTGGAGTGCGTGAGTGAGCGCAGAGAGCACGTGGCAAGTGACTAGAAATCGTGTTCTCTGAGGCCAGGAAGAGAGTAGATGTATCACCGTGTTCGCTTTAATTAACCCACAGATGGCACTGCCAACAAATGGTGTGGGCGATAGCGCAGTCATGATATCTGGCACCGTGACAGCAGTGTCAAGCCTGGGTATCACAATGCTGTTGGGGACTACAGATTCTAGGGAGTGTGAAGTGGCGAAAGTGGTCGCGCAGGCCCTCGCGCGTCGTGAAAATTTGCAACGGTTGTCGCAGGGTTCAGGAACGTGTTAAAGTTGATTTTCTAAGGCCGCGGACGAGTGCGGCATGATAGATGATGCGGACGATGGGTGGTACTGAGTTCAACTGCAATTCTGGACGCATGGGCCGCGCAGCAGGAAAACTCACAGGGGTGACCGCTGTGGTCACAGATGCATTGCACTAGAATTGCTAAGGCCGCGCACAAGTGGGGCATGCGGGGAAACACAAACAATGGGCTACACTGAGCCCTGCTGAGATCTAAAGCGCAAGGGGAAGTTCTTCTATTCTGAAAGTCATAAAATATATCAATCTGTAAACATAGGGTACCTACACTGGGGTAGGTACCTGTGGACAGCTTAAGTGAAGGTTGCAATCCTTGGAGATGCGGTGTGGGGGAGAGCAAGCCTGATGACAGTGCGCACACTAGGGTTACAAAAAAAATGAAAGAAAAAAAAATACAAATAGCGGCTAGAGCCGTGCCTTTTCTGGAAACAAAGAGCGGCTTGGCTGAGTGATTGATGAGTGGGGTAAAGGTGTAAGACAAAAGAGATGGTGAGACGATGACCATGTGGGTGCCACAGACAAAGACGGGGCGATGTGTCTCTGAAGGACAGCTACCGAGCCACTTGACAAGTGCAAGGGTCAGCAACTGGCCACATTGACACGTGAATGAGAAGGCGATTTGATCAAGAGAAAGAGCAACGAGGGATAAATGATGAAAAGAGAGAGAGAATGTGTGTGTGTGTAAGAGACACGAGGATGGGTGAAGGTCGACATGGGGCCGCAGGAATGTGCGTCCGAAATGCCAGGTAGGCCATGCAATACATTTGAGACTGGCATTCACTAGGGACAAGATCAAGGGCTTCAGGCTGAGTCAAAGCCACTCAGTCATAGTACGCGTTGAGGACGTGTTAAATCATGTGATTGAATTATTAAGCTTACGCGATGTGACTGCCTGTCACCGAGCCTCCGTGCCTGGACGAAATGCCCCAGACGTTGTAGAGCCCTTGTGCACTCGTGCCTCAATGGGCGCTAACAACGGCTGGATCCGAGACTATGGTTGTGTTAGCGTTTGACGCAAATTGATGTCCTGAATAAAAAAGGTGCAACTAGTTATCTGGTAAGAAACTGTAATATATTCTTTTCAATTACCTGAATAGGAGCCGTGCTAAGTTAGTTACTGTAATTTAAGCGTTAACCGTTGGCGCTCTGATACAGCACTGTATCTCAGTATCTGATAAATCTGATCCGTTGTCCAATTTTTCTTTTGGCACGACCTTTCGATTACTCAAATTCGGTCTTTGCACTCAAATTTGGTCTTTGCAATTTTCCCTAAATTTCCTTGACAGGGAGGTGCATTACACATTACACACACTCCCTGGCCCTGGTATATATTTCTTATCCCATCCTCAGTTTGACTTCTCATTTGCTTGTTCCGTGCCCACGAACGCTTTAGTGGTGGCGGTTCATGACGTCATGTCAAGTATATATACTCGATTCCAGCCCATAAAGGTTTGCCTGGCAAGTCATGAGGGACTCAGGGAGAGAGCTTCAGGCTCGACTTCCTGTGTTTGCTTTCACGAATACAGCAGCTCGTTAGCACTTTGTTTGCCAGCGATGCCCGGCCCAGAACCATTGAAGACCTGATCATCGATCAACGCCTGACAAACCCCGTGAGCATCATCACGATGCGATGATCCTAGTAAAAATACGTCGTGTGTACGTCACAGTAAAATGAACCCCGACACTCGGGGCCAACATGACCACTTTGCCAGCGACGCCGCGCCTCAGATGAAACGTTATGTTGGCATTAGCATCCGTCCTACAGTACTGTACCCGAGCCATGCATTCCAAACATCGAAGTCCAGCAGAAAATGGCGGCGTTTCATCAGAGAAAGGCTACACGAGGCTTCTATTCTCAATCAGAAAATAGAATTGTGGAAATTTTAAGTCCCATATGTGATTCCACCTGACGGCAACCCCTATACATCGCCTACCGCGGATGCGCAAGTGAGAGTTTCGTAAGGAATTTCATCGCCTCAACGCGGTACGTATCCAACGTTATAGTTCTGTTGGTGGCTTGGCTATCGAGGAGCGTCAATAATTGCGGAGACGAGGTGGTGTACCGCGGCCATTGCGGGCTCAGTCCACCGTCGTTGGGATCCAGGTTCGTGGCAAATTGGATTAGGTAGTGCGTCAGGTCTCCCCCGCCATAGATATTCTGAATATCGGACCCGTGAACTGAGCCAAGTACGGGCAGCGACTTCAGGCGCTTGTTTACTGCGTGAGAATCGACGTGTGAGCGGGAGATAAGGACCCGCGCGCGTGAGCGGGAAAATACGTATGTGCGACGTACAAAACGACCAAATATTCTGCTTTTCTGATAGGTTGTTCAGGAGGAAGCGCCGTGGCGCTTGGAACACAAAATCACCCAAGAGAGAAGCAATGCGTTTGAATTCTGGGGTAAACGCATTTTCCGTGCCCGTGTCGTACGGCGAACCCTGAGTGATATCCTGGGGGTACAGCGTAAGCAGCCTGTCCATCTCGGCATCCGTTGCACTGGGTAGGAAGAATTCTGATAAGTAATTGCGCAGCTCCGGCTCGGTCCTGCAAGCGCTCCGTGAGCAGTGATACGACTGACGTGCCAAAAATCGAGCGTTTACGTGATGTTGGTCTGAGAAAGGGAAAATAAAGTCCCTTCGTCATCGCAGTCCCCTGTGACGAACGGGACCCTCGCAACTTTCCCTCGTCGGATGAGCTTCTGCAGGTCATCCGCCAGAAAAACGCCATCTATAAGGGGCCGCCAGGCGAGCGCAACAGACTGTGGGATGGTTCATTGGCCACTACAAAACTCTGACGAGCGTGGGGAAGTAGACCACGCACCTGATATGAGAAGATTGATGGTGTGCTATCCATAGCGGCCTTCAACTCCTTGTAGGGTGCTGCCCGCAGACACGCTAAGGTGTCGGAAGAGCACGTGCAACCAGTGCGTTCAACGAGGTAGTCATAATATGGTTGACCCTACAAGTTCGCTCAGAAATTGAGTGAATCCGCAGTATATATGCCTACATGCGTGATATCACTAGTCGGGGTGGGCGAGCCGGACTGCATGAATGCTGCACGGAACAGGCCTTCGGTGTCCCCACCGTTTGCCAACATCTGGAGTGATACCGAGACTGCGCCGGCACTTTCACCCCAGCTGAGAGATGTCAGTAGACGTCGCGTTAAGTGGCCACTTCACTTACATCGTCACTTTCGACGGATCGCCACCAAATGCGTGAATATACTTTTGTACCCAACGAAGTGCCAGACGCTCTGTAAAGCCAGATGTTACAACGTTGATTATGTCGACTGTCTGAACGCTCACGATCCCACAGCCCGAGATTGCCTACTTTGGCTTCTTTAACTTCTTGGCTGGCCAGGAACCCGAAGGCTAGCAAGGGGCAAATTTGTCTAGATAAAATCAATTTGAGGGGTAGACGCACCTGAAACGCTGAGAAGAGGATGAGGGTTACGCCAAGTCACGAAGAACGATTCAAGTTGCGCTCACCGATAGTTCATACTAACGTAAATCACAGGCTGCTGAAGCGCGATCGAGCGATTCACAATGACAGTGCCGTCGTTGCTGCGCATTTATTTATTTTCCCAGGACACGAATGATGGAAAAATAGATTTGACCGTACAAAGCTGACGACCCGACTTCGAAACCGCCTTTGGGGCATTAAATAGGTTAGTGAGAGCAAAAGGTCGAAAGCATTGCGTACGCCTCACCTCCATATATCCACTGCCAAGTGGGTTATTATTATTAGCACAAGTGATAACATACCATTCACAGAGTACGCACCACTACTACCGGGAGTTTTGAACCCGGTCTGGCATGGGCAGGTGCAAGGACATTGAGTGTCAAACCTACAACCATCGTCAGATTGCTTTCCGTGCGGTGCGGAGCCTCCACAATGGCCTCCTCACAATCCTCGCCATCTAGAATCGTGGTTGTTCCGTTTCCAAAGAGGCTCGCGAAGTACTCGAGCGTCTCTTGAGGTAACCCGCTCGGAATCGCGAGCGTAGTTGCTTGTTGAGGGCACGAAAGACCGAATGCAGTAGCATTGTGTGTACCAACGTAGGGGCCAGGTGCCCGTGGATGACGGAAGCGCAGGTTGCCAACTCTGTCGGTGAAGGTCAGGTTGGCGTGTCAGTCAAGGATGACAGAGAGCTGAACCGAAATCAACTACGGACGGTGGTTGTGCGAAGGGGATGCCGAGGAACTTGTTTACGCCGTCGGCCTTTATTCCTATGAACGTGCCCTTGTCAAGCGTGACGATAGGACAAGTATCATGCATTGTAGAAGTAGCCAAGACTGTAGCAGTCGCGGCGCAGATGATAACAAGCAATGCCCGAAGAAAGGCCATGACCGCCAGAGAGAAGGATTGGCGAAGTCCAAGGGGGACCTCTGAGCAGCATCATAAGAAGGAAAGTAGGCCTTAAAGTAGGTGCATTGGGGCCCAAATCAATGTGATCAGCGTTCCCAGTTCCGGTGTCGCCGCGGCAATATTTCACCCGCAAGGTATATTTAGACTTTAGAGTCGAATTTCCTTATGTTAAGTTACGGTCGGACAGCGGCACTTTTTGGTTTCTAAAGCAACCTGCGACCCAGAAAGGTTTCAATCCGCGTGTGACTCACACGCAGTTTGTATGGTGCGTATCGTGAAGTCACCGCTACTTTGGTACAAGCCGCCAAATCGGCCGGAGGCGGATTTTTTTTTTTTTGACATAAGCAATCACAAAATAATTATTTTTGAGTCCCGCTTCACCTCCCACAATGCCCAAAAAGACACCCCGACATCTGTTGGCCGCTGCTTCAAACGCTCGAGCTGCCAGGAAGGCAGAATCACATTCCAGGGCTGCATCATCTCTATTGGGTGGAAATGGAGATCGCGGCATCAGTTCATTGGGTGATTCTGAACCAGGGATACAACAAACACATGGTGTTCCCATTTGGGACGAGACTGATGATGAATCCGAGTGTGGGTACGAAGGAGGGGTTGACAATTTCATCAGTGATGCCCAAAAACATGTTTGCGCATTCAGTTCAAGAGTTTACAAGTCCCACAGACGTGTTCCAGAACAGGTGGCAACACAATTTGACTAGATATTTCCCTATTTGTAACATACCGCCAAATTGGGGGGTCCATATTTTGTTATCTCCCTCAGTTTTGAAGCAAATCGAAATCCGTCTTGGGAAAGTGTTCCTCTCATCAAATGGAGTCGATTCCCAAGACGGATAAGAAAAGAACCTGCTTTTGCACGTGCACTAAACAATGTTCCAAAGTAGTGGTGACTTCACGATATGCACCATAGTCGCCGTTTTTTTTCGCAGGCCTTCCGTAACACCCCCAGGTTTGGACACGTAAGCTTGTGATGCGCTCTCCCGCTTACAATTACTGTACAACTAGCTGTCGGCTTTGTCGGCGGAAACCTTGCTTGCGCTGAGACACAACTCTCGCCAGCGACACCCGCATGGAGTCCTTCACATTCCCTCCTTGTCCTCTGCATCTACGTCCGCGCCGTGCTCTATCGAGATGCGTGCAGACCGCGCGAACGTGGTCGACTACATCCGCCAAGCGCTCGAGGTAAGTGTCCTCCCCCAACCAACTCCTCACCTCGCCACCCCCGATGCTGAACGTGCGTACCAGGCTCTGTGCTTCCCCCACGAGCACGAGATCGCGCATTGCGCGTACGGCGACCTGAACGACGTGGTGATGGACGTCGGCCGTTCGAGCTCGGCCAGCTTCGATCGCACATGGCTGCCCGTGCGCTACTACCGCGTCAACTTTTCCCTGGCGCAGGAGCTCCCGCGCGAGGCGGACCCGCGATGTATGCGATTGGGGGGCCATGTTCCAGACATCGAGGAGGTGAGTACCCGGCCGCAGCAGACTGTCAGTTCATGGCCCTGGCTCAGACTCGACTCTGGAACCGGGTAGGTGCCGAAGATCGGGGGAACGCTGCGCTCCTTTGTTGTGGTGATGACGGGGGGCGAATACGACGCAGAAGATGCTCGAAACTTGTTCGAGGCGCGGTGCAAGGGGATCGATGTGTCAACCTACAACTTGAAAGCACCAATCCCAATTCCCTAGAGGAACCAAGCGTAGCTTAAGATCGAGATTTCTCTCCTGTTCTATGGTGGTTCTGAACGTGTGCTTGCAGGCCTTCTCGTCGTAATCATACCTAGGTATCTTCAAGTTGATCACCCACATAAATCACTTCCACTACCCGGCGCCTCCAATATCTATTTTACTGTACTCTAGGGAACCTGTCCTCTTTACCCTGTCTTTATTTCTTATATCTGGACTTCTCTCCAGACACGTGATATATTGATTGACAATCACATTTGCCTAAGAAGTGAGGGTGTGGATCAAGTGGTTTTCACTGTGTGCAAAGCAGAGTTTTCAGTCAAATAAAACCCATGGAAAACTCTGTGAGGTGTTAACCACTTATCAGAGTTTATATTATCAAAAAAACTTTGAAAAAAAAAGTTTAAATTTTATTTGGGCTCCACCAAAAAAGAGGTAAACTCTTTTTTCTCCCCACAGACCATGATCAGCTCAAACAAAAGACTTCACACTGACAACATGATTCTGTTTTTGCATGTAAAAACCAGGAAAAGGTGGTGACTAATACTTAACAAATTTTCACCATCCATAATGAGAAAATTATTGTAATCAAATTTTATGATCATACAAGGATTATCAGGTCATAAAAAAGTGTGAAAAAACTTAATGTTCAGCTCTGAATAAAGGCTGAAAGGCCATTGTTCTCACAATTTTAGTGTGGGCCAAATGTTAAGTTTTTTCACAGTTTTGTCTTGTATGATAATTCTTGAATGGACATAAAATTTAATTATGATAATTTTCTAATTATGGATTGTGAAAAATTCTTAAGTATTAGTCACTGCTTTTTCCTGGCTTCTTTGTGCAAAAACAGAATCATGTCAGTGTCAATTGTTCAGGCTGTATCACATGGTCAATGTGATTTGTTAGGAGAAAAAAGAGTTTACCTCTTTTTGTTGGTGGCTCAGTAGCCCAAATAAAATTTAAACTTTTTTTTTCAAGGTTTTTTGATAATATAAACTCTGATAAGTGGTTAACACCTCACAGAGTTTGTATGGGTTTTATTTGGTTTTATTTGACTGAAAACTCTGCTTTGCATGCAGTGTAGTAATGTGTGCAAACATTCGAGAATATGGAGTCATAGAAGTACATACACAGTATTGCAGTCACATGTTTGGGACAACTGAATCTGAAATAGAACATACTAGTCGAGCGAACAAAACCGAAAACATACATTGCCCCTGAGGAGCACCCAAAAATTATGGACTTGTACGAAACAGTCCCTGAGGCCGAACGTGGTACGTGCACACACAACTGCCGTCCGTGCCTCTGCAGAACAAATATCCACCAGGGGTGTTCAATCATGATGACCATTTCGCCAGCGTCGCCGACCCTCAGATGAATCACTGTGTCGGCATTAGCATCCGTCCTATGTACCCCCAGGGCCACGCAGTCCAAACATCGAAGTCTGGTGGCAGATGGCAACGTTTCATCAAAGTAGGGCCCTACGAGGTTTCTATTCTCCGTCAGAAAATGGAATTACGAATGCTCTAAGTCCCAAATGTGACTCCACCTAACGACAACCCTTATAAACCGCCTACGGCGGATGCGTAAGTGAGAGTTTCGTGAGGAATTTCATCGCCTCAACGCGGTACGTGTCAAGTGTTATAGTTCTGTTGGTGACTTGACTATCGACGAGTGTCATTAATTGCGGAGACGAGGTGGTGTACCGCGGCCATTGTGGGCTCAATCCGCCATTGGGATCCAGGTTCGTGGCAAATTGGATTAGGTAGTTAGTCAGGTCTCCCCCGCCATAGATATTCTGAATATCGGACCCGTGAAGCGAGCCAAGTACGGGCAGCGACTTCAGGCGCTTGCTTACTGTGTGAAAATCGACGTGTGAGTGGGGACAAGGACCCGAGCCCGTAAACGGGAAAATAGTTATGTGCAACGTACAAAACGACCAAGTATTCTGCTTTTCCGATAGATTGTTCAGGAAAAAGCGCCGTGGCGCTTGGAACACAAGATCACCCAAGAGAGAAGCAATGCGTTTGAATTCTGGGGTAAACGCATTTTCGGTACCCGTGTCGTATGGCGAACCCTGAGTGACATCCTGGGGGTACAGCGTAAGCAGCCTGTCCATCTCAGCATCCGTTGCACTGGGTAGGAAGAACTCCGATAAGTAATTGCGTAGCTCCGCTTCGGTCCTGCAAGTACTCCGTGATCAGTGAAATGACCGACGTGCCAAAAATCGAGCGTTTACGTGACGTTGGTCTGAGAAAGGGAAAACAGAGTCCCTTCGTCATCGCAGTCTCCTGTGACGAACGGGATCCTCGCAACTTTCCCTCGTCGGATGAGCTTCGGCGGATCATCCGCCAGAAAAACGCCATCTACACGGGGCCTCCATACGAGCGCAAGAGACTGTGGGATGGTCCATTGGTCACTACAAAACTCTGACGAGCGTGTTTGAAGTAGACCACGCACCTGATATGAGAAGATTGACGGTGTGCTATCCGTAGCGGCCTTCAACTTCTCGTAGGGTGCTGCCCGCAGACACGCCAAGCTGTCGGAAGAGCCCGTGCAACCAGTGCGTTCAACGAGGTAGTCATAATGTTGTTGGCCCTACAAGAAGTTCATTCAGAAATGGAGTGAATCCGCAGAATATATATATGCCTACATCGTGATATCACCAACCGACGTGGGCGACCCGGACTGCATGAATGCTGCGCGGAACAGTCCTTCGGTGTTCCCACCGTTTGCCAACATCTGGAGTGATACCGAGATTGAGCCAGCACTTTCACCCCAGCTGAAAGACAGCAGACTCGGCGTTAAGGGGCCACTTCATACTTACATCGTCACTTTCGACGGATCGCCACCAAATGCATGAATATACTTTTGTACCCAACGAAGTGCCAGACGCTCTGTAAAGCCAGATGTTACAAGGTTGATTATGCCGACTGCCCGAACGCTCACGATCCCACAGCCCGAGATTGCCTACTTTTGCAGCTTTGACTTCCTGGCTGGCCAGGAACCCGAAGGCTAGGAGGGGGCTAATTTGTCTAGAGAAAATCAATTTGAGCGGCAGACGCACCTGAAACGCTGAGAAGAGGATGACGGCAAAGTCACGAAGAACGATTCAAGTTGCGCTCACCGATAGTTCATACTGACATAAACCACAGGCTGCTGAAGCGCGATTGAGCGATTCACAATGATACTACCGTCGTTGCTGCGCATTTCTTTATTTTCCTAGGACACGAACGACGAAAAATATTATTTGCCCGTACAAAGCTGACGACCCGTCTTCGAAACCGCCTATGGGTATTAAATTAGGTTAGTGAGAGCAAAAGGTCGAAGGGATTGCGTGCGTCTCACCTCCATATATCCATTGCCAAGTGGGTTATTATTATTAGCAAAGTGACAGCATACCATTCATAGAGAACACACCACTACTACCGGGAGTTTTGAACCAGGTCTGGCGCGGGGAGGTGCAAGGACATTGAGAGTCAAACCTACAACTATCATCAGAATTGCTCTCCGTGCGGTGCGGAGCCTCCACAATGGCCTCCTCACAATCTTCGCCATCTGGAATCGTGGTTGTTCCGTTTCCGAAGAGGCCCGCGAAGTACTCGAGCGTCTCTTGAGGTAACCCGTTCGGAATCGCGAGCGTAACTGCTTGTTGAGGGCACGAAAGACCGAATGCAGTAGCATTGTGTGTACCGACGTATGGGCTAGGTGCCCGAGGATGATGGAAGCGCAGGTTGCCAACTCTGTCGGTGACGGCCAGGTTGGCGGGTCAGTCAAGGAGGGCAGAGAGCCGAACTGAAGTCGACTACAGACGGTGGTTGCGCGAAGGGGATGCCGAGGAACTTATCTACGCCATGGGCGGTTGTTCCTATGAACGTGCCCCTGTCAAGCGTGACGATAGGATAAGTAGGAGTGGCCAAGACTATAGCAGTCGCGGCGCAGATGATAACAAGCGATGCCTGAAGAAAGGCTATGACCGCCAGAGAGAAGGATTGGCGAAGTCCAAGGGGGACCTCTGAGCATGAGAAGGAAAGTAGGCCTTAAAGAAGGTGCATTAGGGGCCCAAATCAATCCGAACAGCGCCCCAGGTCCGGTGTCACTGGGGCAACATTCCACCCTCAAGGTATACCTACAGTAGACTTTAGAAGTCGAATTTCCTGCTTTTTGGATTCTACAGTAAGCAACTGGCCGGCGTGTGACTCACACGCGGTTTGTAGTCGCCGTTTTTTTCGCGGGCCGTAACTCTACAGCTCATGTTTAGTCAGCAAGTTGAATATTTTATATTTTTTTAAGTTGTTACACGCATTGTGGTAGACATCATCTCGGTGACTTCTGGTAATCATACGCTGGTACCATTGTATATCTGTACTCTCTGTCATTGCCGCTGTTCCGCTTGCAGCCTTGTGAAGACCCCTCTCAGCACGTTTAAACGATATGCAAACCAAGCACCTGTGAACCTCTTATTGCCGTTTTCCATCATCAGATTTTCCAGAAGACTAATTTCGCAGCGCGCCTGTGTTAAATTTTCAGCCCTATAGATCGATGGGGTGCGTCATGCGCCAAAGCGTAACGAGTCAGACCACAATTGAGATCGAGTATCTTCGGTTGCCGGTTTCCGTGCATTGGCGAGTGCGTAACTGGCGGTTCATGGCACATGTATGGCGCCATCGCCCCGAGCAATTAGTTGGTTGGGTTTGGAAAACGTAAACTCTACTAGTACTCAGTCGCCATCATCACCGTCGTCATCATTAAACAGCTCCAGCATTTCAACTAAGTCAGGCGTTCCGAGACCCGTGACCTACGGAGCCCAGGGTCACCCAACGTTGAAAGTGATGAAGGAACATGTCTGGTGGAACGCACAGGATCCCATCCCTCTATGGCGGAGAACCCGGGTGTTTCGCAGCCCGGGTTCGAGCCCCTTGTAATGTCTAAGAAAGCTTCTGAGCCTCCGTCGTACAGCCAGTAGTTAAGGAAGCCGAGCGGTTCCTCGCCTTTCGACAGCAGGTAGTCATTAAGCAGTGAGATTATGCCCGCCACAACCTGTAAATTGGTGGTCAGTCGGGTGCTCAAGGACGAACGAGCCAGATAGGAGGGAGGAGACACACAGGCGTCGCGGCGCTTGTGCCGTTCACCCTTTTCCCCTCGCCCTTGAGAATGATCCGGTAGTTGAGAGCCTGGGCGGCTATGTCGGGGACGCCACGGCCAGAAACGCTGCAGCAAGTACAAAGTATGCATAGGTTAGATCAGGTCACGGAAACGAACGCACTTGTAAAGGCTCTGATACCGGCTGCCGAGCTCCTGGAAGAAGTCGGGCACAGCGGGCTTCTGGTAGTCTGGGAGTAGAAAGTAGTCCGAGAAGCCGCCGCCGGAGGTAGCCGCTGCGCTCTCCGGCTCGTATCCCGTCGTTCCGCCGACGGCGGTGACATGGGGGCCTACCAAAGCGTGGCGATGTGGTGAGCGTCCTGGACTGTACTTACTCCCAATCGGAGAAAAATGCTACACATACAGGTTGCAGGGAAGAGGGGTTTGAACCTGACGGAGCCGTCGGCGGTCACGCACTTTTCGCCGACGCCTTGGTTGCCACTCGGGAAGAGGAGGCTGACCCCACGCGCGCCGAGCTGCGCGAACATGTCGCACACCTGCTTTGCTTGTTCCCTCGAGATGAGTTTCTCTTCGTGGCCGTACGACGTGCTGATCGTCTGAGGGATGATCGGCTGCTCGAGGATGAAGTCCAGCCAGGACATGAGCCAGTCGTCCTCGCCCAACGGCCCTCTGCCGGTGCTGTAGAAGATGTGCGGGGTTGGATACGCCATGGCCGCAGTGTACTGGATGTTCGTGTTCGCCTCAAAGGTTGGGTTGCTCTCGTCGTTCCCCCCACCGTTGACCTGCACGACGGTGAAGGTCGCGTCCATCGCGTCGGGGCGGTAATTGAGCATGAACGCCGCCAGGTCCGCGGGGCTCGGATAATCATTTAAATATCCCGCAACCCCGAGCTTATTCCGGTCCGTCGCAGCAGGTACATAGGAGCGTGCGGAGTACAGCCAGCGCAGTACAGCCGGCGTGACAGAATCGACATTAACGCGGCTCGACAGCATCGTCGCGGGCTCTCCCAATGCCGAGTTCACCAGCCCCGCTGCTGCCCCGCCGGAGGGATTCCGCGGTGTCTGCCACTGTGCGGACAGGGAGACAAAGGACGTCGTCGGCGACACAGTCAGCACGTGCCCGTGTAGCGCCGCGGGAAGCGCATAGCCGACAGTGCGGACAATGTTCTCACTACTCTCGACATGCCTGTAGAGCTGGTATGACGCGCCGAGGAGAGCGTTGGCTTGGGTCACGGGCACGTCTTTGAGCTTCAGTGTGCTGCCACCGTGTGCCATGGAGACGGACGAGGAGGGTACACCGTGGTGTTCGAGCCAGGATTTCACGAGCTCGAGCGTGTTTGGGTGTGGCGCTACAAGCTTGGCGACCTGCTCCTTGGACAGGTGTTTACGATATCTGCACCGGAGCAGTGGCACATGTGAGTACGTGCGCGAGCGAAGGAATGATGGAGAACGTGCTTTGGATGCTTGGGGCTGCTGACCTCGTAGAGAGCGTCAATCAAGGCGTTCTCACGGTGGGGCTTGAGTCCAACGTAGAGGTCGATCGTAGTGCCGGAGGGCGGGCGACCCAGGCTCTCCCAGTTCTTCGGGACGGCGTTCCAGGAGTGCTTGGTTTGCATATCATCCCAACGTGGTGATCTGGGCTTCGCAAGGCTGCCGAGCGGAACAGCGGCAAGGACAGAGAGCACAACGATACAATGGTAGTGCATGATTACGGGAAGTCACCGAGATGATGTCTACTGTACAATGAGTTCGTGGGGTTCAAGTTGGGAAGAGGGCCCAGGGTTCAGAGTAAGAATTGGAACGGTGCGAGAGCCTTTATGGTGAATTTCTGCGTGGGAACTGAAATTGAAGGGCAGAGGTAGAAGCAAGTAGCGGTACGACCACAGCCTGAGGTTGGAATGACTAGAATAGAACTCGAACGCGACCATCGAGTGACGTGGAATGTGTTCAGCAAGCCGTTAGGACATTTATCGGGCACTTATCGGGTGGCCTTGACCCCGGCAAGAAGTAGGGTATTATTGTCAAGATTACAGCAAAATCCAATGCGATATACTATACTTGACCCTTCAGTCGGACAGGGCCTCTCGGTCGGACGCTTTAAATTTATCACTCACCTCTGGCTCAATTACTACCAATTTAAAATATGGTGTCTGGTACTACTCCTTAACATGCTTCGACCTTTTTTTGTTGTTGTGTTGCAAAGTTGGAAAAATGGCCGTCTGTCATGCAGCAATGTCGAGTTTGGATGTCCACCACTGTACCTGGGCCACGCAGTCCAAACACCGAAGTCCAGCAGAATATGGTGACGTTTCATCAAAGAAAGGCTAAACAAGGTTTATTGTCCATTAGAAGATAAAATACGAAAGGTATCAAGGTCCCAAATGCAAGTCCACGTAACCGCAGCCACCTACAACGGATGCGCAAGCGAAAGCTCCGTAAGGAAATTCATCGCATCAGCGCGGTATGTGTCTAGCGTGATATTTGCGGGGACTGGGCCGTCGAGGAGTGTCAACAACTGCGGTGACGAGGTGGTATATTGCGGCCATTGCGGGCTCGATCCGCCATTGGGATCTAAGTTTGTGGCAAAGTGGATTAGGTAGTCCGTCAGGTCTTGCCCGCTGTAGATGATCGCAATATCGGACGCGTGTACCGAACCTAGTATAGGCAGCGTCTTCAGGCGCTTGCTTACTGTGTTACGTATGAGTGGGGGGAACAACGACCTGCACACTAAAGCGGGGAAACAGGTGCAACGTACAATACGACCAAGTATTCTGCTTTCCCGATGTGTTTTTCAGGAGAAAGCGCCGTGGTGCTTGGAACACAAAGTCACCCAAGAGAGAGGCAATGCGTTTGAATTCTGGGGTAAGCGCGTTTTCGGTACCCGTGTCGAATGGCGAGCCCTGGGTGGCATCCTGGGGGTACAGCGTAAGCACCTGGTCCACCTGGGCATCTGTTACATTGATCAGGAAGAATTCTGTCAAGTATGCACGTAGATCCGCATCGGTCCTGCAGACACTCAGAGATCAGTACAACGTTCGACGTGCCAAAACAAATAAAAACATTTACGTGACGTTGGTCTGAGAAAGAGAAAACAAGGTCCCTTCATCATCGCACTCCCCTGCGACGAACGGGACCCTCGCAATTTTCCCTTGTTGGACGAGTTTTTGCGGATTATCCGTGAGAAAAACGCCATCTGCAAAGGGCTGCCAGGCGAGCGAAAGAGACTGTGGGATGGTTAGTTGGTCGCTACAAAAGTGAGGAACAGTAGGGAGTAGACCACGCACTTGAAATGAGAAAAGTGACGGAGTGCTATCCACAGCGGCCTTCAACGCCTCGAAGGGTGCTGCCCGCAGACACGCTAGGGTGTCGGAAGAGCTCGAGCAATTAGTGCGTTCAACGAGGAAGTCATAATATTTTTGACCCTACAAGTTCGCTCAGAAATTGAGTGGATTCGCAGTAAATTTGCCTACATTCGTGATATCACCAACTGGCGTGGGCGACCCGGACTGCATGAATGCTGCGCGGAACAGTCCCTCGGTGTTCCCACCGTTTGCCAACATCTGGAATGATACCGAGATTGCACCAGCACTTTCACCCCAGCTGAAAGATGTCAGCAGACTCCGCGTTAAGGGGCCACTTCACACTTACATCGTCACTTTCGACGGATCGCCACCAAATGCGTGAATATACTTTTGTATCCAATGAAGTGCCAGACGCTCTGTAAAGCCAGATGTTACAAGGCTGATTATGCTGACTGTCCGAACGCTCACGATCCCACAGCCCGAGATTGCCTACTTTGGCATCTTTGACTTCTTGACTGGCCAGGAACCCGAATGCTAGCAAGGTTAATTTGCTTAGAGAAAAACAAATGGAGTCAACCTGAGGCTCTGACGCACCTGCAAGGCTGAGAAGAGGACGAGGGTTATGCAAAGTCATGAAGAACGACTCAAATGGCGCTCACCGATAGTTCATACTGACATAAACCACAGGTTGCTGAAGCGCGATTGAGCGATTCACAATGGCACTACCATCGAAGCTGCGCATTTCTTTAATTCCCAGGACACGAACGATGGACAAGTAAAATCTGATCGTACAAAGCTGACGACCCGTCTTCGAAACCGCCTGTGGAACAATGTATTATGTCAGTGAGGGCACCAGGTCGAAGGCATTGCGTACGTCTCACCTCCATATATCCACTGCCAAGTGGGTTATTATTATTAGCACAAGTGACAGCATCCCATTCACGGAGTACACACCACTACAACCGGGAGTTTTGAACCAGGTTTGACGTAGGCAGGTGCAACAACATTGATCGTCAAACCTACAAACAATGATCAGAATCACTCTCCGTGTCCTCAACGGCCTCCTCACAATCTTCGCCTGTTGGAATCGTGGCCGTGGTTCCGAGGCTCGAGAGGTACTGGAGCGTCGCGTTAGGTAGCCCTTCCGGAAGCGCCAGCGGGGCTGCTTGTTGGGGGCATGTAAGACCGAACGCAGTGGCATTGTGTTTGCCAACGTAGGAGCCAAACGGTTTGGGCAGACGGAAGCGCAGGTCGCCAACTCTGTCGGTTCGGCGGGTCAGTCAAGGAGGACAGAGCCGAACCGAAGTCAACTACGGACGGTGGTTGCGCGAAGGGGATGCCGAGGAACTTGTTGATACCGTTGGCCGTTGTTCCTATGAACGTGCCTCTATCAAGCGTGACGATAGGACTAGTGGATCGTATTGGAGGAGGAGTGGCAGCCAAGACTGTGGCAGCTACAGCGTAGATTGCAGCAAGCGATACCCGAAGTGAGACCATGCCGGCCAGGAGGAATGATTAGCGAGTTCCAAGGCCCTCCGAGCTTTAAGGCATTAACGTGCATTAACCTCTGGAACTCCGGGCCCCGGGGAAGATGCACGTTGGCAGTGCCATTACCAATTAGATGGGCTTCTGGATGGTTACTAAGTAACTAGCCGATGAGACATGCCAAAAAAGTCGTGATCAAACCCATATTTGGGTTTCAATTCGCATGTCGTGAGCTGCGGCTGGAGCCAGTAGCAACCTGACACCTACTTTCCCCTTGGAGGCAAGAGGCATTTCTACGTACAAGTAACCTGTCGCCTACTTTCCCCTTGGAGGTTCAGTATTCTAGAAACGAAGCGGGATGGGAGAATGGGGAACAGGGTGATGCATCAACTTGCCATCAAGGGGCGATACTCCACGCTGTAAGCTCTCAGGCTGTATCCCAAACACTCTTGTAAATAAGGTCGCGGTGTTTTACAAGAAACGGAGCGGGACGGGAGAATAGGAAAAGGGCGATGCATCAGGGCGATGCTGATACATGAACTGTAGGTTCTGTACTACCCCATATATTCTTGTACATAAGGGGTTTGCAATGGCTATTCTTACCATTCATCCGGTGTGATCCTTATGACCCTCTCTCTTGAACCTTCCTCACTGCCTTGGTGATCTTCCGAAGTCTCCTGCAGCGTCCGCGTTGAGCGCTGAGCGCTGAGCCTTGAGAGCTTGAGGGCTTGAGCCATTTTCCACTCTCACCCTTTTTTTTTTTTCATTTGCGCCCGCACTCTCTCGCCCCTTCTGGTTCTATCTCCTGTAAGTTAGTTTCAATTGATATGGTGATAATTATATGTGTGGGAACGGAGTGTGGAGACGAAATAAACGGGGAAGTGGCACAAGAAATAACAGGACGGCCTGAGTGCGTGCCGAGTGCTTTCGTGAACAGAATGGACGTAACTGGTCGCTTTTACATTAAGGTAGGGAACATCAGGAACCCGTGGTGGATTTCGGTCACTCGGTCACCGTTTCGGCTTGAAGATGGCCTTTTGATTCGGTACGTTATTGTATGATTATGTTATGTTCCCGTACGCGCCTGTGTCCGCGTTGTGTCTCATGTTGGCATATGTGTGTGTGTGTTCGCCTTACTGTATCAAGCGCAACTGCCTCGGCTTACCTTACTGTAACAAAATGACGCTATACTTTGCGTCACTTCTTCTCAGCTTACTTTACACAGTATCTTACTTGTACGAGTAGTATAAAAACAGCTCAAAATGAGCTCCTCAATGTAATTGATTCTACCCTTCTTCACGCGTGCTCCCATTCGTTGCTGAAGTCGAGCGTGCACTCGATTTACACTCACTTTCATCACTCAAATATATTCACGTGGGTCATAACCTTTCCAGGTTATGGGCCCTGGTGCTGCTAATTAACAGACCAGAAGTGTTACGTTCGCATCAGAAAGACACTTACCCACAGGTGATGACTACTGGGGTAAGCGGTAATTAGTCATGGACTCATCATCAGTCAGCCAGAGAATCACATGTACGATACGATGACTCGATCCTAGGATAGCGATAGTAGGGTTCAGGATTCATGAGGCGCTTTAAAGCCCTCTTTGTGTAGTACTTAAGATGTAGCTGTCAAAGACCAAGCACCCCAGCTTGGTCTTCTTGAATCGCCACTTGTCTCTTCCTCTACTCTGTGAGATATAAGGGCTCTCTCCCTTTCTCTGCATACTCTCGAACGACCATTGTCTCGTGTCCAAGTGTCGCTGGACCTTGTGACCATCGTATCACGTGACTATCGAGAGTCCGTGTATACTATTCGCTAAGTCTATCGCGCGTCGAAGCCTACGTCCAGGCTAACGTTCAGTGGCAACGTAACACAGGAAGTACCTTGTCGGCAGGTTCATGGGTGAGATGTACAGTGAGTGAGCTGCAGCTTGCAGTAAACCTATCGCTTATGAACTTATCAGAGATTTCTGTGGGCGGGGGCAAGGGCAGAATCCCATGGGCCAGACTGAAAGAGGCCCCAGGT
>WNGR01006915.1_pt1 | contig 22906 bp, 25 predicted proteins | sample 5407581 | NCBI WGS metagenome assembly WNGR01 (sample SAMN13153383, study PRJNA577476) | soil metagenome | isolation source: 80 cm soil or saprolite under Garry oak tree replicate 2 | place: USA:California | collected 2016-06-15
TCTAGCGTACAATCCAGGCTTGATTCCCCACGGCAACTTCCCGGTCAGCCTCACTGGCATAGCCATAGGACTTGGATCTCTCGACCCTTTTTCGGTGATAGAGCTAGGCTTCCTCGTACTTCTCGCCACTCCCGTCGCGAGAGTCGCACTCTCCCTGCTCCTTTTCGCCGCAGAGAAGGACAGGATGTACGTCTACTTGACAGCAGCTGTTCTAGCGATTCTTCTCTTCAGCTTACTGGCGACGCCCCTAATCCCCCTCTTCAACGGTTGATCCGAACAATCCCTGGTTCAGAGCTTTTCGTTTCTGGGACCGCGGGGGGCATTTCTGTAGAAGGCTTTCACATACGGCCTCGTAAGATAGATAATCGCGATAATGGATGTCGGAAACTCGATACCGTTCCCTGTGAGCAATCCAGAAAGCAATTCAGGACTTGTACCCAGCGAGGATGCATCCAAGAAAATCGAAGATATGCTTGTTGCTATTCCAAGACTCCAAGCCCAGCTCTTGCCCGTCCGGAGCACCAGCCCCGCCAGAATCTTGAGAGAGCCAAGACCCAATGCGACGAACGCCAGAAGCAAAAATATTGTTGAGATTAGTCCAATAGTTCCGGACGAGAGACCTGCTCCTGCAAGGTCGGACACATTAACTGGCGGAAAGAGAATGTTTCCGACCCCAGCAAGTGTGAGGTTTGCCCCGCCGAGAATGGACAAGGCCGCGATGACGGTGACGCCTCTAGGCATTCTACCTTCAAGAACGGTGTCGTGCTTCACGAACACTTCTCTCACAATGACGATAATCCCAACAAGAGCGAGAGGCGTTCCAAAACTCAACGACCCGAACGCAAAGAGGATGAAAGAGAATCCTGTAACGAACACGCCTAGAAGGGCCAACCCTTCGCGAGTCATCAGATACGACACCTCCCTCCACAGTAGACTGCGATATCTGATGACCAACAGAAGCAGTATACTAGCAGAAATTGCTCCGATGAAGAAATCGTAGGTTAGCTCAGACTGATAGTTGCCGAGGGTAAGCAGGAGTCCAACCTCATCGCCGATGAAGCCGGCTCCGAGACCATACATGACCGCGTAAGCCCTGTCAAGCCGCTCACTCTTCCAAGTAATCGCAAGCCACCCTGCAATCCCCATCAAAGCTATCCCATACCAGAAGTGATGGAAATGGATCCCCTGTTGTTGAATCACGATTGTCGGATTGAGTGTCGCGAAAAGCCGTGACCCGAAGAAGCTGGTAATGAATGACAATAGACCAATGAAGGACAGGGCCGGACGGAATGTGCCTATGCGAAACCTTCGCAGCATTACTAGAGACCGCGAGAACTAGATTGCGATAATAGGGTTTAGGAAATCGACTATTTCCGCCGGTCAGCTCAGCGCCGGCGAGAGTCTCTACTTCCAGCTGTGCAGGAGTCTCTCTGCTTCCGACACGAGCTCGTCTATTATCGCGGCCGCCGGCTGGATTTTCTTGACACTCGCGACCGATTCTCCGGCCCAGTGAGGCATAGCCTCAAGCGTCCCGGTCGTGTCCCGGGTCATGGTGATCGACTCGAAACGCTTCGCCGGCGCCATTTCTCCACTTGACGCGAGCCTTCGCTGTCCAACGATTTCTCCCTTGAACGCCTGAGCGGCCTCGACGCTCGACCGCAGGACACGGTGCGGCGCGTTGGGCCAGTTTTCTGAAAAGACCTCCGTAACAACGGTATCCTCCGGCTCCGCCCCGATCAACGCTTTCTGGTATTGAGGGTGAGCCTCCGCCTCTTCAGCAACTATGAAACGCGTCCCAACCCGGACCCCAGACGCACCCGCGGCTAACGCGGCGGCCATCGCCCTGCCACTGCCAATACCACCCGCCGCCAACACCGGCACAGTAACAGAATCCAATACTTGCTCGAGCAAAGAGAGTAACCCGATCTTCCCCCGGATATGACCGCCAGCCTCGATACCCTGAGCGACAATCAGATCACAACCAGCCTTAGTTGCGGCCACTGCCTCATCGTTCGAGCCTACTTGCCACGAGGCTAACGCTCCGTTCTTGTGCACTAGCTCGACAAGCGACGAATCTGGCTGGCGATAGAAAAACTCGACAACCTTGGCATGTTTCGAAGCGGTCTCTACAACTTCCCGAAGCTCTTCCAGATCAGGATACCACGCTTCTGTGACGATGAAGTTAGCTCCAAACACGTTTCGGGTGCGTTTTCGAACTTCGTCCAGCGACCTTGTCGCTTGCTCCGGCGTGAAACCTGACAGTTGTAGCATGCCTAGACCGCCAGCATTAGAAACGGCGGCAGCCAGCGGCGGTCTTGCAAGTGATCCGATGGCCGCCATTTGTATCGGCACTCTGCAACCCGTTAACTCGGTGAACTTTGTTTTGAGCATGAGACGACAGGGCGTTAGATCTGGAATTGACGACTTAGGTCTTTCTGAGGATTATCAGAATTGGCAAAAACCAGTCGGTGGCGAAGATGGGCATGCTCCTAGTTTGACACTGCTGCCTCTGGGCCTTCGTCCAGCTCCGTAGCCAGAGACAATTTCGTCACGTTCTTCGACAGGGGCACGTCGAGATCCTGTTGTTCGCCTAGTTGGAAGTTGTCTAGCTCGTCGAAGTTGAACGGGACCTGACCATGGATGTACATGTTCATTTGTTCGACACACTTCTGCACCTCAGTGTCCGGCGCTCTCGCCATTTCCTTCTTTAGCAAGACCACCATCGCATTCCAGTACACCCTCTCCTTCGCCGTCAACGAGTCATTCGTAAACGGGTTAACCTCACTCGAAATATAGTTCTCTATCGGTTGGATTTTGAACCGTTTCACCAACACCTTCCCCAGCACCCAACCTCCCCCGACGAGAAAGATTCCCGAACTCCCGAGAAATAATGGAAACGAGACCAGATCGCGTAAACCGGGTATCAGGTAGTAGATCGTCACAATCATCGTGAAGGTGCTGAGGAAGTATCCTATGACCCAGCCCCACGCATAATTGTAGTACCATCTTGCCAGTGTTAGACGGTAGATCCATTTGCTGAAGCCCTTGGACAAAACGCAGTTAGACCCCGATAGAGTATGGACCCTTGTTTCTCCGGTGCGCGCTACTTAAGCGAGGCAGAACCGTGATTCCGAAAACGCAGACTCAGCCTCACCCTGACGTGGCTAATTCTGCGAATGCCCCCCGAGAGCAGCCTCACTTTTTTTGTTTCCACTCAAATGCCTGGAGGAGATTGCCGTTGGGGTCGTAGAAATCAACCAGACGGACATGATCGCCCTCCGCTACTCTTCTGCCAACTCTCACCCTTTTCTCCTTCATAGACCGGATAAATTTGTCAAGATCAGGTACTTCGAATGTTGGAACGAAACCCTTCGACCGTGTCATTCCTGTCTTTTTAGTGTCCAGCAGAGCAAGGTAGGTTTTTGACGGGCCCACTTTGAACTGGATGAAATCTTTGCGCTCCTCCTCGAAGTTCAATGACAGATCCAGAATGCCTCTATAGAATTTCTTCATCTCTTCATAGTTCGAGACCCTGGCCTCGACCCACTCCAAGCCCTTAGCCGACGAAGCTCGTCCCGCCATAAGTCAAACGTAACTCTGTGGTCCTTAAGAACTAAGATCATCCCTTCAACTCTTATATCGGATTTCTCCAATATTCACTCTATGAAGACCTCTAACCGAATTATCATTGAACATATCAACCACATTCCACATGGAAGAGACGCTTCTGACAGACTAAACGAAGAATTTGTTGTTCTAGAAAACGACGGAAACGAAAAAATCTCCCTAGCGGGATGGACCCTGACAGATGAGACTGCTACGGGGGCGAGACGCCACGTCTACACGTTTCCGGATATAGTCTCCCTTTCCTCACGTGAGAAAGCCTACATTCACACTGGGCCAGGGACAGATTCGTTCGAAGAAGGAAAGCCATCAAAGTGGATCCTACACTGGGGAAGACTTGCTTTCGTCTGGAACAACGAAGGGGATACCGCCACGCTTTTCGACCCTGTAGGGAATAAGGAAGACTCGCTCCAAGTGGTCACTCTCAAAACGATCTAGTCCACGTCTAGCGAGTGAGGGCCAGTGTTCTCGTCCTGACGCTCCGGCGTATGAGAGAGAGGGAGACGAGAGCCGTTACAACCCCGTAGACTAGGTGGAAGATGAAGCTGCCTCCGTCGAACATCAGGTTCGAAAGGTCCGCTGGGGCGAGAAGATCGGTAATCGGCACATACACAAGAACCCAGATGGCTATCCCTCCCAGTAGGCCAACCCAGAAACTCTTCCGGGTTGTATCAAGCGCGAACCGTTTGAACAAGGCGGTTGTTGCGATGAATATTCCCCCGGCGACTATACCCACAGCAAAGTGTAGTGCCCATCCGGACAGGAAGGGAGAAGGCAATCCTAGTTTCCCGGCAATGGTCACGTAGAACACTTCCTGGTCTAGAACAAACGCACTGAGTCCCGCTAGGACGCCGAGAACTAGAGCACCTACAATGCCGCCTATTGCTCCCGCTTTCAATCCTCGAAGGGCGCTATAACTCGGGAACTGCATAGAACCCTAGAAAGAGACTCTGCCCGATTTCAGCAACTTGCCACCCGTACTTCGATGACTGAGTACTTCCTGATTGACTTCAGAGTCTTTCGATTCTAAAATTCGATTATGAAAAATAGAGAAGTGAAGCGGAGTCGTCTCCGCCTCATTCGTTTTTCCTAGTTGCGCACGGAACCTCTTCCTGATGAACCGGGAACAGCGCTCAGCTGAAGAACGGTTGTTCAGTCATCATTCTCTGGTTCTTGACGCGCAGAGCGATCAATAGTCCTATTGCGCTGATAATCGTGGAGGCTAGGAATGCGTACTGGAACCCTGTGACGATCCCTACTAGTGATGCTGACTGGCCCGCGGTTGCAATCGGAGGCGGGTCCGTTACACTTGCTATGGTCAGCAGTATCGCGAGTCCCAGTGGGAAGCCAACTCGCTGAGAAGTACCAATTATTCCTGAAGCAAGGCCTTCTTCTCCCGGCTTCGTTCCGGCCAGTGCGGCGATATTCAGCGCGGGAAACCCGATGCTTGCTCCAAGTGACCAAATGAGCATGCCCGGAAGCACTCCGACGTAGCCACTAGTGACTGTGATCTGGGTAAGCAGAGCAGAACCCAGAGTGATGAGGGTCATTGAGGTTACGAGGACGAGTTTCAACCCGAAACGGTTTACGAGGCGTGATGAGCCAAAGCCTCCCACAAAGAAGAAGATCATTGCAGCCGGGACAAATTCAAGGCCTGCAACCAGAGCAGAGTAGCCGGATACTTGCTGAAGGAAGGTGGTCAGTATGAAGACCACTCCTCCAGCGGATGCGGTTAGTAACAAGGCCAGGACGTTCGCAGTAAAGACCGTGCCGCACCGATACGAAGCCATCAGTTGCAGCGTTTGTCAATGCGTATACAAGCAGCACAAGTCCACTCGTTACGGCCAGAGCACCCGGTAGATCCAGGTGCTTGTCCAGAGCTCGCCCGGGGTGGTTTACCAGAAACTTCTGGGAGAGAACAGCCGCGACAATGCCGATCGGGACGTTGACAAAGAGGACGGACCTCCAGCCGAACGCAGCCGTTAGGACGCCTCCGGAGATGGATCCTGCAGCGAAGCCCGCTGATAGCACTGCGACGAAAATGCCTAGAGCGCGGTTTCTTTCTCTTCCCTCGGGAAATGTTGTTACGAGAATCGCGAAGGCTGTAGCGGTGGAGATGGCGGCTCCTACGCCTTGAATTGCTCTAGATACGATCAGGGAGAGAAGGGATGGGGCCAATCCTCCTGTAAAAGAGGCGACTGTAAACAGGACAATTCCGAAGACGAACAATTTCTTTTGACCATAGATGTCTCCTGCTCTGCCGCTGAGCAACAGGAAGCCCGCCAAAGTGAGTCCGTAGGCACCTATGATCCACTGGCTCTCCGCCAGCGAGACAACTAGTTCTGTCCGTATGGTTGGCAGTGCCACTTGGACAATGGAGAAGTCGATGACGTCCAGGAACCCGGCAGCGATGATCAATATGAGAATCAGTCGGGTGCGAGATTTATCGAGAGCGGAGACTCTAGGTTTAGCGCCGTCGCTCTTCTGAATTGCTACCTGTTCCAAGCTGTCTCACTCGATAAAGTGTGGAATCTTAGTTCAATCCTGCAGTGTCCGCGGAATGTGGATGCTGTTTGTTCGGTTCGAGCTCTTCGGCGAAAAGTTTTCTCAGCGTGGATATTATCGAGCGTTTCTCGGTTAGGTTTTTCTTCTTGTTGAGGAATGATCGGTAATTCTTGGCTGATTCCTGCACGACTGTCAGGTGTAATGATTCGTGAGGTTCTGAATGTTCCGACATATCCGGTTAGGTGCGTCGTAAACATATAAACGTATTGATGGACGTCTATGTACGCTCTTACTTCATTCTTGGAGCAACTGTTATGGCTTCCAAGCCTAGGCGTCGCTGCAGTTCTGTTACGTAGGCCGACAAGACCTCTGCCCTCACTTGGTAGAAGCAGAATTGGCCCTGTTTTTCTTTATCCAAGATCCCGGCGATGGCAAGTTCCTTCAGATGGTGAGACACAGTGGGCTGGGAAACATTGAACATCGCGTGAACGTCCGAGCAGTTCATCCGTCTTGCGACAAGTTTCTGCAGTATCTCACGTCGTTGAGGATCTGCTAGGGCTTTGCTGATCCGGTCAAACTCTTCAGTGGCGAGCTTCATTACCCCGTCTCTAGTGTCCGCGTGCGTATTAACATGTCGATATGTATCTATGGGCTCGAGTTAGACGCCTCGTTCGATGATCCTGTCTACAAACTCATATAGATGTTCATCAATACGTTTATATCCAGACCAGCCTGATTACAATGCTATGAATAAACAAGCAATTAGCAACGAAAAAGTCGTTCCGGTAAACGAAACCGATTTCGATTCAACCGTGCTCCGATCCCAAGTTCCAGTGTTTGTCGACTTCTACGCTGACTGGTGCGGACCCTGCAACATGATCGCGCCCACCATCGAAGCCCTGTCGGAGGAGTATGCGGGCAAGGTCAAGTTCGTCAAGATCAACGTTGACAACAACCAGCAGCTGGCTATGAAGTACGATATCTTGAGCATACCCACGAGCATGCTGTTTGAGAACGGAATCGTCAAGGACAGTCTCATAGGCGCCTATCCCGCCTCGGCCTACAGGGAACGCATCGATCACGCGCTAGGAACCAGCCCCTCGGAAACAGCTACACCGACGGTGAGGCAGTAGGGTATGAGCCATACTTGTCCCATATGCGGGAGCATAAGCCCCTGCATCTACCCCGGTCCCGAGTCTAACGCTGCTTTCAGATACCACGACTGCCGCTATTGCGGGTCCACCTGGAAAGAAGCAATCAGTTCGAACTAAACACATAGCTCTATAGTCTTGGCGAGCTCCTTGCAGAAAAATCGCCTATAATCAGCTCTGATCCCGAATCCGTGCCCGCGATTTCCAGAACACGATCTTCCACGCTTGTCCCTAGGGGATTACACGAGGATCGAAAACAACAAGATAAGCCGATAACAAGCCTGCCTCCAAGAAACAAGCCCATAATCCAGCCCGGACAGAAACAGCCTCCCAGAAAAATTGGGATCCCTGGGGCATCCCGCGCGGCATGAGTGGCTCACCCGGACCCTTGCGAAAGTGATCAGGCGAAAACGCCAACATCCTGCGATTAACGTAATGAAAACAAGCAATTAGAAAAACCGCCTTTTTCGAAATCGATTTCTGGAAACGGTTATTGGAATCCGGTCTTTGAAACCGAGAGAGAATCGCTTATTGAAACCTAGTTCTTGAATCGGTTTTTGAAACAGCTTTTGAAATCGGTAACTGTGAATTTTCGGGGCCCCCCGGGGGCCTACTCAAGTCGCGCGCCGCGCCATCCACCAACCCGCCCAGAACCAAAGGCCGGCCCCGCGCTTCCGAACCGGTAACCCCGGTATCAGAACCCCTTTCTCCGCCCGTCCCAAGAACCGTCTTTCCGAGATGAGGGACGCGTGGCTCAGCCTCTGCCCTACATGGCCCTGAAAGACGCCCCAGTCCAGATCCGCCGAGCCACCACGGTAGCCCAAGTCTCCAGCTCGTTCACACGCGCCCTCGGAATCCTATTCACAACCCTGATCATAGCCACCCTCCCCACATGGGTCCCAGGCCTCCTCGCCCGTCAGACCCTACCAGTCGCACTACTCGTCCTCGCAATCGGAACCATCATCGTCTCAAACAAAGGGAGCCGGATAAGAGAAGAGATCGCAGAGCGACAGTTCCAAAAAGCCCGCAGCTCCACCTTCACCACAGCCATCCTAGGATTCATAGTCGGCGGCATCCTTCCCGGCATCCTATACCTCTACCTCTACACCCGAATAGGCAACGTAATGGTCAAACAGACCCCTGACGACCCCAAAACAATCTACCTCCTCCCACACCCAAGCGAGGGAATATTCCTCGGCCGCTACCTCGGATGGATCGCAGCATACCTCCTCGTTCTCTACATCGGCTACACCCAACTATCACCAGGCCTCCGAGAAGTAAGCGACTGGCTCTCACCAGTCCTAGGAGTCCACTTCAACACCATGATAGTAGCCCTATTCCTCGTCTTCACCAACCCACTAACCTACCCACCACTACTCTACCTCTGGACATTCGCCGGATTCCTCGGCGGCCTAATCGCAGGCGGAAAAATCAGACGAGGATTCCTAGTTGGCATGACAGTATTCCTCTCAACCCTCGGAGCACTAGGACTCGCAGCCCTCGCAATCTACCAGAACGTCAATCTGTCCGCGCTCTCGAATCTTCCGCCTCCACCACCAGGCTTCTCGATCATAGGCGCCACCACCGGACCCGTAGCAGGCGACATCATCCCCATCCTCATACAAGGCTCATCTCCAACAAGCCAGATGGTCATTCAGGACATCATTCTGACCATGATCAGAAACGCTGGCCTCGTCTTCGCCGTCGCCACAATATCCGGTCGAGCAGCCTCACTCTTCTGGCAAGGAGACGTCTTCATCCTCAAGACGTTCTGGAGAATGATAAAGACCAACAAAACCAGCGTGCAGCGAGCCGCGAGCACCAACAACATACCAAAGAAAGGAATCCTCCTACTCGCACTCGCAATCCTCCTACTCATTCCAAGCTATCACACCATTCATCCCCCAGCAATAATCCAAGCGCCACCAAGCGGACCCTACCAGCAAAGCCTTGCCATCGGACTAGACATGCTCGGAGCCCCCAACGCCAGCCTACGAATGACAAACCTCGACCTCTCAAGCAGAGGACTCGTTCTCGACAACAACTACGCCGGAAACAACCTCTCAATCTTCGTCATCGACAACAACTACTCACAACCCCTCGGCGCTAGTTCGGGTCTCGGCATTCCAAGCTTCATCCTCGGACTATTCTCACAACCAGCCCTCATCACATTCTACACAGGAGACCCCGCAATAACCCGCGGAGAATCAGACAACGTCGCGTCGCAATTCTCCCAAGCCCTAGGTGTCACCTTCACCAAAGCCTTCGCCCTTCCCTACGGGCCCGGAACAATCACGATCTACGCGCCAAACCCCGAACTCACAAACAACGACGCGCTAACAAGAGTGCTCGGCCTGCTACCCAGCTCGAGCTTCTCCACTCTCATCAAACCAGCCACCCTCCAAAACCTACACTACTTTGCTGCAATAGGCCTCGCGACAATAAGCCTCCCACCTCCACTCAACAAGACACCAACACAAGCCTTCAGCTTCTCTCTCAATACTCAGTTTCCACGAGAATTCTACAAGGCGGGACAACACTATCTCAGCCTGAAAACACTCCTTGGATTCCAAACTGGAATCGTGGGAGATACCAACTCAAACGCATCCATTGTCTCCATTTCCTTCCAACGCGGAACAATTCTCTACAGCCCGCTCGGCCAAATGCCGCCCTTCAATCCAATCTACAACAACTTCACCGCAACTTACAGATACAATGCCACCGTTACACCGAGATCGGACTTTGCCGCGAATTTCACGTATCCCTTCGCCCCAAACATAACCTTACAGAAAACCGTGACCCCTTCGAGCGGGTCCCTCGGAACCAGCCACAATATCGTTGTCATGATTCAGAACTTCGACAACGTCACTGTCACCAACCTCAACGTCACAGACGACCAGGCACCATCCGTGTATCAGAATACGCTCCAGATATCGCCAAGCGGCGTGCAAACCGGCCAGTTCGCTAGTTTCCCCCCAGGCCAAACGCAATTCCTCAGCTATACAGCAACAACGCAAAGCAGCGGCATCTACGTCCTATCGCCAGCGACTGCAGACTTTGTCTGGCAAGCGCCAAACGGAACAAAGATACGATACACGGTTACCACAGACGAGCCGCTTGTCTCATCATCAAGCGGACCCTGGACGCAGTTTACACGGACCTTTACCGACCTCCAACCCTACTCCTATCTCCTCCTACTTCCCCTTCTACTCACACCGATCATTGAAACCCTGAAACTTGTTAGCAGACATCGAAAAAAGAACCCTGAACCCTGGGTCAATACCCCCGCGGAAGCTCGAAGCAAGCCACCGCCTCAGCCTGCACAAGCAGGACCCGACAAACCTGCGGATACTCCGAGGCCGGCGAATCCTTGAGCCGCATTCACAATCTGTAGAACTACCATTTTTCGCCTCAAATACAGCGCCATCTTGTGGGTTGCTTCCAGTATTGGCCCTAGAATGGCTTCACTACCTGTAAAATCGTTCAGAGACCCCTTCGTTTCCACTGGAACCTATGGAACCTGTCAGAACTACTCGTACGATACCCGCACGCCTGAGGGGAACAATAATGCGTGAGCCTTTTCTACCTGTAAACTGCGAACTGTGAAGCCCCCAGTTCTTCTCGAGGCATGAAGATGAGACCACGACGACTGAAGGTAGAATTCTACGACTCGGAAGGGGTTCGACATTCCATCGCCATCGACGGTCCCGTGACAAAAGAAAAGGTAGCCAGGATATTGGACCTCGTTGAGCTGATGGCGGGAACTCCTCAAACATCGCCGACCGCTCTTGCTCTCTCCCCTAGAAAATTCGACAAGCTAACCAGCACAATCATATCCCAGCTGAAAGGGAGAAGCTTCACCTCAGGGGAAGCGAGGAAGGCATTTGAAACCACCTTTCGGGAAATGATCCCTTTGAGCACAGTATCCACGTACCTAACGAGGCTAGCGGATCGAGGAGTCCTCGAGAGAGAGCAGGAAACACTCGGCTTAGTATATCGGGTCAAGATTGAGGAGCAGAAACAGTCTCTCGCTCGCGGTTCTTCCCTTCAGACTTCGTGAAACTCTGCTTCACACGCTCAACCGTCGAGTACCTGAAGGGAATCCTGGTCTGGTCCCGTCGAACATACCCTTCATCGAACAGCTTCTTCATCAGACGAGCGGTATGCTCCCTGGAACGTCCTACAAACTTTCCTATTTCAGGTGCCGACTTTGGCCCCTCGTCCGCGAGAAGAGTAAGCACTTGAAGCTCGGTGGGGGTTGTTATCGAGTTCAAGGAACCTAGCTGCACGATCGAAGGATCTGTCAGGAGCGGAGGCTGATTCACGGTCAATTGTAAGCTGGATTTTACGGGCTCGGACGCATCTTCACTCATCATACTTCTAGTCGAGGGCGACGCTGGAACGTGGAGGACCACATCCGCGACCTGTTTGATCCAGTTTAGCGACTCGCCCAGAAGCTTCTCCGATTTCTGAAGGCGCTCCAGCAATACCAAGTCGGATAGCTTGGATTGATCACCGGAAATCTTGAGACTCTCAACTTCAACGGACAAGTCCCTCAAACTCGCTTCAAAAGAGCCGAGCCTACTTGAGAATGCATCAAAGAACAGCCTCGCAATATCTTGATTCTCAAAGGAAACCCTGGCCCCGTTTTCGCCTAGCCGTTTTCCTATCCCAAACATTTCTGTGACATCACGCCCATCGAAGCTGTGACGTCACGGTAAGAGCTACGAATGCATTTAACACTAGCTATTTGTGACGCGAATTCAGCGGTAACCCGTCACGAGTGATGGAGGTGTGACTTCCCCGTTGCATCATGACGTCAAGCGCATGACAAGACTAGTGGCATTCACGCTCGAGCCAGCGAGTGACCTCCAGCTGCGTATGTACCTATTATGAGTGTGATGCGTGTGATGCAACAATCCCTTGCGTGACGTCACGTATCACGGTTTCTCCCAAACATTGCTCTGAAAGCCTGATCAAGATCGTCAATTATAGAATCCACTGTTCTCCGATAGGCTTCGGGCTCGTTTTGGGTTGCATCCCGAATTTGGGAGGTTTGACCCTTGAGACGCTCGGAGGCCTCTAAGAATAGAGCGATGCTCGGAGACTCCGTCAGCCCACAGTAACCGAGAAGCAGAACAGTGTGAATCGCCTCCACAACGTTTTCCCGCGCCTGTCTTAGGGTTCTATTGAAGGACCCACGGCTTATTCCCTTCTGATCGCGCCTCAACTGAGCCATATCACTCCTCGTTAGGCGTTTATTCGCTATATCATGACCAAGCTGGTCTACAAGGAGCGTTTCGAACTGTATCTTCGTGAGATTGCTGCGCCGCAACAGTGCGGAGAGTATTCGATCCCGAAGAGTTTCGTCCATTACGGAGCGGGTCGCTTCGTGCCAACCTTTCAGCGCGTCCAAATTCTCCATGGATACGGTTTTGTATCCATCGCTATTGAGTCTTGCTCACCCACGCTCAACGACAGTGCTAGGTTACACCACACTTATTCCACAATTTTGACACCTTCGAATTGAATACACGCGGGTCTCACATGACCACAGAACCAAGAACGGAGTCAGGCAACTTCGTAGTCGACATGGTTTGTGACGTCTGCCGAGTTGAAGGCTTCGAAGTCGAAAAGAACGCACAAACTGGAGATTCGCCAAGCTATTTTGTAGACATTCTCGCTTCCAGAAAAAAAGGCAAGAAAGTACAGAAAGTCGCGTTCGAGTGCTGGGAAGGAACTAGCCAGGTCGAGGGCCGAGAAGTCGAAAAATTCGCCGCCCGATTGAAGAGTCTAGGAATTCAGAGCGGGATCTACGTCTCTCCCAGGGGGTTTGGGGGGAACGCCGAATTCATGGCTCGCAAACTCGGCGTCGAGCTTTGGGACCTAGCCAAGCTAAAGGAGAGAGTTGAAAATATCAGGGCACCGGAGAGGCACAGGGTTCCTGGTACACTGCCAGTCGCCAGGGCTGCTGCATCTCGTATCTTAGCTCATGGCTTAGTCAATGGCACTTTCCTCAAATTGTCCTCTATGCCCAAGCTTGAGTTTCGACCCTATTTCTTTGCCAGCTTCCAGATTGATGATGGCCAGAGACAACTTGCTCAGGGAGTTCTCGTGTTTGACGGGGTCGATGGGCGCGTATGCGACGCCGCTCTCTTCGAAGGTCACTTGGAAGAGCTTCCATCGACAGGGTTCTTTGTCGATTGCCTTGAGATCGAACCCTCAACAGGGTCCATGCCGAAGTTGCCTCCAGAACTCGAGATGAAGAACACAGTCACCGTTGCGCCAGCAGGAGTTACTGAGGATATGATCCGAGCCAATGCCAAAGAGGTCGTCAGCGGTAGAAACGAGTCAACGGTGACGGGAGTTCAACTGCTGCACGTACCCATAGTGACGGTGGAGATGCTTGCCGCCGGCAAGTCCTATCGGAAGATTCTCCAAGCAGCCACTGGGAAAATGATCTGGGACGACACTCAGAAGTGCTCGCTTTGCGATCACAAGTCCAGAGCGATCTGTGAGGTCTGTGGTGGGACCGTTTGTACTGAACATGAGAGAACATGCAACTCCTGCCGCAAGCATCTTTGCACTGACTGTGTTGTGACAAAAGGGATCGTAAACAAGATTCCGCTCTGTCCTACGTGCAAGAATGCATAGAGGCGGCTGAACTTCTCCTACCACTTCCCAGGATCGCCCGAGCTTGCGTCGCAGCTACTGGACAGGCATTGCCTCCATCGTCTATAAGGGACTGGAAACATGCAGCTATCTTGGAATATGGTTAGCAGCCAATGCCGCTTTGGCGAGCCGCTGTATCGTCTCCTCGTGCCTACTGATATGAGCCATCATATCCAACCGCAGTCTTTGCATAGCCATTCGCGCTGCGTCCCGTGCGGCTTGCTCCATCAGAGGGGTAAGCCTCTCTTCCATCTTCCTCAGAAGCGCCTCTTCAAGACGTAGAACCTCTTCCTCTCTCAAAGTCTCCATTCAACTCACCTCCTCCGAGAAGTCACGGTAGTCGATTCAAAGTCATTCATTATCGGCTCAATCTTCACTGATTGGCGTGCGCACAATGCGCACTCCCAGACCCGGTCGCATGTGGAGTTCTCGTAATTGCAACACCGTCTGCGGAAGTAATCGTTCAGCTGGTTTTCTCTGTTGGCCTTTTTTCCAGTCATACCCAAACTCACCAATACAAAATCCATGAACTCTTCCGTTGACTGTCCACAGCAAGCTCAAGGGGACGACTAAAGCCTCCTGTAACTAGAATCCTAGCTAGGAGGTTCCGAAGAGAACAGGCCTCTAGCGAGGATTCCCGCAACACGCAATGGTTCAGGCATCCGCGAGACGAACGCCGAAGTCTTCAGGATCACCCCCGCCTGTCGAGTTGAACAGCCGAACCGTTCAAAGAACACTGGACCCTCACCAGCCATCGTCCGGACTTTGTGTAAGGGGCCGAGTGACCTGATCAGATCCCATCTCTTCTTCCAATCAGGAAAGTGTCTGGACAGGGCACGCTTCACAGCCCTGTTATCCGGTCGGGATCCAACAATCACTATTACTGGTGCTTTGCACAATTTCTGGATCTTCCAAGGGTCGATGAGATTGAACCCTCCAAGCGTCACGCCTGATAACAAGACTGGAACGTGCACGGATCCTTTGAGGAGAAGCTCGGTCTTTCTGGTTGCGTCCAATCCGTCAACGGTGATCCGTTCAGTTCTGAGCTGATGTAGACGAGGCCCTTTCAGCCAGACAGCTAGGAGAGGAGCATGCCTGACCCTATCATCCGTTTTCGGCGGAAACGGCCCATCATCTATCCCGATACATCTAGAGACTGGTTTGATGTCTGAGGACGCTCCGTGGAGCATAGCTAAGCAGCCCTCGAACCATCTCGTCCCCGCTGAACGAAGCGGTCACTGATCGAGCTTCTACGCCGAGCCGGATCTTCTTTGTACGACCGTACCTGCCGAAGCTTACTACGCGCGCGTTTAGAACGCCCATTATGTCCAGCTCGTTGAGCAACCCGCTGACTCTCCTCTGAGTGAGAGGTTCAACCGAGCCTGCAGCGCACAGTTCTCGATACACCTCGTACACGTCGCCTGTTACAGAGCTCTCTCTCCGGGTATTCTCAAGCTGCATGACGGAGATTAGAAGGACTCGGGAGTGGAGGGGGAGCGATGACAGGGCCTCTGTGACACGGTCATGTTCGACCTTCTGTTGTGCCTCTCGGACGTGATTTTCTTCGACCTTTAGCTCGCGTGATCTTTCGGCAATCTCAGCGGCCACTCTAAGGAGGTCAAGGGCACGTCGCGCATCACCATGTTCTCCGGCGGCTAGGGCTGCACACAGATGGAGAGCTCCTTCATCCAGAACTCCCGAACGGAAGGCGAGCTCGGCACGTTCCTTCAGAATGTCATATAGTTCGTCTGAGGTGTAAGGTTTGAACACGACTTCTTCCTCTCCCAGCGAGCTTAGGACTCTTGGGTCCAGGAAGTCTTTGAAGTGAAGGTCGTTGGAAATTCCTATGAGCCCGATCCAGCCGTCTGTCAGTTTCTCGTTTATTCTGGTTAGTTCGTAGAGTAGGCTGTCGTCTTCGCTTCTCTTGACCAATGCGTCTATCTCGTCCAAGACGACGAGGAAGGCGGAGCCGCGGGATTGGAGGGCGCTTCGGAACCGGTCTAGGAGCTCGCCTACCGCGAGTCCCGTAAATGGGACTTCTCGACCGAGGGATCGGCAGAGGTCGGCGATGACTCTATAGTTTGTTCCTGCGAGACGGCAGTTGACGTAGCTCGTGTCGAGAGCTCGTCCGTGTTCGCGAGCCTTCCGCTGCAGACGATCTAGGACAAACTTGGTTACGATTGTCTTGCCTGTTCCAGTCTTGCCGTAGGCGAACAGGTTTGATACTCGATCTTTTGTTAGAGCGGGAGCGAGCACTGACCCAAGCCGGCGGATCTGCTCTTCCCGGTGCGGAAGGGTCGCGGGCATGTAGTCGTGCCTGAGAAGGTTTCGGTCACGGAAGACCTCTCCTCCTGACAGGACTCTTTCGAAGATTAGATCCAATCCCTGTTGCGACAAGTCTGAAACGGCCCGGTTTTCTGCGAGCCGGCTTCCAGTGGAATTAAGGGTTCTCGTACAATGATTTCAACTGGACAAACCAAAAACTCGACCATCGCAGCAGATTCTGCGGGAACCGCTCATGCGACGCGAGATGCTTGAATCATACCCCACTTTTTGACAGGAGGATTTTCTGTCTGGCCCTGACTCTAGGCGAGTCCGGCGATTCGGGGCGTAATCCTGGCTTGGATAGCAAGGCGAAAAGTCGGGATTTCTTCGCCTGTTCCCGAACGATTCTCGGGCGAGAGTCTGGAGGCGTCCCAGATTCGAGATCAGGGCTGGTTATTGGCGATTTGGTGGTCGCTATTGGACCCTTATCTCCACGCCCACAGTCCTCTTGATCAGATCAGCTAAGAGGTCAACCTGAGACTTGCCGCCACGCCTTGTTGGAATCGACACAACCAGTGGGAGTTCGATCTCCTTCTTCCCCTGTCCAACCTTGTCCTTGATCCAGTCGAAGACTGTGTCGGTAACGATGACGAGGGAGACTGTCTGTTTGTTCTTGATGTCCTCAAACGTCTTGACCGCCTCATCTTCCGATTTCACAACCCAGCTATTCTTGACCCCGCCGAGCTTGAAGTAGATCGCTGTCTCCTTGTCCGCCATAACACCAATCTTTCCCGTAGCTCATCTACCTACTTGAATATCCAACCTGTTTCTCGCGACCAGAACAAGAGATCAAGATCAGCCAACGGTATTCTTATTTCCCGTGAGAATCGACGGAGCTTCTCCTCGATCTCTAGATAACGCTTCTTCGTGATCGAAACCGGCACCTCAGAGATCACCTCCAGCCTCTTGAGGTTTCGCAAAATATGCCGGTCAAGAATCGCAAACTCCTCTCCACTCCCGCAACTCGAACAGGTTAGCGAAGCTGGAAAGATGGGATTTGATGTAGAGCTTGCCATCCTTGGTGAACGTTCCTCTCGCCTCGACAATATACTTCGCCTTACTGTCGCTGAACCGGACATCATTCAGTTGCAGTTGAATCTCGTTAGCCTCGCCTTTCAAGAGAAGACTCCGCTCCTTGAGCCGGGAAACTGCAGCCCAGCAAGTTTTCGCAGACGACTGCGGCGTTAGCAGGCAGAAGCAGAGTTCAGCAAAGATGTCGTCATCATTACGATCAAGAATTTCTTTGAATTCTTGCAGACGCTCATGGATAGCATTGCGTTTTTCATTATAGAGTATCTGTAGCTCTTGAATCGCCTTTTCATGCTCCATCGGTGAGAGTTCTATGCTAGAATTGCTTGAGAACATCGGCCTTCTCCATTATCCGAACACAGTAGTAGCAGCGAAGCCGAAGAGGGTCCTGCCTTTCCACGGTAAACTTTGGCTCAACAGGCTCAGCGTTAGACACGCACGCGGGATTTGAACAGCGAACAATCCCCCTGATAGAATCAGGCAGCTTTACCCTCGTCTTCTCAGCTACCTCGTAGTCTCGAATGATGCTGATGGTAGCACTGGGAGCGATCAAGGCTATCTTGTCCACTTCACCGGGCTTGAGCTCTCGATTCTCGACCTTGACGATGTCCTTCTTGTTCTGCTTCTTCGATATCACGTTCATCGCCACACTCACAATGTGTCCTTCGCCACCGTGTATTCCTAGAATCTTGAGCACATCCAGCGCATGGCCGGCCAAAATATGGTCGATCACTGTTCCGTTACGGATTTTCTTCACGTAGAGCTCTTTGGGGCCGGTTCCCTTGGACAAGACCTTGGACCTGTCAGGCAAGGGATAGGTTTCATTCTTAATTCCTTGCCTGAAACAGACGGGGAGATCATGACCGTCGAGTCTCAGGAGTTGAGGTTCCGGACCCACCGCGAAGGAGAAATTCTTGACATTACCGACAAGACCCAGAGAATAGTTGATTCTTCCAAGCTGGAAAACGGGGTTGCCGCTCTGTTCGTACCCGGATCAACCGGAGCCCTAACCACAATCGAATACGAGCCAGGACTTTTGACCGATTTCCCTATAGCCCTTGAAAGATTCGCCCCCAAGGAGGCGCCTTACGAGCATGAGAATCGTTGGCATGATGGCAACGGACATTCACACATTAGAGCGTCCATGATAGGACCGGACTTGTCAGTGCCATTTCTAGACAAGTAATTGGCGAGTAGTAGATCCAGGGACCCGTACCCCTCTCCTTCCTCTGGAGACATGAAGGAGCCTCGTCAAGAAAATTCAATCCTTTACCAAGTACAGAATCTGAGATGAATTAGTGCCGGAAAATGTACAGGTCCACATAAATTGTTAGGATGCAAGTTAACCTTGCCAGTAAGTTTTCAAAAGCTACAATGACACCCCCCAGCAAGTTGGGTACTTGCAGTGGAAACCGTGGGGTGGGGGTGGATGTTCTTCTCCCAGTATGCAGGGGTTAGAATCTGTTCTCAAACGGTCGAGGGTCAGTAGGATTACTGGAAGTTGATCATCTTGACATCAAGGGTCTTCAGGTTAACAACGGGAAGGATTCCAGGTTTAGGAACTAAACCCATCCGTTTCTGATAGTCAGTCTGCCCTTGCCACGCGCCGCTGTTCACTATCGTTGTCCCTCTGTAAACGCCTGCACCCGAAACGTGGATGTGTCCGGAGGTGAAAACGTCGGGGACCCGTTCCACTACCAGGAAATCTTCCTGCTCAGGACCAATAGGTGTCATCTTCCCATACTCCGGAGAGAGATGCCGGGCTTTCAGCTGGTACTCCATGACCTCTACCGGACGCTGGTAGTCGAGGCCCGGGACTCCGCTTAGGATATCCATTAGACTGGTTCCGTGGTAGAGTAGAAAGTTGACCCCGTGCAGGCGAACCTCCGCGGGGTCCCCTAAGGAGACAATTTTCCGGGAGTCGTATACGGGTCCGGCGAAATCTCTCGGAATAGCAGGCTGCGGTAGGGCCTGACGTACAGCGTCATGGTTTCCGGGTATCAGAACTACATCCATGTACTCTGGAATCTCGCTGACGAACTTGGCCGCCAAACGATACTGCTCGTAGATATCTGGGACAGCTAGGTCCACTTCTTGACGAGGATAGACTCCGATCCCGTCAACTAGGTCGCCCCCGATCAGAACGTACTTCACTCTTTCTGCGATCTCACGCTGGTTCGGTGTTCCGATCTCTCCTTTCAACCAGCTTAGAACCCTGTGGAACTCGTCCTCGAGAAACACCTTGCTCCCAACATGAACGTCGGATATTAGGGCGGCGTAGACCTCTTCGCTGGCGTGGGCCGGCTTTCTATCCGGAATCTCCGGGAGAACGATACTTTCGGCAATCAGCAGGGGGCCCGCACTCTTTCGGGCCTGCATGAAGATAACCTGGTCCCTGACTATCTTCCTCGCCATTTCGTATACTGTAGGGTTCTGCCGTCCAACGAGGACAGTGGCTTCATCTTCATAGTCGTCAACTGTCAGAAAGATCCGATCGCCCTTCTCTCTCTTGTCGAGAACCATACAGATGAAACGACCTCGCCCATTTGATCCGCCTGAAAGCGCATCAGAAATGGTCCCAGCGTTTCGCGTGTCCATTCTCTGCCTGAAGAGCAGGCTCATCTTATCAAAACGGTTTCTGAAATAGTGGAGAAAATCATCGAACGCACCAGTCGTTCCGAGCTTGCCTGTGGGGTCGGAGACAACTTCTAGCTGAGATTCAAGGTCCTCCGCAAAACGGCGCCTATGCCCTAATCCAGCATGTTCAGTCTCCAAGTTCCTTCCGGGAATGTCTAGGTGTTCGGCGGCCCTGAGAACGAGGTCTCTGTTAATTGACGCCGGCCGCGGTTCTACGGTTCCGGCGACCCGAAGAACCTCCTTCACGAGTGGGTCGAGCTGACTGGTAGCGCTGATCTCCATCAGGGCCTTGAAGGCGTCGCTTTCCATCTGGAAACCTGCTTCCAGTATGGTGCCGATTGCCCTCTTCCTCTCTTCAGACATCTAGCGACCCTTCTAGACCGTCTAACGGGTGATGGCAGCTTATCCAGTTATCGCGAACTCGAGGCCTATCTTGTGATGGTGAGGTCTGATATGTCAACCGACACCTCGCACATTCTATTCAGCGCTATGAGTGCTGCGACGAGATGGTTAACCATGGGACGCGGGGCTTTGGCGATGCTTGTCTCAGCATCCGCAAGAATCTTCTTGGTCTCTTTGAATCTCGGGCTTACAGACGAGGCCAGCTTGAGGTCTCGTGAGAGGACGGACCCGACAGCATCCTTGTACATTGTATTCACAGAGGCTCCGATCTTCTGGAACAGGACCTGTTGCTCTTTCGGAACGGGAACCTTGTCTTGAGTGTTCTCTGCAATGGTTACTGAGTAGTCAGCGAACGTTTCGATATAGCTTGCCAAGAGGCGAAAGTCTAGGCAGTCCACGGAGGAGACTTTGATCTTCTCAAGTAGGTACGTATCGGCGATCGCGGCTCTGACCAGTCGGACCAAGAGGAAGTACCATCTGTCCACTTCCTCATCTCTCTCAACCACTCCGTTAGCAAGTTCGGTGTTGGATTCGACGAAGGCTTGGACCGCGTCTATCTGCATCGGCATGGACAGCATTTCGAGCCGTCGGAGGATTCGCTCGGGGTTGAGAAGCGAAGGTTCCATCAGGCATTGCAGGACGATCTTCTTCGCGTCCTCTTCCAAGACCTCCAGGCCCACGAGGCGCTTGGTGGTTTTGCGGACTTCGTCTCTTATCTCGGGGGACAAGCTATCTTTGGATTGGATGCGGATTATATCGTATCCGAGAAGATATCGCTCGATAATCTCTCGTCTGACAAAAGGAGATGCTTCCAGTATGACTTCGAGAGGAGGCCTCTCCTCGTCAATTCTCGGGGACAGGAGAAGTCTCCCGTCCTGTCGTTCCTCATAGGAAACGACCGACCCCTGGTCAAGTCCAACGCGTTTGGCCCATGCCTTGGGTATGGTGACGAGAAAGGTTCCATCTGGTGTTCGTTGAAGTTTCCTTAATTCCACTTAGAACATCCCATCTCCAACTAATGGCATTGAAGAATTTTAGGATTTCTCGGGATCTACTATGAAGAGGAGTGCAACTCTAGAGAGCCACTCGGTACAAGGGAGGCTGAACCATTGAGGTGAGTATAGGCCTGCTTCACAACCTCCTCGGTATTGTTCCCCTTCAACGCGCTAAGCTCGACCAGTGGAACGCCTTCGAATGTTCGGGAGATCAGTTTCTTCCCCTCCTCAAGTCGTTCGTCGTTGCAAAGGTCTGTTTTGTTCGCGCAGATGACTAGCGGAACTTTGGAAGCTATTTTCGTGAGAACCTCTTTCGAGGCCGTGAGTTTTCTAAAGACTGACTCTAGGTCCTCACTGATATCAACGAACAGGAGGATTAGGTCCGCGTTCGATATCTCGCCGAGGGTCGTGTTGAACGCTTTGAGGATTGTAGGGTGCATGTCTTCAATGAAGCCGATGGAGTCGATGAGTATGAAGCTGAAATTGTCGCCACCGTTGTTCTGGTCGATTCTTCTCGCGAACGTGGACAGAGTAGTGAACGGTCCCAGCCCTGTGTCTTTGTGTTCGGCGGACATGCGGTTGAAGAACGTGGTCTTCCCGCTCTGTGTGTAGCCGGCGAGGGCGACTATGGGGAAGCCTCGTTCTCGACGGTGGTCTCTGAGCAGGTTCTTTTTCGAGTAGAGATCTCTCAGTTCCTTTTCCATGTTCGCGATCCGCTTCTTGGCCGTTCTCTCGTAATCATGGTACGGATAGTCTCCGGGTCCGCTCCAGCCAACCTGTCCACCTAGAATGCCTTCGAGCCTGAGGAACTCTCTGCCCCAAGAGAATGTGTAGCGGAGTTTAGCAAGGGCGATCTGTAGTTTTGCCTCCTTGGTCATGGCACGTTTGTCAAAGATCTCTAGGATCAGGAGGTTGCGATCGATCACTTTGATGTCTGTTCCACCGAGGACCCGCTGGATCTTGAAGACCTGAGCGCTAGGGAGGGTATTGGCGAAGACGACAGCCTCGATGTCATTCTCGGCAACGAGCATTTTGATCTCCTCTAGTTTTCCCGGTCCAATGCAGTAGGTGTGGTGGAGGTTCTTGCGGTGCTGGACGATCGTGTCGATTACCTCGTAGCCTATGCTCTCAGCCATGGTCTCAACCTCCTCGTACCGGGAGGGAGCCGAGGGAATCTTACATTCTGCTACGAGGGTCCGCATGCAGGAAGACTTACTATAGAACCTTACCCGGGGACGGGATTCTTGGGGCTTTTACGTGATGGGTGGGGCGCGAGACTTGAGTAGCCCCCCCGGGGCCCGAGAAATCACCGGTAACCGATTTCAATACCCGTTTCAGTAGCCGTTTCAGTAACCGGTTTCAAGGGCCGGATTCAGTACCCGTTTCAAGGGCCGGATTCAGTACCCGTTTCAAGGGCCGGATTCAGTACCCGTTTCAAGGGCCGGATTCGGTAACCGGTTTCCGGATATTGACTTCCAAGAGTGGTTTTCGATTGGTTGTTTCGGTTCTGTGGATCAGTGGCTCGGACGAGCGGGTGCTGGGCCGTGATTTCGTGGAGGGAGGGCC
>WNGR01002036.1_pt1 | contig 22902 bp, 20 predicted proteins | sample 5407581 | NCBI WGS metagenome assembly WNGR01 (sample SAMN13153383, study PRJNA577476) | soil metagenome | isolation source: 80 cm soil or saprolite under Garry oak tree replicate 2 | place: USA:California | collected 2016-06-15
TCAGGCCGGCTTCAACTTGCCGCCTCACCTTCGGACCCGTGGCATCCGACGCCAGCGCCGCTCGCACCCGGCCCGGCGGCATCTCGGAAGCCCCCGGCAACTCAAGTACTTCGGCAAGGGTGCTCCATGTCGTGATGGCCGCTTCGGCAAGTTCCATGAGTGCGGTCTGGGCCAGGACTCGCCAGCGCCGCTCAGCGCGGCGGCTTAGAACGACGTTAATCACGGCCACCGAGAGGACGACTACCACGAGGGCGGAGACGATCGCGGTAAGCATCGGGTGGCTCAGCCAGAACCCCGCGATCAAGAGGTCGGAGCCGGCTACGGCAAGCAGGAGCAGGATCGCGAGGATTGCGGCGGTTCGCCGCCCGGGCCGGAGTCTGGACATCGACGCGAGTGTAAGAGCGGCGTCGCCTGGCCTGCCTACGGGATCGCGCTAGACGCCACGGGTCATCCCCCCGAGCCTTTCGCACGCTGGAGCTCGGCGATCTGCGCGCGTGCTGCATCGACAAGCTCCGCATTTGTGTTGGCATGCCCAGCAAGCCCCCACCCGCCCTCAATTGCTTCGGTGAGGAGCACCCACGTCCTCGCCGTAAGCGAGGGGTCGCCTGCGGCGGCCGCGACCAGGTCGGTGAACTGACGGACCACGGCAAGCTGCTTGTCGCGGTTGAGCGCCCCTGTGTTGGTGAGCACCTGCACCCTGACGTAGTTGCCGTCTCCCTCGACGTTCGAGAGCGCGCCATCCGGTAGGTCGTGGATGAATGCCGCGGTGTTCTTGCGGAACATCGGGATGTCCGGAACCTGTTCGATCTTCATCAACGTGGAGGCCAGGTCGCGTGCCAGGGCCTTTGGATTCGCAAATGTGCCGCCCGTGGCATAGACGTCGATCATCGGCATCGGTTCTTCTCCTATTCCTACTTGGCGGCCGCGGTCACTTTCGCAGCTGCCTCGATCAACCGCACCACCTCGGCCGGATGGGACACCATCGCCAGGTGGCTGGAGCGTACCTCGATGGTGTTCGCTCCCATGCGCTTGGCGAACATGCGCTCGGCATCGGGCGGGATAGCCTCGTCGTTCGTGGCGACGAGATACCACGAGGGATGCGACTTCCACGCGGGCACCTCCATCACGTCCTCAAAGGTGCTCATCGACAGCCCTTGCTGAACCGCGGACATGACCTTCGCGCGGCTCCTCTCGACGTCGGATGCGAAGTGGGTTACGAAGTCGTCCTCGGGCAGCCAGGCGAAAGCCTGCTCATCGACGATCAAATGGGCCAGCGCCGGTGTCGGAGGGCCTCCACTGAGCAGTCCGCCAAGCGACTCGCCCTTGTCGAGGCCGAATGCCGCGATGTATACGAGCGCCACAACATTCGGCGCATCGGTGCCGAGCGCGGTCATGATCTGCCCGCCGTAGGAGTGGCCGGCGACGATCGTGGGACCCGTCTGACGCCGGAGAACCTGGCGCAGGCGGGCGACGTCGGCAGCAAGCGAAGTCTCGGGAAACTGCGGAGCGGTAACCGTGAATCCTGCAGCCTGCAACGAGCCGATCACGTCGCTCCAGCTCGAACCGTCCGCCCAGGCGCCATGCACCAATACAACGTTGGGTTTGTCACTCATACAGAAGATCGTCCGCGCGGGGCCGGCCGCTTCGCATGAGTCAACCGACTCGTTCTCAATCGCCCACGCGGTCCGCAAACGCCTCGCGCAACTGGGCGCGCGCGGTGATCTCCAGCTTGGGAAATATTCGATAGAGGTGGCCACCGATGGTTCGGGGTGACAGGAAGAGGCGTTCCGCGATCTGACGGTTCGACAAACCTTCGGCGGCGAGCTGAGCGATCTGGAGCTCCTGCGCGGTCAGTCTATCGCGGAGATCGGGCGCACGCCGCCCAACCCTCTCTCCGGTTGCGCGCAGCTCCTGTCGCGCTCGCCGGCTCCAGACGGCGGCGCCCACCGCATCAAAGAGCGCCACGCTCTCCCTCAGCGGCGACCGTGATTCGGCGCTGCGTCGCCGTCGTCGCAACCAGCGACCGAACGAGAACAGCGTCCTGGCTCGAAGGAACGGATAGCCTGCCAAGTCCTGGGCGAGCGCCGCGGTGAACAATGGCTCTGCCTGGTCGTCCGCGGCCAGGAGCGGCCTCGCGCACGCCAGGTTGAGGCGGAGAATCGGTGGCTCTGAATGCATGGAGACTGCTTCGAGGTCCGCGATCACGTCGGTGAGCCGGCTGTTCTGTCCGCTGCCGGCGGCGGCTTCGACGAGGTCCAGCAAAGCCGGCCAGCGCATGAAGCGGTGGAACGCCGAGTCGGTCTCGTCGAAAACGGGCCACAGGTGTTGGAACGCGTCCTCGTGCCGCCCATCGCCGATGGCTGCGGCACCCCGGGCAAGGTGCGCGGTCGCGAGCAGTGGTCCACCTTTCATTGCAAGCAGCGCCCGCTCTGGTTCAGCCAGAAGTGGTTCGATGTCCGGCTCGGTTCCGCGCAACGCCGTCGCCAGAGCGCCGACCAGCTCTCCGGTGAGCCCGTACTGAGGCTGCGTCGTGTCGCGCGCAAGGCCGGCTGCCTCGTAGGCCGCCGCGGCGGCCGCCGGCCACTCGCCGGCGTGAACCGCCGCCCATGCATAGTGCACCAGAGCCTGCGTCAGAGGGACTAACCGCACCTGCTCACGGAGGCCGTCGATCGCGGATGCCAGAAACCGCACTGCTGTCGCGAAATCCCCGGACTTCTCGGCGGCGATCCCCACATACATGGCTGCGATCGGGTCGGTCATCTCATGCAGTCGCATCCGCGAGATTCGTTTCAGGATCGTCGGCCCTGTCTCTTCAGGATGGGCAAGACCGACGACCGCCAGCACCCGAGGGTCATCGTCCGCCATCCCCATGGCGAGGGCGGCTTCGACGAGATACGCCCGGGTCCTGGTCTTCGTGCGCGTCCACCAGCACCGATGTGCGATCGGCACCAACGAGCGCAACGCCATGTCAGCGTCGCCGCCGTCGCGCAGCTGTTCGGCGATTGTGACGAACGTCCTGGCGGCCCCGGACTCGAACCAAACGCTGCCGCTGAGGATTTGATGGAACCACGCAACCCGCGCTACATCGCGGGCGCTGAGATCGAACGACGTCGCCTCATCGACAAGCCGGCGAGCGCTTGCGACGAGACCGAGCTCGTAGGCGATCTCCGCCGCGGCCACGAGACGCGCTCCCTTGCTTTGCGAGTCTGCCGTCAAGGCGGCCGAGCGCTCGAAGGCCGCGCCCGCAACAGTGATCGCGCCTCGCGCTGCGGCCACGCGAGCGTGCTGTTCGAGCGCGGAGGCGATGTTCGCATCGGGTCCCTTGGCACCCATGGCGCGGTGCCAGAGCTGACGCTCCGGATCGGCGACCACCTCGGCGAGAGCTCTGTACATCTCGAGAACTTGCAGGGCGGAGGCCGCCTGACGGACAGCGGAGCGGATCAGAGGGTGCCGGAAGCGCAGCCCGCCGTCGGCGATCTCAACCAGGTCCCGCTCAACCGCGGGCTGGAGGGATTCAAGGCCGCATCCGCTGGATCGCGCGATCTCGTCCAGCGACGCTCGGCTGTCGAGCGCCGCCGCGAGGAGGGTGGCCCGAGTGTCCGGGCCAAGGTCGCGCAGCCTACTTGCGAAGGCGCGCTCGAGCCGAGCCGTCAACGTGGCGGGCCCAGGCGAAAGCTGCTCGCCCGATCGCCCCGTGCTTCGCGCCAGCTCAACGAGCGCCAGGGGGTTTCCGGACGATTCTGCGAGAACCCTCGCGCGCAAGACCGGATGGAGCTCCGGCGCCGTGCGATCCAGCAAGCGCGCGGCCGCCGATGCGCTCAAGCGCTCGAGATCGATCGTCGTTAGGCGAGCATCGTCGAGCGATGTCGACTGCCCGCTCCTGATCGCCGCCACGAGTGCAACGTGCTCGGCTTCCAGCCGGCGGCCAATGAAAGCAATGACGCTGAGGGTGGAACGGTCCAGCCACTGCGCGTCGTCGACGATCAGAACCAGCGGTACGGAGTCAGCTGCTTCGCAGATGAGCTGGAACGCCGCGACCCCAACGCGGAACGAGTCAGGCTTGAGGTCGATGCCCAGGCCGAGTGCCGCTTCGAGGGTTTGCCGCTGTGACTCTGGCAACTGCGCCAGCGCGCCGATGACCGGGCGAAGGAGTTGATGCAGGCCCGCAAAAGCGAACTCGGCTTCTGATTCAACTCCGCCCGTGACCAGCGCTCGAGCACCCTGTGCGGTCGCTCGCCGGCGAACTCGTTGGAGCAAAACCGACTTTCCAATGCCGGCCTCGCCCCGGATCACGACCGCTCCCCCACCCTCGCGAAGACGATCGACCAGCGCGTCCAGGACGGCGGACTCCTGCTCGCGCTCGATCAGCTCGGGGCCGGCGTCGACCAGGGGCGCCCCGCTCATCGGGCGAGTATGGGCGTAACAGGCTGATCAGTTCAGTTGGGAACCGGGCGAGGGCGACTTTCGGATTTCTAACGAGGTGTTTCGATGCCCCAGGTCACGATTCGCTGAGGCCTGATCCGTCTCACTCCTCCTTGAGCAGCCGTTCGGTGAGAACGATCTGGACGACTTCCTGCACCGTCTCCGGGCGGGCCCAGTCGCGCTGGAGCTCAACCGCGAGCGCCACCCAGCCGGTGGGCTTTGCACCCGCCTGAACGACACGCTCCAGACCCGCGCGATGGGCCTCGACGGATGTGCCGCCGATCGCGTCGACCACCGGATAGACCTCGTAGCCCTCGCGCATGGCGTCGAGGGCGGGAAACGCCATGCAGATCTCGGTCCAGAGGGCGCAGATGATGAGCTTCCGCCGGCCGGTCGCGCGAACCGCATTGAGGAAGTCAGGGTCTTCCCATGCGTTGGTCGTAGTTCGGTCGATGGGCGGGTTGTCCGCCAGCAGCTCCGCCAGCGGCGGAAGGGTCGGCTTGCCGCGGCCCGTCCTGACGTTGATCGTCGAGTGCACGATCGGAAGGCCAAACACCTTCGCGACCTTCACTGTCGATACGGCGTTCTTGAGTAACAGATCTCGATCCATCGACCGGACTCCCGCCAGCTGGCTCGGCTGGTAGTCGATCACGAGCAGGGCCGAGTTTTTCGGCGTGAGCAGATGATCGCCAAACTGATCGCGAATCACAGCCTTCGGTGCAACAACGTCGGGAAACACTTCGGCCGTCGTCTTTCTTGTGCTCATATCCGTCAAGTTAGGAAGGCCGGCCATCGCCCCGCTTCTGGCGGGCGACTGCTTTTGCCAGCCCGAAGCCGGCACCACGACTTATCTGCCGAGCCGAAATGACTTAGATGCCCGGGGTGTTTTCTAAACGTGGGCCAGGGGCAAAATCAGCCCGGGATGGGCGCTTCCAGGCTGATCGGTCGGGATGCTGAGATGGCTCTGCTCGGCAAGGCTCTCGCCGAGGCGGCGGAGCACGGCGACGCGCTGCTCGTCACCGGAGCAGCCGGCATCGGCAAGTCGTCCCTCCTGGACGCCGCCACCACCGACGCGCGCAGCCGCGGCTACAACGTGCTCGCGGTTACAGGCCTTGAAAGCGAGGCTGACCTTCCATACGCGGGGCTGCACCAGCTTCTGCAGCCCGTTCTGCCATCGGCCGGCGCGCTTCCCGGTCCCCAGAAAAACGCGTTGCTCACTGCATTGGGAATGCGCGCGGGGGCGCCGCCCGAAGTGTTTCTTGTCGGCCTGGCAGCGCTAAGCCTCCTCGACGAGATCGCCGACGAAAGGCCTCTGGTCGTGGTTGCGGACGACTTTCAATGGCTGGACTATGCGACCTCCGCCGTCCTGAGCTTTGTCGCTCGCCGACTCGAGTCGACCCACATCCTCCTTGTCATCGGCCTGCGAGAGACCTTCCAGACCGCGCTTCGGTCCCCGCAGCTGCCGGAGATTCATGTCGAACCACTGAGCGACACGGCGTCGGCGGATCTGCTGGTGTCCGTAGCTCCAGACCTGGACATTCAGACCCGCCGCCTGATTCTGGACGAGGCGTTGGGCAACCCACTGGCGCTGATCGAGCTTCCACGTGCCTTGAGGCTGCAAGGCACCGACGGGCGCGAGGGCGCACTGAGAAGCATTCCGTTGACCGATCGGCTGGAGCGGACCTTTTCCGCACAAGCCGGGCAGCTTCCGAGGCTCACGCAAGCCGCGCTCTTGTGCATCGCGCTTGACAAGGACCCCACCGTGGGCGACGTGCTTGGTGCAACGGGCAGGCAGATGGGTGAAGAGGTCACCATCGACGTTCTGCAACCGGCAGTCGACGCAGGCTTGATATCGGTCGCGGGCTCGACGGTTCGCTATCGCCACCCGCTGATGCGCTCAGCGTTGGATCAGGCGGCGACAGCGGGACAGCGACGGAGCGCCCACCTCGCTTTTGCCGAGGTCATCGGGGACCCGGACCGCAGGGCCTGGCACCGCGCCAAGGCGGTGCTCGGTGAAGACGAGGGCGCCGCGGCCGACCTCGAGATCGCCGCCGGCCGGGCACAAGATCGTGGTGCGCCTGCGACAGCGCTCGGCGGTTTGGAGCTTGCCGCCTCTCTGACACCTCACGGTCCGGACAGGGCCAGGCGTCTGCTGGCGGCAGCCGAGCTGGCATTTCAGCTCGGGGATCCGCCAGCCGTGGGTCGGCTCCTGGATTCGGTCGCCAGGCTGGAGCTTTCACCTCATGATGTCGCGCGAATGACGTGGCTGCGCGAAATCTTCCACGACGGCGCGCCAGGCGACCTCAACGCCGTCGCAAGGTTGGTAGGTGTCGCACGCGAAGCCGCCGCTGGAGGAGACCGAAATCTTTCGCTGAACCTACTGCAAGGCGCCGCACTTCGCTGCTGGTGGGCCGACCCCGGTGCCGCAGCCAAGAATCTGGTCATCGAAGCGGTTGAGCAAATCGCCGGCGATGAGCTGGATCCGCGCGTTCTGGAAATCCTTGCGCTCGCCGCGCCGGTCGACGCGGCGGCTCGAATCGCAACGAGGGTTCGTAAGGCTGCCCAGGTCGACGACTCGGACCCGTCTCGCACGCAACTCCTGGCGTTCGCAGCGTATGCGGCAGGTGATCTCGGCGAATCGATCGAGCTCATGGATCGCGCCGCCCCCATCTTGCGTGCCCAGGGACGCCTCGGGCTCCTGGCTCAACTGCTTGCCGTGCGCGCCTGGGCCGGAATCAATACCGGTCAACTGAGCGACGCGATTCGCTCAGTGGAGGAAGGCAACCACCTCGCGATCGAGACCAGACAGCCGATCTGGACCGCGATCAGCAACATGGGACGTGCTGTCTTGTCAGGCCTCCAGGGCGAGGAGAGCACTGCCGAGCAGCTCATCACAGAGGCGACCGAACCGCTAGCGCCCTTGGGCCTTTCGATCGTTCTCGCTCAAGGGGAGTTTGCGCGTGGTGTCGCACACCTGACTGCCGGACGTCACTCAGATGCCTTCGACCATTTCGTCCGCATGTTCGATCCTCATGGGCCGGCGTACCACGAGGTGGTGGCACATGCGGCGGCGCCCTACGTCATCGAATGCGCCGTGCGAGCGGGGCGAAACGACGAAGCTCGCCGCATGATGACGCTGCTCGAGGCGCTCGGCAAGCGCACCCCGGCCGCCCTCGTACATATAGGCTTGCGATTCGCACGTCCGTTACTCGCGGACGACTCAGAGGCGCAAGACCTCTATGAATCCGCCCTTAACGCTGAGCCGAGATGGCCGTTTGACTTCGCCCGTCTGGAAGCGTCGTACGGCAGCTGGTTACGAAGGCAGCGTCGCATCACTGAGTCGCGGCCGCACCTCAGGGCGGCCCGGGACATCTTCGATGCGCTGGGAGTGCAGCCCTGGGCGGACAAAGCGCGCGCGGAGCTGCGGGCTTCGGGTGAAAGGATTCCTGAGCCCGCGAGGGCGCCTCGCCAGCCCCTGTCGCCCCAGGAGCTCCAGATCGCGCAGATGGCCGCGTCCGGACTCTCCAACCGTGAGATCGCCGACCGGTTGTTCCTTTCCCACCGCACGGTGGGCGCCCACCTGTATCGGGTTTTCCCGAAGCTCGGGATCGTTTCCCGGTCAGAGCTGACTCAAGCTCTTGCATCGATCGAGCCGGCACTGACACGGTGAATGGCCGAGACATGGTTTGGTGCCGCCGCACGTACGGCGGCACCATCGCCGACACCGATTGCCCTGAAACTTCCCTACGTCAATTGCGCCGCTACGACTGCTTCGCGAGCCAGGGCGGGGTGTACGCGCCAACCCCGTAGACGAAGGCAAGCAGGTCGTCCGCAGCCCACTCTTCGGCGATTTTGCCGTCCGCCACGCGGTACACGTCGACCGCATCCCACCGGACGTGCTTACCCGACGCAGGGATCCCGAGGAGCTCCCCCTTGTGCGTTCCCTCCACCACCGCGCGCACGGACACAATGTCACGTTCCGCGATGATGTCCTGCTCGACGTTACGCAGGTCCGGAAGGGCGGATACGATCGCGCCGACTAACCCGACGAAGTTCTCGCGACCCTCGACCGTTCCCAGGGTGCCGCCGTGCCACTTCATGTCGGACGTGAGGTAGTCCCCCACTCGATCGGTCTGGTGCTCGTTGAACGCCGTTTCGATGAACGCGCGAACGATCCGCTTGTTTTCCTCCAGGTTGTTCTGAGCAGTCATCTCGCCCTCCTTTGCTTGTGTCGTTTTGGTGCTCATGCAGGCAAGTTAGGTTGGCCAATCAATTCTTGGCTTCTGACGGACGACTGCTTCTGTGACGGCGGCTCTAAGCGGATGACTTACTCGCCGAACCGCGATGACTTAGGGAGAGTGCCTCGAAATCTGTGATCCGGCGACTCGACTTAGCTCCTGAAATCGAATCGCCGGGGATTTCGTGGAGAGTCACGGCCTTGTTTTCTGAACCGGGTGCCTCCCGGTCCCGAGCCGGCGCCCCTTGTGTCTGCCGGCAAAAACGACGCCAATGCCCCGAAGGGCAAACCCTGCGACGCGTGCGTGGCGGTCGCGCGGGCCGGCAGCATCCCGCGCTCTTGGGCAAGCCGTACGCACTCCATGGCTAAGGCCGTCTTGCCAACTCCAGCCGACCCGGTGATGACCGCCCCTCGTCGCGCGACCACGGCGGCAAGTAACTGAGAAAGCTGTTTACCCCGGCCGACCAGCGGCCACCCCTTCACTCCCCAAGTCTACGAGCGACCCTTATTCCCAACTCGGAAGCGCCAGGGCCTGGGCCCTGAACTGACCACATCTAATGAAGACGCGCGCGAACATCTAGCCCTCGGCCGACCTTTGCTCGATCGCCTGAAGCTGGCGCATCAGCGTCTGCCGGTCTGAAGCAGTCAGACCAGCGAGGACGCGATCCTGCACGGCCAGGCCGAGAGCCCGACCACGTTCGAGTGCTCGCCGACCCGCCGCGGTCAGACTGGCGAGCAGGATTCGACCATGAGTCGGGTGCCGACTGCGCCGCAACAGCCCGTCTGCCTCGAGAGCCTTCACCAGCACATTCAAGGTCTGGGCCGTCATCCCGAATTCTCGCGCCAGGTCTGACGCGGAGAGCACCCCCTCGCGCTGCAGTGTTTCCAGGACCGCGTATTGAGGCAGGGTCAAACCGGTCGCGCCGAGGACGGCGTCGAGTCGGGTCCGTACCGCGTGTTGGGTCCGCCGCAGCTGGACCAAGAAATCAGGCTGAGGCGGAATAGCTGGCCGGCCCATCAGGGTATTTATCAGTGTACTGAAACGTTTGGAGGTCGGATCATGGAGCAACGTGAAACGGCGAACGGCGGCAGCGGTTCCAGCTGGGTCAGGCGGGTCGTGGTGGCCGCCGACGGGTCGCCCGCGAGCAACCGGGGCCTCGAGCAGGTCGCAGATCTAGCCCATCGTCTCGGGGCGAAGGTTGTGGTCGTTTTCGTCCGTCACCTTCCGGCGACAGCCTTGATGGGCAACGGAATGGCCCAGCCCTCGATTCTTGAAACCCTGGACGAGCTGGAGTCAGAGGTCAGGCAAACGGTCATCCGGCTCGTGGGCAGCATGGGCGTGGAGTGGGAATTCGTAGTGAGAGCGGGAAGCCCGGGCGAAGAGATAGTCAAGGTGGTTGAGGCGAAAGGCGCAGACTTGCTCGTGGTGGGGAGCAACCGCCACAGCTCGATGCACAACCTGCTCCTGGGGTCGACCGCTGCGTATCTCGCGACGCACTCTCCAGCTCCGGTCCTGGTTATGCGACCTGGCGTGTCAACTATGCCGGCGAGCCTAAGGGAAGCGCCAGGCGCCGGCCAGCAGGTTTCCGAGGCGCTCCCGGTAGAGGTCAAGCGGTCATGAATGCTTGGAAGCGGTGGCAGGACTACGCCACGATGATATTCGGCGTCGTTGTTTTCATCTCGCCTCTGGTCTTTGGTGAGACGTCGCACCATACCGCCACGTTGGGCGCCTACGTGTTGGGTGCTCTGCTCGTGGTCGGTGGAATAGTTGCCGCGATGAATCGCGAACCGCGGCGCTCCCTCTTCGTCAACGTGCCGGGCATCGTAGCCGTGATCACTTTCGTGGCGGCCATCGTCCTGCTGTTCAGCGGTGCCATCGGCATCGCTTTGACGGCAGGGCTCATGGCGATCCTTACCGTTCTGGTCGGCGCCAGGCTTCGTATGGGGCGGTCGGCCTGAATCGAAGGCCGTTTAACCATCTTCTGGGGCATCGTCACAAAGGGGCGCCGCCGAACTCGAATTCGTTCCCGTCGGGATCGCGGTAGGCCGCCTTGCGGACGCCGTTCGAGTAGGTTTCGCGCTCTATTGGGGTGAGTCCACGCTCGGCGATCCGCGCGACGCGCCCGTCGAGGTCGTCGACGAACAGCAGTGGCCTGACGTGCCCGGCGTGCTCAGCCCGCAGCTCGATGAAGGCGTAGCTGTGCTCGGCGAGCTCCGATACGAATCAGATCGCGGGCCAGCCAGCCGTCGGAGATGAAGCCTGGCTTGGTTTCACCTCATCCTGCTCGTGCGATTGGCCTCCCGCTGACGGCTGTGCAAGCAGTAGACGCGAAGCCGGCGCGGCATACCCGACGACCGCAGAATTGGGCCGTCTCGCTGCCCGGCCGCCACCTTGGACTTTTGGGCCTCCTGCTAATCGGGTTCTTGCTCGACTCCGTCCAGTTCTGGGTCGAGGTACTCAGGTAGTCCGGAGGCAAAATGGCAGCGTGGCGGCCAAGCCTCGCGCCGTTGCTACACGAGAAGCAGAGACGGCAATCTGCGGCCCGCAACTTGCGGCTTTGGAATAGAGAAGGTGGGTCGAGGGCGGACTGTAAGCCGGGTTCTTTTTTCGCTAATTCGAGTCGCCGCGTCCGAATACTGGGCGACACCCAACGACACATAGCGGCACGAAGCAGTTGGGTACTGAATGGGTATTAGTACCCAGAACCTACTGTGTTCCTCGTTGCGATACTTCCTCGCTCGTCAGCTAATCGTCCAGTTCAGGATGGTCGCTCTTGCGCTTGACGGCCCGCCGCGGTCTTGATCTCTGAGATCACATGCTGCGAATACGCGTGCACTTTGGGCATTAGCTTCTGCCATCCCTCGACCGGTTCACTGAGGTAGCCGGCCTTTGCTCGTTGGAGGATGGCGCGGTGCCTGGGCGGAAGGTGCGACAGGGCCCACTCGGCGGCCTGGTCCTTCGTACGGATCTGATCGGTGACGATGCCGCACCAGATGCGGGCCAGGGCCAGCACGACGTTTCTGATGCCGAGGTCGGTTGCGTTGAGATCTTCCAGCCATTCGTCGATAGTTGAGACAAGGCCAGCGATGTAGTCGGTGCGCGGCACCGGATCGAAGACATTGGCTGGCGGAGGACCGATCACCGCCGCGTTGGCGTGGAGAACCAACCGTATCAATGAGGCCAGGTCGGGATTAACGTTGGACCTGTACGGCTCGACCACACCCTTCTCGTACTCGCTCCGCCACCAGTTGCCAAACTGGAAATCCATGCGCGCAGGGTAATGCCACGGCCGAATCTCGCTCGATACGACGACCGTTAGCTCGACGCTGCGTGGCTTGCCCGAGATCTTGAGCATCTGCTCGATGATCTTCGGTTTCTCTCTGATGGTCAGACGCCTGCTGGATACCGCCATGAGGTCGATGTCGCTGCGGGCGCGCAGACCGCCAATGACGGCCGAACCGAACAGATAGGCGCCTATCAGGTCATTCCCGAGTACAGCTCGCACCAAGGAAACGGTACGGTCGACCTGATCGGTCCTAATGTCCCTCCACGTTCGTCTTGCCGAACGCGGCACGCTGCTGAGTCTAGGCCCACATCGGCTTGACCGGAGCCCAGCGGCAGTATTCTGCTCTCGGCCAAACCGGTCACGCCGGGTGGTGCGGCTACCGACCCACCGTGCCTCAAGCGGGCTGTCCCTTCGACACAGCGGTTTAGCTGCCACCGTGACAGCGCTTGTACTTCCGACCGCTTCCGCACGGGCATGGATCGTTGCGGCCGACCTTCGGATAACCGACTGAGCCCAGAGCCTCCGGAGGGATGACCGACTGTGGTTGCCGCATCGTCTGCATCGTCAGCCACTGGGGTGTCTCCGTCGATATCCGAATATCGCGTGAGTAATCGGGGTTCATTGCGATCCGATTGACTAGAACCGGCTGCATGTTGGTCGCGACGGGCTTGCCCAAACGACTGAGCATCTGGGAGGTCTGATACGTAACCTCAACGACCACGATCCCCGCAATGTGACTTCGCCGGCCGCCGCGCCGGCGCAGAACCTCGTGAGCCGCCTTCTCGATAAGATCAACGCCGCCGGGACCGAGGTGGTAGGCGCCGAACCCGATGATGCCAGGTCGTCCTTCACCGATCTGACCTCCAGAGGTAGACCCGGCGCGCATTACGTGGCGCTCGATGATCTCGACAGCACGCTCAAACGACAGTGCCGAACCCGGTTCCCTAAACGCTTGAGGCGTCTTAATCTCGATATCAATCCGACCGTGAGAGTCCACCGCGACCCACGCATCCGGGATTCGGCCGCTGGCCTGCTCTGAATGGACGATGCCAACCCCGTTGCCGACATCGGCAAGATAGCTGGCCAGGCACATCAGCATCACAGTGTGCTGCACGTGAGAGGGATCAGCTAGCGAGGCGACCAGGTCGTCCCAGGCCGGGTGATTGCGCCAGCGGTGGAACATCGATATCGCGGTGTACAGCTCCGCAATTCGATTGCCGTCGATGGTGACTTGTCGGCGCCGGCCAGCGGACTCAATCTGGTTCGCGGCCTTATCTCCATATCTGATGAGATCGACCAGCCGGTGGTGATCCGGAGCCTGCGTTGAATGCCGTTTGCTCCGTTCGTACATTGCATCGAAGCGATCGAAATGAACGCCGAGAACACTTCTTCCCATCGCTGATATCTGGCGAAGCGTCTCCGGCGACATACCGGACGGGAACATCGCGACGTGTTGCCTCGCTCGCTCCGAGTAAGATGCACCGACTTCGAAGGCGTAGTCCTCGGCGGCAACTCGGGCCGCGAACACCCCCGGACCAGGGACATTGAGCTGGCTCCCAAGTAAGTATTGGCCGGCAGGCGCAACGACTGAGTAGCTCGGAATTGGTTCGCCGGCATCGCGTTTTGGAGTCGCACTGATGCCTCCACACCGCACGCATCGAATCACGATGCTCAGGAACTGACGCGGGTGCACGTCTTGAAGCACCAGCCGCGAGCAGCCTGAACAGAGATAGTTCACGCCATCGGATGCAACACTGACCGCGAGCGGACCATCGTGCGCGAGGATGAGAACGGTTTGATCGGTTTCGAACTGCGCGGGTTCCAGGGCTATGTCGGACATGGGAGACCAGATCAGAGCGTACGGCTCAAGCCCTCCCATGTTCGGTCATCTCTGGCCCATGCACACGAGCACACCCGCAACATCCTCAGCGAGGCTCCGAGCGCACTGTGAACGGGAGACAGTAAGTCGAGGGTCCTGAGCGATATCCAGCCGAGCTGGGTACTGATTGGGTGCTCACGGAGCCTCCGGCCTCCCCTTGTGGGGTTCCTTTGCATTCAAAATCGGGGCAAGTGGGCCGAGAGCGGCGATAAGCCGGGTTTTGTATCGGTGAGATCGCCCCAGCGATTCTGAATACGGAACGACACCTAACGACACTCAGAGATTGAAAGCGGCTGCGTACTAAATGCGTACTGGTACGCAAAATCTTCTGTCGGCCGGCAACCGTAGGATGGGGCCGCACTCTGACCGCACCCTGACGGCTGGAGCGAAGAAAAGACGCGCGACAGGCGACGTCCACTCGAGTACGGCTGCCCGCGCAGCTTGGGTCCAGCCCACTCTGACTGCCCTCCGGCCGCAGCTGCCTCGACCGAGGCGGATGATGGGGGTTGTGTCGAAGGTCGTCGAGCTTCGGCGGCACACCGACGCGGAGGGCGACGTACTCACCGCCTCGGGCGTCCGCGTGGCGGTCGAAATCGGTCGGAGCATCGAGGGTGACTTCGACCTGCTGATCTCGTCCGGAGCCCAGCGAGCGACCCAGACCCTCGCTTGCTTGCTCGCGGGGATGGGCCGAACGATCGCCGGCGGAGTGGCGGTGAACCCTGGGTTCCGGTCCGCGGTCGAGGAGCGCTGGTTCGAGGCGGCTCGGCGGGCGGATGGCAAGGACCTGGAAGCGTTTCGACGAGTCGATCCGGATCTGGTCGAGATGGAATCCGCCGTACTCGGTACCGCCCTCCGATCGGTCTTTGAGTCGCTACCGGACGGGGGCCGTGCCCTCGTCGTCGGCCATTCGCCGACCACTGAGGCGGCCGTCCTTGGCCTCACCGGCGAGTTGGTCGACCCGATCGACAAAGGTGCAGGAGTCCGGGTGACCGAGGACGGCGCGCGCTACCGAGTCGACCCGCTAACTTGACGCTGCTGGCGAGGCATCATTTCTCCTAGGCGACTTGACCATGAGGACTCTCCACACCTCGTACCGCGTTTCCAATCTGGCCGCCTCGCTCGACTTCTACACCGCGCTCGGGTATGAGCAGGTCGGCCGGGTTGATCTGGGGGCCAACGCGAGTCTGACCATGCTCAAGTTCCCAGGCGAGGAGGTAGTCACGCTTGAGCTGGTGCACCGTCCGGAGGATGGGCCGGTCGATATCGGCACCGGGTTCAGTCACATTCCGGTCCAGGTCGACGATCTCGCTGCCACGCTTGGGCAGTTATCGGAGGCGAGGCTCCGGCCCGGCCCGGCGGAACGGCCGGGTGGAGCGGACGGGCCGCAGATCTCATGGCTCACCGACCCGGACGGCTACCGCATCGAGTTGGTGGAGTGGCCGCCAGGGCACGCCTATGGGATCACCGCGGCCGACTTTCGCTAGGCGGCTGGGACCGCCCCGAAGGCGATCTCGTCACCGCCGGGGTCCACAGTGACCGGATCATCAGCGGGCCGCACTGCTTGGTAGTACTCGCCACGCAGATGCCCGCGTCAAGATGCTGCAGAGTGCCCTGGTGGATCTTGTCGTTGAGCCGAGGTGGGTCGTCTGCCTCGGCTCTCCGATGGACTACATCCCGGCGTAGGCGGTGTTGCTCATCCTCTCGACAAACGGTTCGCCGACGACCTGGATCCCAAACCGCGTCCAAGGGTAGCTCGCGGCATCGCGCTCGATGAGTGTGGTCGCGATACGACCAGGCTGCTCCGTCTCGGGAGGCAGCACGAACGTCAGCGTGTGGTGACCGCCTGGAACGATCCCGCCCGAGTTGCTACCCGAGCACGGTTCGTTGATGAATCGACCGAACTCGCACCACGTCTCGAAGTCCATGGGCAACGCCGCGGCGACGGCTACCGAGACGAGAAAACGATCTGGATGAACTGAAAGCATGTCGAACACCTCAGGCTCTAACTCACTCCCACCGAGGTGTCCCGGGAGGCGTTCATTCCACTGAGCCAATGTGGACGACTGCTTCGAAGGAGTGGTAAGAAGAGTCTACCCTGACTCAGATGTTTCGGGCCTAAACGATGTCGTCACATCCTGCGCTAGGCGTCATGACCGCCGACGAAGAAGACCGGGCCAATATTGCGCTCAACTTCCTGAACCGGTACGTTCCGATGGCGTGGAGTCACTTCCTTTATTGCAGGGAGAACGCCGCACCTAATTAGCTAAGCGAGAAGAGTGATGACGAAGCACAAGACTGGAACGCGCGAAGAGTGGCTGGCGGCGAGGATCGAGCTTCTCAAGGCAGAGAAGGCGCTGGCACGACAAAGCGACAAACTGGCCCGGCAGAGGCGGGCACTTCCGTGGGTTCGAATCGACAAGGAGTACCGCTTCGAGACCGATGAGGGCACAGCGTCGCTCGCCGACCTGTTCGGAGGACGCTCCCAGCTTCTGGTCTATCACTTCATGTTCGGCCCCGAGTTCTCGGCTGGGTGTCCGACCTGCACGGCCATCGCGGACGCCTTCAACGGTTCTGTCCCTTACCTAGCGAATCACGACGTCACTCTCTGCGCCGTTTCTCGGGCTTCGCTCGCGAAACTGCAAGCGTATAAGCGGCGCAACGGCTGGAGCTTTCCTTGGGCGTCATCGATCGGCAGCGACTTCACGTATGACTTCCAGGAGGCATATGCCCAAGAGCGGCATCTGGCGGCGGACGTGCAACCGGAGGTTGCCGCCGGCGACAGTGAGTGGGCCGTCGCGTGGGCGGCGCGCGTTGGGACTGACTGGGCGACCTACAGGCGCGAAATGGCCGGAATCAGCGCATTTGCGCTTGAAGACGGCGATGTCTACTACAGCTATTCGGTGTACGAGCGAGGGCTCGATCCATTCTCGGCCATGTACTCCATCCTGGCAGCTGTGAAGATCGCGGAAATATGAATCGCAAAGGGAGCACTGGCCGAGATACCCGGTTCGGCAGCAATAACAAGATCGTCATTGCGCTCGCCTCGCTTCCCGGACTCGCCCACGCGATGTGAGCATCAGCAGCAGCACCTTGCGGGGTCACGAAACTGTGATGCCCGGATGCAACAGGAGGAGGGAATCGATGTCGAAGCACAAGACCGGAACACGTGAAGAGTGGCTGGCGGCCAGGCTGGAGCTGCTCAAGGCAGAAAAAGCGCTGTCACGGCAAAGTGACAAGGTAGCTCGTCAGCGCCAGGCGCTGCCGTGGGCTCGTGTCGACAAGGAGTACCGCTTCGAAACCGATGAAGGCAGCGCCTCTTTCGAGGACCTCTTCCGAGGGCGCTCGCAGCTGCTTGTGTATCACTTCATGTTCGGCGACGGAGACCGCCTCACCACGAAGCGTCAGGGATGCACCGGATGCTCCTTTGTCGCCGATCACTTCGACGGTGTCCTCCCGCACTTGAACGGCCACGACGTTACTCTCATCGCTGCCTCAATCGCTCCGTTGCAGGAGCTCCAGGACTACAAGCGGCACATGGGTTGGCGATTCCCGTGGGTTTCCTCGCTCGGGAGTGATTTCAACTACGACTTCGGAGTCGCCTTCACCAAAGAGCAGCAGAGGAACGGCGCCGACTACAACTTCCAACATGTCGACGAGCCGGGGCGGCAGAGGGAGGGTATGAGCGTCTTCGCACTCCAGGATGGCGCAGTCCACCACACCTACTCCACCTACGCACGTGGCGTCGAGGCGTTGATGGGGTCCTACCGGTTCCTCGACCTCGCCCCGCTGGGCAGGAACGAGGATGGCCAGTATTGGTGGCGCCGCCACGACGAATACCAGAGTGAGTGACGCCTGTGGCTGGTCGGATTCCCAAGACGAGAGGTACCGGCCCCCGTGGTAGCTGCTAGGCGCGCACTCCGAAAACAGGAGGAGTCCGATGTCCGAGACCCCCGCGGAATACAACGCCAAGATCATCAGTGAGTTCCGCGCGAACGAAGGATGCGTGGGCGGCGTATGGGAGGGAACAACGATGCTCCTGCTCCACCACACGGGCGTGAAGTCCGGTGCGATGCGGGTCAACCCGGTCGCCTACCTGCCCGACGAGCAGCGCTATTTGATCTGGGCCGCAAACGGCGGAGCGCCGAACAATCCTGGCTGGTACTACAACCTCAAGGCGCAGCCGAACACGCGCATCGAGGTCGGCACAGAGACGATCGATGTCGTTGCCAAGGAGGCGACCGGCGAGGAGCGCGCGCGGCTCTTTGCAAAAGCAGCCCAGCGGTACCCGCAGCTTGACCAAGTTGCGCGCAAGACCCAGCGTGTCATCCCCATGATCGTCCTCACACTTCGCGGGAGCTGACTTGCTGGACCACACACAACAAGCCTTGAGCCGAGACCCGTTCCGACTCCGTGGCATGGCATAACTAAGGAGCTGAATGGACCTGCCGACTGGCACGCTGACCTTCCTTTTCACAGACATCGAAGGCTCGACCCGGCTCATGCAGGAGATGGGCGACCGCTACGTCCAGGCGCAGGTCGAGCACCACGCCATCCTGCGCGAGGCGTTCAAAAGCACAGCCGGACGCGAACTGCGCACGGAAGGCGACTCCTTCTTCTGCGTGTTCGAGAGCGCCCTCGACGCGTGCGGCGCGGCCGCGCAGGCCCAGCGCGGATTCATCGAGCGCAAGTCGCCATTTCGGGTGCGCGTCGGTCTTCACACCGGCGAGGCGCAACTGGTCGGCGAGGAGTACATCGGCCTCGACGTGCACCACGCGGCGAGGGTCGCGGCTGCGGCGCACGGCGGCCAGGTCGTGATCTCTGAGACAACGCACGCGTTGGTCCACCACGGGCTGCCGTTGGGCTTGACCATTCGCGAACTCGGCATCCACCGGCTGAAGGACCTGGCGCGCGCGGAGCGCCTGTACCAGCTCGTCATCGAAGGCGTGCCCGACGCCTTCCCAGCGCTGCGCACACTCGACGCGACTCCCAACAATCTGCCCACGCAGCTGACCAGTTTCATCGGCCGGACCGCAGTCGTCGACGAGGCCAAGCGCCTGCTCGGCGGCACGCGACTGCTGACCCTCACCGGACCAGGAGGTATTGGTAAGACCCGCCTGAGCCTGCAGCTCGCAACTGAAGTGACGTCGCTTTTCCCCGATGGAACGTTCTTCGTCGCGCTCTCGGCCGTGACAGACGCTGAGCTCATCTCTTCCGCCATCGCACAGAGCACCGGTCTACATTTGACCGATAACAGGCAGCCGCTTAATGTGGTTCTCGAGTACCTGCGCGACAAGACGGTGCTGCTCATTCTCGACAACCTCGAACAGCTACTGCCGGCAGCTGCGCCAGGCGTTTCCGACCTGCTCCACCAAGCTCGCGGTGTGAAGCTTGTTGTGACTACACGCGCGCCTTTGCACGTCTATGGCGAGCAGGAGATGGCGCTGGAGCCGCTGCGCCTGCCCGACCTGCGAACGGTCCAGTCGCCGGCGGCACTGTCGCAGTCCGAGGCTGTCAAGCTCTTTATCGAGCGCGCCGTCGCGGCCAAGCACGACTTTCGTTTGACCAACGAGAATGCGCCCGCGGTCGCAGGCATCTGCGAGCACGTCGACGGGCTACCGCTCGCGATCGAGCTCGCCGCGGCGCGGGTCAAGCTTTTTAGCCCAAAGGCGCTGCTGGCCCGCCTCGAGACGAGCACCAGCGTCCTGGCCGAGGGCCCGCGTGACCTGACCGGGCGGCAGCAGACCCTACGCGGAGCAATCACGTGGAGCTACGAACTTCTCGACGGCCCGCACAAGCGCCTGTTCGCACGATTCGGCGTCTTCGCGCGCGGAGCAAGCCTGGAGCAAGCCGAGGCAGTGTGCGGCCCGGAATCCGAGTTGGGCTTCGATGTCCTGGAAGGACTGGACGAGCTCGCCGACCAGAGCCTGCTCCGACGGGTGCCGGACTTCGACGAGCCGCGGCTGCTGATGCTGCAGGTGCTCCGCGAGTACGCGCTGGAACGGTTGGAGGAGAGTGGCGAGGCAAACGTCATTCGCGACCGGCACGCGGAGGCGTTCCAGGCGCTTGCGGAGGAGGTGGCGCCCCACCTCTTCGGCGCGCAGCGGAAGGCCTGGCTCGACCGCTTGGAGGTCGACCACGACAACATTCGCGCCGCCTTCGACTGGGCTCAGTCGAGCGGTGATGTGCGGCGCGCGTTGGGGCTCGGCTCGGCTTTCTGGCGCTTCTGGCAGATGCGCGGCCACGTACGCGAGGGTCGGGCGCGGCTGGATGCGATCCTGGCCATGCCGGGCGCAGCCGAGGTCGGCGAAGACCGCGCCCACGCGCTGGAAGCCGCGGGTGGCGTCGCCCACTGGCAGGGCGACGTCGCGGCCGAGCAAAGGTTCTACGACGAATGTCTTGAACTGGCGCGCGCAGCAGGAGATGAGAAGGCCATCGCCAACGCCCTCTACAACGCCAGCTTTCCCAGGTTCATGGAAAAGCGCGACATGCCCGAAAGCCTGCGCATGATGCAGGAGGCACTTGCGCTGTACCGCGAGCTTGGTGACGACATGGGTGTGGCCCGGACTCTATCGGCCGTCGCCACCGCTCATCACCAATGGGGCGAGCCTGACAAGGCCATCCAGCCAGCGGAGGAGGCGATCGCCTTACATCGCAAGCTTGATGACCGATTCAGCCTGGGCTGGGCGCTGCACACCCGCGTCATCGTTGCGATGGCGCAGGATGACATCGAACTGGCGTGGAACCTGACGCGGGAGGCGCTGGAGATCTTCGGAAGCGCCGGCGACTTGTCAGGCGTTGTCATGCTGCTGGACGACGCCGCCTCGATCGCGAAGCTCAATGGGGATTCCATTCGCGCTCTTCGGCTGGCAGGCGCCGCCGCCGGCCTGCGCGAACAGAGCGGCGCGACACTGGGTTCGTTCCTCAACGTCAACGAGGGACGCGCCTGGCAGGAGACCATCGAAATACCGGAAGAGCAGCGTGCCTGGGCGCAGGGTGAGGCGATGTCGGTCGACCAGGCCGTCGACTACGCGCTGGGGAGAGACGTTCATAGCGAGGAGCACGCTCAATGAGCAACGGCATAGCGACGAAGAAAACGATTGGTCGGGTGCACGTGCGGCGGCAGCCGTCTCGAGGGCACTACGATCGCGACTCGATCTATGAAGTGCTCGACGCAGGGTTGGTCGCACACATAGCGTTCGTGGATGCCGGCCAACCTTTCTGTATTCCGATGCTCTACGCGCGCATAGGAGATGCGGTCCACATCCATGGAGCGACGACTAGCCGCGCGATGCGCATCCTTGGGGATGGTGCCCCGGCATGTCTCACCGTCACCCTGCTCGATGGATTGGTCCTCGCTCGCTCAGCATTCGAGCACTCCGCGAATTACAGGTCAGCTGTCCTCCTCGGTGTCTTTCGACGCGTGGAAGATCCAGAAGCCCGTGTTGCTGCGCTCGCTGCCTTCACAAATAAGATTGTTCCCGGTCGCTGGAAAGAGGTTCGGAAGCCAAGCACCCAGGAGTTGAAAGCGACAGTGATTCTCTCCATGCCGATACGCGAGGCTTCGGTGAAGAGCCGCTTCGGATCCCCTACCGACGATGGCAGCGCCGACGCGGATCTCGACATTTGGGCAGGAGTTGTGCCGTTGCGGACCGTCTTCGGCAATGCAGAGCCCTCACCCGGCCTTAGACCCGACATCCCTCTACCCAGTAGCGCTGAACGACTGCTTGTGAGTATGCGGTAACAGAAACATTAGGCGGCCCAGCACTGATCGTCGAGAGGCGAGAAGCCCGCGGTCTCGAGCCATCTCATCCATTGCGGCGGGCGACAGTACCGATTGTGAGAGCCCCCGGTAATGGGCGCTTGTCGAGAGCAGCGGTTTGCAAGACCATGGCACGCCGCACGGCTGGTCAGCATGCCGGCATGTGACTTTCGAACTGGGTGCCTCACGGTCCTGACCCGTGCGTCGTCAGGCACTACCGCGCGTGGGTGCACAGAAGGTTGGCCAGCAACTTACTGTTGCCGCGGCACCGTCGTACCGAGTCCGTCAAGCCTCGCGCCGTTGCTACACGTGAAGCAGAGACCGCAATCTGCGGCCCCCAACTTGCGGCTTTAGGGATACAGAAGGTGGGCCGAGAGCGGCGATAAGCCGGGTTCTGTGTTTGTGAGATCGAACTGCCCATTCTGAATACTGCGAAGATCCCCGCGGTGGTTGCTGCCACAGGGTTGACCCCTCTGAATACAGGCTTCGTGCCCTTGTTTTGATCTGTCGCCTTAGGGTCAGCGACCACCATTTAGAAGACGGCGCCGAGCGAGCAGTGACCTGATAGGAGGCTGGTAAGAGCCCCATCGCAGTAGTGTCCGCGCGCCCGGCTGCCGACCACCAATCCATCCAGCAGAGGAGGCCGATGGCAGCACTGAGTATCGCAGACGTTCCACATATCGCCAGAGCGAAAGATGGACTGGGCCGCCACCTCGGCCAGCTCGAGATCGAAACCGACCCACGCGGCTACGCCGGCCTTTTGGCGTGGGCACAAGAATTCGGGCCAGTCGTCACGTTTGGCATTGAGGGCACCAGCAGTTACGGCGCTGGTCTGACCAGATTTCTCCGCGCCCAAGGCCAAGCGGTTATCGAGGTGCTCCGTCCGGTGCGCCGGGATCGACGCTTTGGAGGCAAGTCCGATCCCATCGACGCCGACGCAGCTGCGGGTGCGGTGCTCTCGGGCAGGGCCACAGCCGTACCCAAGGCCGGCGATGCCGGCGTGGAGATGGTCAGAGCGCTCAAGATCGCCAAGCAGACTGCAATCAAGGCGCGAACTCAAGCGGTGAACGCGGTGAAGGGTCTCGTCGTGATGGCGCCCGACCCCATTCGCGAACAGCTGCGCAACCTGAAGACGCCAGCTCTGGTCCGGACTTGCAGCGCTTATCGGGTCGACAGAGCGTCCGACCCGACCTCGGCCATCAAGCTATCCCTGCGCTCGATGTGCCGCCGATACGTCGTGCTCGACCAGGAGGTCCGTTCACTTGAGAAAGAGCTCGACGCCCTCACCGTCCGGCTCGTCCCACAGCTGCGCCAACTA
>WNGR01002471.1_pt1 | contig 22897 bp, 25 predicted proteins | sample 5407581 | NCBI WGS metagenome assembly WNGR01 (sample SAMN13153383, study PRJNA577476) | soil metagenome | isolation source: 80 cm soil or saprolite under Garry oak tree replicate 2 | place: USA:California | collected 2016-06-15
CGAAGGCAGCATGGGGCGGGATCCTCCTAGAGACGACGCGACGACTACGACACTGCTGGGGGCGAACGCCGCTCGACCAACGGCAGCGAGCGCAACTGGCGTTCCAGGTGCCACTGCAACAATGCCGCCACCAGGCCGCTCGCCTCACGGCGGGCCGACTGTCCGGCCGTGTCGGCCACCTGCCACACGCCGTGCAGCAGCGCCGCCAGCAGCACGAGGGTCTCCGCGCTCGGGCGGTTCGAGCCGGCCGGCCGGCACCGGGGGCACACCGAGCCACCGGCCTGCACGTTGAACGCCTGGTGCGGACCGGGTTCGGCACAACGGGCGCACTCGTCGACGGCCGGGGCCCAGCCGGCGTAGGCCATCGCGCGCAACAGGAACGCGTCCAGCACCAGCGACGGGTCGCGCTCGGTGGTGGACAGCGCCCGTAACGCGCCGGCCACCAGCAGGTACAGCCGCATCGCCGGCTCGCCCTCCTCGACGGCCATGCGGTCCGCGGTCTCCAGCACGGCACAACCGGCCGTGTAGCGCGGGTAGTCGCCGACAAGGCCGACGCCGAACGCGTCCACCGTCTCGACCTGGGTGATGATGTCCAGCGAACGGCCGGTGTAGAACTGCACGTCGACGTGCCCGAACGGCTCCAGCCGCGCCCCGAACCGGGACCTGGTCCGACGCACACCCTTGGCCACCGCGCGCACCTTGCCGTGCTTGCGGGTGATCAGCGTGACGATCCGGTCGGCCTCGCCCAGCTTGTGCACCCGCAGCACCACCCCGGTGTCACGGTACAGACTCATGCCCCCATCGTCCCATCCACCGGCGACGATTCGTCAGAAGCCGAGCCGGCGCAGCTGCTTGGGGTCACGCTGCCAGTCCTTGGCCACCTTGACGTGCAGGTCCAGGTAGACCTTGGTGCCCAGCAGTGCCTCGATCTGCTTGCGTGCCGTCGTGCCGACCTGCTTGAGCCGCTCCCCCCGAGCGCCGAGCACGATGACCTTCTGGCTCTGCCGCTCCACGTACAGCTCGGCGAACACATCGATCAGGTCGTCACGCCCCTCCCGTGGCCGCATGTCCTCGACGACCACGGCGATGGAGTGCGGCAGTTCGTCGCGCACGCCCTCCAACGCGGCCTCCCGGACCAGTTCGGCGACCAGCGTGGTCTCCGGTTCGTCGGTCAGCTCACCGTCCGGGTAGAGCGCGGGTCCCTCCGGCAGCCGGGCCACCAGCAGGTCGGTCAACACACCTGGAAGCCGTCCACGGCCGAGACCGGCACGAGTTCGGCGAACTCCAGCAAGCCCTGCAGCGCGAGCAACTGTTCGCCGATCCGGTCCCGGGACACCAGGTCGGTCTTGGTGACGATGCCGAAAATCGGGGTGCGACGCGCGAGTTTGCCCAGCTCGTCGGCGATGTAGCGGTCACCGGGGCCGATCTTCTCGTCGGCCGGCACGCAGAAGCCGACCACGTCCACTTCCGACCACGTCTCCCGGACCAGGTCGTTGAGCCGCTGGCCGAGCAGGGTGCGCGGCCGGTGCAGGCCGGGCGTGTCCACGATCACCAACTGCGAGTCCGGTCGGTGCACGATGCCACGGATGGTGTGCCGGGTGGTCTGCGGCTTGTCCGACGTGATGGCCACCTTGCCGCCGACCAGCGCGTTGGTCAGCGTGGACTTGCCGGCGTTGGGACGACCGACGAAACAGGCGAAACCGGAACGATGCTCGGTCACGACGGGTCGTCCACGGCCACCACGGCACCCGAAGGATCAGCGCGGAACACCGGCGCCTTGGGGCCTAGTTCCCGCACTGCCGCAACGGATTCCGCGGACACATCGTCCGCGGCGGTCACCACGGCGGCGGCCTCCAACCCGGTCGCGCCGCTGGCCACGGCCGCCGCGACCGCCGCCTGCAACGCGGTCAACCGCAAGGCGGACAACGAGACCGTGCACGCCGCGTACGTGCGGCCGTCGGTGTCGCGTACCGCGGCGCCCTCGGCCGCGCCGGTGCGCGCCCGCGCGGACCGGGCCAGTGTGATGATCTTCTGGTCCTCAGGGTCCAGTTCAGCCACGGTCGTTCGTCCTCTCCGGCAATTTCACTGTGTCGTTGATCCGCCTGACCAGCACGGACGTGATACGCATCCGGCCGCGCCGGTCCTTGCCGCCCTCGGCCCGCAGCCGCAGGCCGGCGATCTCGGCCTCGGCACCCGGCAGCGGCACCCGGCCGAGTCGCTGCGCGAGCAGGCCGCCGACCGTCTCCACGTCGTCATCGTCCAACTCGACGTCGAACAGGTCGCCGAGGTCCTCTGTGGTCAGCCGGGAGCTGACCCGAACCGTGCCATCGTCCAGGTGCTCGATCGGCGGGCGCTCATCGGTGTCGGACTCGTCGGTGATCTCGCCGACGATCTCCTCCAGGATGTCCTCGATGGTTACCAGGCCCGCGGTGCCGCCGTACTCGTCGATCACGATCACCAGGTGGATGCGGTCCCGCTGTAGTTCCTTGAGCAGCTCGTCCAGCCGTTTGGTGTCCGGGATGAACGACGCGGTACCCATCAGCTCGCCCACGATGCGGCCGTTCGTGTCGCCCGCGTCGAGGGTGCAGCGCACCAGATCCTTCAGGTTCACCACGCCGACCACGTCGTCGACGCTCTCGTCCACCACCGGCAGCCGAGTGAAACCGGTGCGCAACGACAGGGCCAGCGCCTGCCGAACCGACTTGGTCCGCTCGATCCACACGATCTCGGTACGCGGGACCATCACCTCGCGGGCGATGGTGTCCCCCAGCTCGAACACCGAGTGGATCATCTCGCGCTCGCCATCGTCCACCACGCCACGCTCACCGGCCAGGTCGACCAGTTCGCGCAGTTCCACTTCGGACGAGAACGGGCCATAACGGAAGCCACGGCCGGGGGTGATCGCGTTACCGATCTGAATCAGCAGCCGGGACAACGGCCCGAGCACGACGCCCAGCACCCGCACCGGCCCGGCCGCGATCAGCCCGACCGTGTAGGGATGCTGACGGCCGATGGTGCGCGGCCCGACACCGATCAGCACGTACGACACCACGACCATGCTGACCGACGCCACGAGCACCGCCAGCCAACTGGGACCGATGTCCCGCAGGCACACGGCGGTGACCAGCACGGTCGCGGTCAACTCGCATGTCAGCCGGAGCAGCAGCAGCAGGTTGATGTGCCGCGGCCGGTCGGCGACCACGGTGGCCAGCATCTTCGCGCCGGCACGGCCCTGCCGCGCCAACTCCTCGACCCTCGCCACGGACAGCGTGCCCAGCGCCGCGTCCGCGCAGCCGAACGCGCCCGCCGCCAACACCCCGAGCAGGGCGAGGACCAGCAGGAAGGCCGTACTCGACGCGGTGCCCGCCACGGGTGGCTACTCCTGGCCGGTGTCCTCGACCGGCGGCCGCGGCTCGGTGTCGGCGGCCGGCACCGGTTCCGCGTTCCGGTCGAGGCCGACCGCGCTGAGCAGCCGCTCGTCGGCGTCGCGTTGCGCGGCCCTGCGGGCGGCATCCACCCGTGCGGTGCGGAAGTCGGCGAGGATGCGCTTCTGCAGCGTGAACATCTCGCGTTCCTCGGCCGGTTCCGCGTGGTCGTAGCCGAGCAGGTGCAGCACGCCGTGCACGGTGAGCAGGTGCAACTCGTCCAGCAGGCTGTGCCCCGCGGTCCTGGCCTGGTCCTTGGCGAACGCAGGGCACAGCACGATGTCGCCGAGCAGCGCCGGGCCAGCGTCGGCCGCGTCGGGCCGGCGCGCGGAATCCAGTTCGTCCATCGGGAAGGCCATCACGTCGGTCGGGCCTTCCAGGTCCATCCACCGTTCGTGCAGGTCAGCCATCACGTCCAACTCGACGAGCAGCACGGACAACTCGGCGAGCGGGCTGACACTCATCCGGTCCAGCGCGAAGCGGGCCGCGGCCACGATCGACGTCTCGTCAACCCCGACGCCCGACTCGTTGGCGATCTCGATACTCATCTGGGAACTCAGCGACTCCGTCGTTTGGCCGGCCGGACCTTGTCCGACTCCTCGTGGCTCTCCTGGACGACCTGCCACCGTTCGTAGGCGTCCACGATCGCGCCGACCAGCCGGTGCCGAACCACGTCGTGACTGGTCAGCATGGCGAAGTGCACGTCGTCAATGCCGTCGAGGATCTCCCGGACGATACGCAGGCCGCTACGCACCCCACCGGGCAGGTCCACCTGCGTGATGTCACCAGTGACCACGATCTTCGAGCCGAAGCCCAACCGGGTCAGGAACATCTTCATCTGTTCCGGCGTGGTGTTCTGTGCCTCGTCCAGAATGATGAACGCATCATTAAGCGTCCTACCCCGCATGTATGCGAGGGGCGCAACCTCGATCGTCCCCGCCTGCGTGAGCCGGGGGATCGACTCCGGGTCGATCATGTCGTGCAGGGCGTCGTACAGCGGCCGCAGATAGGGATCGATCTTCTCGTACAGAGTCCCAGGCAGGAACCCCAGCCGCTCCCCCGCCTCAACCGCCGGCCGGGTCAGGATGATCCGGTTGACCTGTTTGGCCTGCAAAGCCTGCACGGCCTTGGCCATCGCCAGGTACGTCTTGCCGGTGCCGGCGGGGCCGATGCCGAACACGATCGTGTTCGAGTCGATCGCGTCGACGTACCGCTTCTGGTTCAGCGTCTTGGGGCGGATGGTGCGGCCGCGCCGGGACACGATGTCCAGGCTGAGGACCTCCGCCGGTGACTCGGCGGCGCCTGCGGACAGCATCGCGACGGTGCGGCGGACGGCGTCGGGGCCGATGTGCTGGCCGCGTTCGGCCAGGATGACCAGTTCGGAGAACACGCGGTCGGCGAACGCGACATCGGCCGGTGGGCCGGACAGCGTCACCTCGTTGCCGCGGACGTGGACGTCGGCGGCGAGCAGTTCCTCAGCCACCTTGAGGTTCTCGTCACTGGAGCCGAGCAACGCGAGAACCGCGTGGTCGGGCACGGTGAACCGAGAGGATACGACGCCGGCGACACCCTGGGCGGATGCGCCGTTCCCGGCCCGTCCCCCCGATGGCGAATCGTTGGCATCCTGGCTGGTGGGGACTGGTGTGGTGGTCTCCGATCGCGACGGTACGGATCGGGCAGCTCCACCCTGCGTGCTGCCGGCCACAGGCGCTCGGGCCTACTTCCTGCGCGTCAGCGCTGTCGGTACTGGACGGTTCGATGCTAGCCGTCCGCACCGACACCGCGCACCGGATAACCTGGACACTCGAGCTACCCGGCAGCGTGATAGCGCCCGAACAGCCCCAGTTGCTCCCCGCCGAGAACATGCAGGTGAGCATGGAACACCGTCCGCCCAGCATCTTCGCCAGTGTTGAACACCAGCCGATACCCACTCTCCGCGATCCCCGAAAGACGCGCAACCGAAGCCCCGGCAGCGACAACCTCGGCCAAAACCGACGGCGCGGCGGTAGCCAGCGCAAGCGCGTCCTCATGATGCTCAACAGGCATCACCAACACATGCACCTTAGCCTGCGGGTTAATGTCCCGAACAGCCAAGGTCCGCGCCGTCCGATGCACCACGGTAGCCGGAATCTCCCCAGCAACGATCTTGCAAAACAAGCAGTCAGCCACAACACCCATGACCCCAGACCCTACCGGTCCCCAACTCGAACCCCTTTGTACGCAGAGCTAAAGGTCCAACAACCAAGCCTTTCACAACAGGCCGCCGCAGAAATTTTCGTTATTGGAAGGATACCCACCAATCGATTGCGAGGGCCAAAACCTTCGCAATGCAAACGAAAGAAGGCCTACCCGAAGCCCAAGACCCAAGGGATGAACCAAAGGGCAGAAAACCAAAGGAGCAACCAAGAGACAACCAAGAGAACCAAGGTGACCACAGCGATGGGGGGTCCGGGGGGCGAAGCCCCGCCGGCCGGGGGTTTGGGGGCTTGGCCCCCAAAAGGCAAGGCAGCTCCCCCATGCAAGCGCTCTCCGCGAGCAGGGAGAGCCCAGGGGGAGCTGCGTCGCGGTGAAGTCTGGGGGTCACTTCACCGCGACGCAGCGTGCGCCGGACCGAGGGGGGAGGTGTCCGGCGGGTCAACACAGGTGCCGCATCACGATCCGGTCAAGCAGGAGTTCGAGTACGGCACATGAGGTCTTGTTGTGGGACGAGGTTAGCCGTCAATGGCGGTGTGCGCTACTGGCACGCCAAGCATTGCTCTGCGTAGCGTTCCCATTCGGGTGAATTTAGGAGATGTCGGCGGAATCGCCGTCCTTCATTGCCACCGGCGGGTCAGTGCGCCGAGGGCGCCGAGGGCCACGGCTGCGGCCGTGGACGCCCGCAGCACGGTCGGGCCGAGCCGCACCGGGAGCGCCCCGGCGGCGGCCAGGGTTTCCAGTTCGCCGTCGGTGATGCCGCCTTCGGGCCCCACGACCAGCAGCAGGTCCCCGGACGCGGGCATCGGCACGTCCACCAACCCACGCGAAGCCGACTCGTGCAGCACGACGGCCAGCTCGGCCTGACCGGCGCGAACAGCCAACGCGGACGTGTCGACGGGTTCGCCGACCGACGGGCACCACGCCCGCCGGGCCTGCTTGGCCGCTTCGCGGGCGGTGGTCCGCCAGCGGGCCAGTGCCTTGTCGCCGCGTGGCCCGTCCTCCCAGCGGGCGACGCAGCGTTGCGCTCGCCACGGCAGCACCTCGTCCACACCGGCCTCGGTGGCCAGTTCGACGGCCAGCTCACCGCGATCGCCCTTGACCAGCGCCTGCGCGAGCACCACGCGCGGCTGTGGTCGCGGTTCGGTCCAGCGCCGCTGAACCACCAGCCCCACGGAATCCCGGTCGACGGTGTCGACCACGCAGCGGGCCAGGCCACCACTGCCGTCGGACAGCACGAGCGACTCACCAGCCCGCAGCCTGCGGACGGCGGCCGCGTGCCGGCCTTCCGGGCCGTCCAACACCGCGTCGTCGGTGTCCGGCAGCCGGGCCACCAGGAACACCGGCAGGGTGGTCACCGGCGAGGCCGGGACCGCAACCGGGAGAACAGCCCGCCGGGGTGGCGGCCGTTGACGGCCAGTTCCGGCTGTTCCTCGCCACGCAGTTCGGCGAACTGGCGCAACAGCTCGGTCTGCCTGGGGTCGAGCTTGGCCGGGATCTCCACATCGAGGTGCACGTGCAGGTCGCCACGCCCGTACACCCGGCCGGACGACTGTAGTTTCGGCAGGCCACGGCCGGTGAACACGAGCTCGGTGTTGGGCTGGGTGCCCGGCTCGATCTCCAGTTCCTCGGTGCCGTCCAGGGTGTCCAGGGGCAGCACGGCGCCCAGCGCGGCCGCGGTCATCGGCACCCGCACGGTGCAGTGCAGGTCGGGGCCCTCCCGGTCGAACGTGGCGTGCGGCAGTTCCTCGACCTCGACGTACAGGTCGCCTGCCGGGCCACCGCCGGGGCCGACCTCGCCCTGGCCCGCGTGCCGGACCCGGACGCCGTCGGCTACCCCGGCCGGGACCTTGACGGTGATGGTGCGCCGGGCGCGGACGCGGCCCTCGCCGTCGCACCGGGGGCACGGGTCGGGGATGACCTCGCCGAAGCCGCGGCACACCGGGCACGGCCGGGCGGTGACCACCTGGCCGAGGAACGACCGCTGCACGGACTGGATCTCGCCGCGACCGCCGCATGTGTCGCACATCCGGGTGGTGGTGCCCTCCCTGGTGCCCTCGCCGCTGCACAGTTCGCACAGGATGGCGGTGTCCACGGTGAGTTCGTGGCTGACGCCGGTCGCGCATTCCTCCAGGGTCAGCGTGAGGCGGATCAGCGCGTCCGAGCCGGGTTGGACGCGGCTGCGCGGGCCACGCGTGGCAGCGCCACCGCCGCCTGCCGCGCCGAAGAAGGCGTCCATGATGTCGCCGAGACCGAAGCCGGAGAACGGGTCGCGCATGCCGCCGTTGCCACCGCCGCCCGAGGACAGCGGGTCGCCGCCGAGGTCGACGATCTGCCGCTTCTGGGGGTCGGACAACACTTCGTAGGCCGCGGTGACGTCCTTGAAGCGGTGTTGCGCGTCGGTGTCGGGGTTGACGTCGGGGTGCAGCTCCCGAGCGAGTTTGCGATAGGCACGCTTGATCTCATCGGGTGTCGCGTCCCGGGTGACCCCGAGCGTGCCGTAGTAATCCCTCGCCACTGTCGTCCAGTCCTCCTGCCACGGTCCGTCGGTACGGATCGTGGCCGCCGTCGTTTCGTCGTCGTTCCCCGATAGCCGGACGCTATCGCCCGGTCAAGATGTCCCCCATGTAATTCGCCACCGCGCGGACGGCGGCGATGGTGCCCGGATAGTCCATCCTGGTCGGTCCGACAACTCCCATGCCGCCCAACAGGTTCCCACCGCCGCCGTAGCCGACGGACACCACGGACGTGCTGCGCATCTCCTGCGCCTCGTTCTCGTTGCCGATGCTGACCATCACGGTGCCGGCGTCCTTGGCGGCGGCGAGCAGTTTCAGCACCACGACCTGTTCCTCCAGCGCCTCCAGCACCATGCGCAGCGAGCCGGGGAAGTCCGCTGCGTTGCGGGTCAGGTTGCCGGTGCCGCCGAGCACCAGTCGTTCCTCGGGATGCTCGACGAGCGATTCGATCAGCACGGAGCACACCCGGATCATCGCGTCGCGCAGTTCGGTCGGCGCCTGTTCGGGCAGTTCGGCGACCTTGACGGACGCTTCGGCCAGCCGTTCGCCGACCATGGCGCCGTTGAGCACCGCACGCAGCCTGCTCACCGAGTCCTCACCGATCACGTCGCCGAGGTCGACAAGGCGCTGGTCCACCCGGCCGGTGTCGGTGATCAGCACCAGCATCAGCCGAGCCGGTGTGATCGACACCACTTCCAGGTGCCGCACGGTGGAGCGGGTCAGCGTCGGGTACTGCACGACCGCGACCTGCCTGGTGAGCTGGGCGAGCAGCCGGACGCTGCGGCGCAGCACGTCGTCGAGGTCGATCGCGCCTTCCAGGAAGCTGTGGATCGCCCTGCGTTCGGCCGGGCTGAGCGGCTTGATCTCGGACAGCCGGTCCACGAACAGCCGGTAGCCCTTGTCGGTGGGCACCCGGCCCGCGCTGGTGTGCGGCTGGGCGATGTAGCCCTCCTCTTCCAGCGCGGCCATGTCGTTGCGCACGGTGGCACTGGACACGCCGAGGTTGTAGCGCTCGACGAGCACCTTCGAGCCGACCGGTTCCTGGTGGGACACGTAGTCGGCGACGATGGCACGCAGCACCTCGAAGCGGCGCTCATCCGCGTTCACTCGTCACCTCCGGCGGGTCGGCACCGATCTCTCACGTCGAGTTTACGGAGCCGAACGACCGGCGTGTTGCCTTAGTCCTCCTGAGTCGGCCACCAGGGTTCGGTCAGCGTGCCGGGACGGGCTGTTTGTGGTTCGTGTAGTCGCGCAACCGCAGATCCAGCGCGGCCCGCAGCCGGGCACCGACGATCTCCGCCGCCTCCGCGGGACGGTGATCGCGGATGGCGGCCACCAGCCGCTGGTAATCGGCCAGCGCCTGCCGCCAGCCGGACGGGTGGGTCATCGCGCCGTCCGGGTAGCGGCGCAGGTTCACCTCCAACCGGTCGAGCAGGTCGGCCATGGTCCGGCTGCGGCTGGCCGTCCAGACCAGTTCGTGGAACGCCCAGCAGGTGCGTTCGCGGCCGGCCGTGTCGTCCGGGTTGACACTGCGCATCGCTTCGCAGGCGCGCACGAGCAGACTGACCTCCAGCGACGTGCGGTGCAGTGCCGCGGCCCGTGCCGCTGCCTCCTCAAGGACGATGCGAACCTCGTAGATGTCCAGGATCTCGTCCGGGCGGTGCTGCCGGACCCGCACCCGCCTCCCGTTGCGCTGGACCAGGTCGTCCTGTTCCAGCCGCCGAAGCGCTTCCCTGATCGGTGTGCGGGACACCCCGTACCGATCGGCGAGGACCACCTCGACCAGTTTCTCCCCAGGTTTGATCTCTCCGGTCACGATGTCACGACGCAACGCCAGATACGCCGAGTCGACCACTGGCCTCTCCTCCCCCAGATTGTGAAGGCCATCACCCCAGAACTCGGTGTCCCCATTCTGCCGTGTTCTGCGACCCGCATGGGGCGTTCCGGACAAGAAGCCGGTGACCAGGGTATTTCGGGAGGATCAGTTCTTCTTCTTGTCGGCGACGAGCGCGAGCGCCGGGCCGTGCGGGTGGTCCGGGGTGTCGAACGCGACGTCACGCACGGCCCAGCCGAACCTCGCCAACGCGGCAAACAGTTCGTCGCGGGCCAGCCAGTTGCTGTACACCGCGCTGCCGCCGCAGAAACCCTTGCCGGTCAAGGCTTCCGCGTAGTCGAACCGGTGGAGGGTGTGGTCGAAGCCCTGGTGGGAGGACGGCTCGTGGTGGGTGAACCGGGGGGCGAGCAGTTCGCTGCCGCGGATGACGTCCTCGTCGTAGACGTGGGTCCACAGAAAGAGCCGGTCAGCCACGTCGGCCAGCAGCGCGATCGTTTCGACCGGATCGCGCATGTGATAAAGCACACCGCTGGCGAAACAGATGTCAACATGTTCCGGGTTGTCGCGCAGGTACGCCATGAAATCACCGAGCAGGAACCGCGCGCCGGACATGTCCAGCAGTTCCTTGGCGATAAGGCACTTCAGATAAGCCCTGGTCTGCGCCTCGATCGCGGTCACGTCGGCGCCCGCGCGCAGCAGCGCGTACGTGTGACCGCCCTCCAGCGGTCCGAGTTCGAGCACGCGCTGACCGGCCACACCGCCGAACCGCTCGATCGCCCACGCCACCCGGTCGTCCTCGAACAGCGGGATCGGGCCTGCCGTGACGTCGGCCAGCGGCAGTGTGGACGACCACTCCCCCGCGAAGATGTCCACCGCGTTCTGCGCCGAGGGCGCCGTGGCCACGTAGGAGTCCAGGATCGACGGCTCCGGGGCGGGCAGGGCCACCGGCTTGGGCTTGCGCCGCGAGATGTTCCGCATCGTGCCTCCTGCCGGACAAACCAGGCGGGCAGCATACGGAGTCAGGTCAGCCTGCGGACCACCGCGTCGGCCAGCAGCCGGCCCCGCCGGGTCAGCACACACCGGCCGCCGGCCAGGGCAATGGGCTCCAGCAGTCCGTCCGCGACGGCGGCGGCCGCCTCGGTCGGCGCGGCCCCGGTCAGCGCCGTAAGCGGGAGGCCGTCGGACAGGCGCAGTTCCAGCAGCACCCGTTCGATCGCCCGGTCGGCGTCGGTCAGCACCTCCCGGCCGGCTGCCGGAGAACGGCCGTCGGCGAGCGTCTTCGCGTAGCGGGCCGGGTGCTTGACGTTCCACCAGCGCACGCCGCCGACGTGGCTGTGCGCGCCCGGCCCGGCGCCCCACCAGTCCGCGCCCAGCCAGTAGCCCAGGTTGTGCCGGCAGCGGGCGGCCGGTGCCACCGCCCAGTTGGACACCTCGTACCAGTCGAACCCGGCCGCGGCCAGGGTGTCGTCGATCAGTTCGTAGTCCGACGCCAGCACGTCGTCGTCGGGTGCCGGCAGTTCACCCCGGTCCACCCGCCGGGCCAGCGCGGTCCCGGCCTCCACGATCAGCGCGTACGCCGACACGTGGTCCACCCCAGCAGCGAGCACGGCGTCCAGCGACGCGCGCAGGTCGGCGACGCGCTCGCCGGGCGTGCCGTAGATGAGGTCGAGGCTCACGTGGTCGAACCCGGCCGCGCGGGCCTCACCGGCGGCGGCCACCGCGCGGCCCGGCGTGTGCTTGCGGTCCAGCGTGGCGAGCACGTGCTGCGCTGCGGACTGCATGCCCAGCGAGACCCTGGTGTACCCGGCCGCGCGGATGCCGGCGAAGAATTCCGGCGACGTGGACTCCGGGTTGGACTCGGTCGTCACCTCGGCGTCGTCGGCCAGCCCGAACGTGTCGCGCACGGCCGCCAGCACGTCGGACAGCCCGGTCGCGCCCAGCAGCGACGGCGTACCGCCGCCGACGAACACGGTGTCCGCGGCCGGCGGGCTGCCCAGGATGTGGACGGCCAGGGCCAGCTCGGCGCGCAGGCCGTCCAGCCACGACTCGGGCGAGGCCGAGCCACCCAGCTCACCAGCGGTGTAGGTGTTGAAGTCGCAGTAGCCGCACCGGGTCGCACAGAACGGGACGTGCACGTACATGCCGAACGGGCGATCACCGAGACCGGCGGTGGCCGAGGCGGGCAGCGCCCCGTCCTCGGGGGCCGGCGCACCGGCCGGCAACGCGGAAGGCACCCGTCCAGTGTCTCTTACCACGGGATTTCACCGGGACGTGAGCCTCGTCCCAGCATTCGGATGGCGGTGGTCACTGTCGGCGCATCGTGGCACGCTGGGATCATGTCTGCGACCGAAGTACACCTCGTGGCCCGCCGCCACGTGGACTTCCGTCGCGTCTCCAGCGCGTTGTGCCGGCGCGGTCACTGACCGTCGCCGTGCATTTTTCGCTGTTGCCTGCCGGCGCCGGACGCCGGCACATGGTTCCCATTCGGTGACCTCGTCGGTGGCCAGCGCCCCGACCACCGGAGGACGACCGTGCCAACCACGCCGACGAACGCCTCGGCGCCCAAGCGTGCCCACGTCCGGCGCGGTGAGGGCCAGTGGGCGCTCGGTTACCGCGAGCCGCTCAACCCGAACGAACGGGCCAAGAAGGACGATCACCCGCTGAACGTGCGCGACCGGATCATCAACATCTACGCGCACCGCGGGTTCGACTCGATCGACCCGGCCGATCTCCGCGGCCGGTTCCGCTGGTTCGGCCTCTACACCCAGCGACGCCCCGGCATCGACGGCGGCCGGACCGCCATCCTGGAGCCGGAGGAACTGGACGACGAGTTCTTCATGCTCCGGGTGCGCGACGACGGCGGCTCGCTGACCACGGAGCAGCTGACCGTGCTCGGCGAGATCTCTCAGACCTACGCCAGGGACACCGCGGACATCACCGACCGGCAGAACATCCAGTACCACTGGATCCGGATCGAGGACATGCCCGCGATCTGGGCGAAGCTCGAGGGCGCCGGCATGACCACGATGGAGGCGTGCGGCGACAGCCCGCGCGTCATCCTCGGCTCGCCGGTCGCCGGCATCGCCGAGGACGAGGTCATCGACGGCACGCCCGCGATCCAGGCGATCCGTGAACGCTTCATCGGCGACCGGGCCTTCGCCAACCTGCCCAGGAAGTTCAAGACCGCGATCTCGGGCCTGCCGGACGTGGCGCACGAGATCCACGACATCGCGTTCGTCGGCGTGCGCCACCCGGAGCACGGCCCCGGCTTCGACCTGTGGGTCGGCGGCGGGCTGTCCACCAACCCGATGATCGGCAAGCGGCTGGGCGCCTGGATCCCGCTGGACGAGGTGCCGGACGTGTGGGCCGGCGTGATCAGCGTGTTCCGGGACTACGGCTACCGGCGGCTGCGGCACCGGGCGCGGATCAAGTTCCTGGTCGCCGACTGGGGCCCGGAGCGGTTCCGGGAGGTCCTGGAGACCAAGTACCTGAAGCGCTCGCTGATCGACGGCCCGGCGCCGGACGTGCCGACGCACCCGAGGGACCACATCGGCGCGCACCGGCAGCGGGACGGCAAGTTCTACGTGGGCTCCGCGCCGGTCGCCGGCCGGGTGTCCGGCGCGATGCTCGTCGCGGTGGCCAAGGCCGCCGAACGGGCCGGTTCGCGGCGGGTTCGCCTGACGCCGCAACAGAAGCTGGTCGTGCTGGACGTGGCCGAGCCGGACCTGGACGGGCTGCGGACCGAGCTGGCCGGGATCGGGCTGCCGACCGAGCCGTCGGTGTGGCGGCGCAGCGTGATGGCCTGCACTGGCATCGAATTCTGCAAGCTCGCCATCGTCGAGACCAAGGCGCGCGCGGCTAGATTGGTCGGTGAACTGGAGGAACGGCTGGCCGACGTGCAGGCGCGATTGGACCATCCGGTGAGCGTGCACGTGAACGGCTGCCCGAACTCCTGCGCCCGCATCCAGACCGCGGACATCGGGTTGAAGGGCCAGATCGTCACGAACGCCGCCGGTGAGCAGGTCGAGGGGTTCCAGGTGCATCTGGGCGGCGGTCTTGGCCTCGATGCCGGTTTCGGCCGGAAACTGCGCGGGCACAAGGTCACCAGCGGTGAGCTGCCCGAGTACGTGGAACGGCTCGTGCGCAACTACGTGGCCGGTCGTAACGACGGCGAGCGTTTCGCCCAGTGGGTCACGCGGGCCGACGACGCGGAGTTGCGATGAACGAGCGGGCGGCCGTCGCGTGTTGCCCCTACTGCGGCGAGGAGGACCTCCGGCCGCAGGAGGAACCGCACGGTGCGTGGCTGTGCCTGGGGTGTCGCCGCGTGTTCACGGTGAAATTGGTCGGACTGTTGTCCGGAGGGGTGGTGCGGTCGTGACTGCGACCAGTGACCTGAAGTCCATCGCCGAGGCCGCGTCGGCCGAACTGGCCGAGGCGAGCGCCGGCGAGGCGCTGGCGTGGACGGCGCGCACCTTCGGTGACGAGTGGATCGTGGCGTCGAACATGCAGGATGCGGTGTTGATCGACCTCGCGGTACAAGTAAAGCCGGACGTGGACGTCCTTTTCCTGGAGACCGGCTACCACTTCGCCGAGACGATCGGCACCCGCGACGCCGTCGCCACCGTCTATCCCGGGATCCGGATCGTGAACGCCGCCGCCGAGCAGTCCGTTGCCGACCAGGAGGCGCAGTACGGCCTGCTGAACCGGACCGAGCCGGACCGGTGTTGCCACCTGCGCAAGGTGGTGCCGTTGCGGCGGACGTTGGCCGGGTACCAGGCGTGGGTGACCGGCGTACGGCGGGTGGATGCCCCGACCAGGGCGAACACCCCGATCGTCACCTGGGACGACCGCAACGGGCTGGTGAAGGTCAACCCGATCGCGGCGTGGAGCGACGACGAGTTCCACGACTACATCGCTCGGCACGGAGTGCTGGAGAACCCGTTGGTGTCGGAGGGCTACCTGTCCATCGGCTGTGCGCCGTGCACCGCGAAGCCGTTGCCGGGCGCCGATCCGCGCAGCGGACGATGGGCCGGCTTGGGCAAGACCGAGTGCGGCCTCCATGGCTGAAGAGACGCTGACACCAGCGGCACCGGTCGTCGCCGACAACCTGGATGCCCTTGAGTCCGAGGCGATCCACATCATGCGGGAGGTGGCCGGGGAGTTCGACCGGCCGGTGATCCTGTTCTCCGGCGGCAAGGACTCCACCCTGCTGCTGCACCTGGCGGTCAAGGCGTTCTGGCCGGCGCCGGTGCCGTTTCCGTTGCTGCACGTGGACACCGGCCACAACTTTCCCGAGGTGATCGACTTCCGCGACCGGGTCGTGGCCCGCTACGGGCTGCGCCTGGAAGTGGCGGCCGTGCAGGACTACATCGACGACGGCCGCCTCGTCGAACGACCGGACGGCACCCGCAACCCGTTGCAGACCGTGCCGCTGCTGGACGCGATCAACCAGCACCGCTACGACGCCGTCTTCGGCGGCGGCCGACGCGACGAGGAACGCGCCCGTGCCAAGGAGCGGATCTTCAGCCTGCGCAACGGTTTCGGCCAGTGGGAACCCCGCCGCCAGCGCCCCGAGCTGTGGAACCTCTACAACGGCCGCCACCGCCCCGGCGAACACGTCCGCGTGTTCCCGCTGTCCAACTGGACCGAACTGGACGTCTGGCGCTACATCCAGCGCGAACACATCGAACTACCCGACATCTACTTCGCCCACCAGCGTGCCGTGTTCGAACGCGACGGCATGTGGCTGACCACCGGCCCATGGGGCGGACCGCGGCCGACCGAGACCGTGCACGAACTCACCGTGCGCTACCGCACCGTTGGCGACGGATCGTGCACCGGAGCGGTCGAATCCCACGCCACCACCGTCGACGAGGTGATCGCCGAGGTCGCCGCCAGCCGGCTGACCGAACGCGGCGCGACGAGGGCCGATGACCGGTTGTCCGAAGCAGCCATGGAAGACCGCAAACGGGAAGGCTACTTCTGATGCCTCATACCGACCTGCTCCGGTTGGCCACCGCCGGCAGCGTGGACGACGGCAAGTCCACCCTCGTCGGCCGCCTCCTGTACGACACCAAGTCCGTCCTCGCCGACCAGCTGGCCGCCGTGCACCGGGTGTCCGCCGATCGCGGCCTGACGACCCCGGACCTGTCGTTGCTGGTGGACGGGTTGCGGTCGGAACGCGAGCAGGGCATCACCATCGACGTGGCCTACCGCTACTTCGCCACCCCGCACCGCTCGTTCGTGCTGGCCGACACCCCTGGGCACGTCCAGTACACCCGCAACACCGTGACCGGCGCCTCGACCGCCCAGTTGGCCGTCCTGCTGGTGGACGCCCGCAAAGGCGTGATCGAGCAGACCCGCCGTCACGCCGCCGTTCTCGCGTTGTTGGGTGTGCCGAAACTGGTGCTGGCGGTCAACAAGATCGACCTGGTCGGGTACGAAGAGTCCACGTTCGCGTTGATAGCCAAGGAATTCCTCGCGCACGCCACCGCACTCGGGTACACCGAACAGGACGTCGTGGCGATCCCGGTGTCCGCGTTGGTCGGCGACAACGTGGCCACCCCGTCGGCCAACACGCCATGGTGGAGCGGCCCGACTCTGTTGCACCACCTGGAAACCGTGCCCGTGGAGCCCGACCCGCACCACCTCCCGTTCCGCTTCCCGGTCCAGTACGTCATCCGGCCGCGCACTCCCGAATACCCCGACTACCGGGGCTACGCCGGCCAGGTGGCCGCCGGCACGATCACCGAGGGCGACGAGGTACTGGTGCTCCCCGCCGGCCTGCGTAGCCGGGTGCGGCGGATCGACACCATGGACGGGCCGTTGCCCGAGGCCGGATCCGGGCGGTCGGTCACCCTGCTGCTGGAAGACGAGTTGGACATCTCCCGCGGCGACGTGATCGTCGCCGCGACCGAGGCGCCCACCGTCACCGACGAACTGGACGCGACGCTGTGCTGGCTGTCCGACAAGCCGTTGCGCCCAGGAGCTCGGGTGTTGGTCAAGCACGGCACCCGAACCGTGCAGGGCTTGGTCACCTCGCTCAACTCCCGGTTCGACGAGCAGAAGCTGTCCACAACGGACGATCCGGAATCCTTGCAGCTCAACGAGATCGGCCGGGTCTGGCTGCGCACATCGGAGCCCATCCCGGCTGACGACTACACGACGAGCCGCCGTACCGGCTCGTTCCTGGTGATCGACCCCGCAGACGGGGCGACACTGGCCGCCGGCCTGATCGGCGCGCCATTGCCGGCGCTGGACCGCGACAGCGCCAGTGAACGTGTCCACGACCTGGTCTCCCCAGGTCCCTGACCACCACCCATCACACCCGAGAGGCCCAACTCCCGTGCACACCACCACACGCCGCGTCCCGCTGCTCGCCGCTGTCGCGATCCCGGCCCTGGCCGTCGCGCTCACGCTCAGCGCGTGTTCCAGGGCCGCGACACCCACCACGACGGCGTCCAACCAGGGGCCGGCCAGCGAACTGAGACTGGGCTACTTCCCCAACGTCACCCACGCGGCGGCGCTGATCGGGGTCGACAAGGGGTTCTTCACCAAGGAACTGGGCAGCACCAAGCTCACCCTGCAGACGTTCAACGCCGGCCCGGACGAGGTCAGCGCGCTGCTCGGCGGTTCGCTCGACGCGGCATTCATCGGCTCCGGTCCGTCCATCAACGGGTTCGCCAAGTCCAACGGCGCCGTCCGGCTGATCGCAGGCGCGACATCGGGCGGTGCGCAACTGGTGGTGAAGTCGGACATCAACTCGCCTCAGGATCTCAAGGGCAAGACCATTGCCACGCCGCAGCTGGGCAACACCCAGGACGTGTCGCTGAAGACGTGGCTGGCCAAGAACAACCTGACCAAGCAGGTCACGGTGACCAACGTGGCCAACGCCCAGACGCTGCCGGAGTTCCAGAAGGGCGACATCCAGGGCGGCTGGCTGCCCGAGCCGTACTCGTCGCAGTTGGTGCTCACCGGGGGCGCCAAGGTGCTGCTGGACGAGAGCACGCTATGGCCGGGCGGCCAGTTCCCGACCACCGTGCTGATCGTGCGCACCGCGTTCCTGCAGCAGCACCCGGACACCGTGCAAGCGCTGATCAAGGGTGAACTGGACGCGGTCAACTACGAGCAGAGCGACAAAGCGGGCGCCGAGACCGCGGTGAACAACCAGCTCAAGCAGCTCACCGGCAAGGCGCTGTCCCAGAAAGTGATCGACAGGGCGTTCAGTGAGATCAAGCTCACCCTGGACCCGCTGGCCGCTGACTTCCCCGAGCTGACCAAGGACCAGGTCACCGCGGGCATCGCCAAGACGGCACCCAGCCTCACCGGCTTCGCGAACCTCGACGCGGTGAACGCCGTACTGAAGGCCGCCGGCAAACCAGCGGTCAGCGCGGCCAACCTGGCCGGCAACTGAACAACGATGGCACACCATCGCGGGAAGGCGTGAACGACATGACCGCAACGCTCCAGCTTCGGCCCTCGACACCGATCGGCGAGCCGGCGGTCCAGTTGACCGGCGTCCACAAGGTGTTCGGTCGGGGCACCCGGACGGTCGCCGCGCTGGGCGGGGTCGACCTGCGGGTCGACCCCGGCGAGTTCGTGTGCCTGCTCGGCGCGTCGGGCTGCGGCAAGACGACCCTGCTCAACCTGGTGGCCGGCCTGGACTCGGCCACATCGGGTGAGGTCGTGCGCAACACATCGCGGCCCGCGGTGATGTTCCAGGAGGCCGCGCTGATGCCGTGGCTGACCGCGACCCGCAACGTCGAACTGGCCCTGCGGCTGGCCGGCGTCGGCCGCTCGGCCCGGCGGCAGCGGACCGACGAACTGCTGGACCTGGTGCGGCTGCGTGGCGTCGGCGACAAGCGGCCGCACGAGCTGTCCGGCGGCATGCGGCAGCGGGTCGCGCTGGCCAGGGCGTTGGCCTGCACCATCGACGGCAGCGGCACGGACGGGTCGGACCTGCCCGCGCTGCTGCTGATGGACGAGCCGTTCTCCGCGCTGGACGCGATCACCAGGGACGTCCTGCAGGCGGAGTTGCTGCGGGTGTGGGAGGCGACGGGCGCCGCGGTGCTGTTCGTCACACACGACGTGCGGGAAGCGGTGCGGCTTGGCCAGCGAGTCGTGCTGCTGTCCTCGCGGCCCGGCCGGGTGGTGCAGGAATGGCGGGTGTCGGACCGGTCCACCGAGGCGGACGCGGTGCATGAGATCAACGGCAGACTTCGCGAGGTGATCAGCCGTCATGCCGCTGCCTGAGGACGCGGTGCCCGCCGAGGGCACCGCGCCGGTCGCGCTCGCCGATCACCAAGCGGTGGAAGCCGGACTGGACGCGCTGGAACAGCCGGTCGACAGCGTCCAGACCGGTACCGACCGGCTGCGCAAGATCGTCCGTGCCGTGCTGCCGCCGGTGCTGGCGATCGTGCTGCTCATCGGGATCTGGCAGGCGCTGTGGGCAGCCGCGATCTGGCAGGAGTACCAGCTGCCCGCGCCCGGTGCCGTCGGCGCGGAGCTGCTCAACGACCTGACCAGCGGCAACATGGTGGGCCAGCTCTGGGTGTCGGTGCACCGGGCCGTGTTCGGCTTCCTGATCGGCGTCGTCATAGCCACGCCGCTGGGCCTGCTGCTGGCCAAGGTGCGCACCCTGCGGACGGCGATCGGCCCGCTGCTGTCCGGATTGCAGAGTTTGCCGTCGGTGGCGTGGGTGCCGGCCGCGATCCTGTGGTTCGGCACCACGCCCAGCGCCATCTACTTCGTGGTGCTGCTGGGTTCGGTGCCCTCGATCGCGAACGGCCTGATCTCCGGCATCGCACAGATTCCACCGATCCTGCCCAGGGTCGGCAAGGTGCTCGGCGCCGGCCGACTCGCCGGTGCCCGGCACATCCTGCTGCCCGCGGCCCTGCCCGGTTACCTGGCCGGGCTGAAGCAGGGCTGGGCGTTCTCGTGGCGGTCGCTGATGGCCGCCGAGCTGATCGCCAACTCGCCGCAGCTGGGCCAGGGTCTTGGCCAATACCTGGAGAACGGCCGGTCGCTCAACGACATGCCGACCGTGATGGCCGCGATCGTGTTGATCCTGATCGTCGGCATCGGCATCGACCTGCTGGTGTTCCGGCCGTTGGAGCGGTACGTGCTGCATTCCCGTGGCCTGACCGGGATCGCGTGATGGTGCCCCTGGTGGCCGTGGCCCACGGCAGTCGCGATCCCCGGTCGGCGGCGACCGTGCACGAGCTGTCCGACGTGGTGCGGGCGGCCGCGCCGGGCCTGGACGTGCGGGTGGCGTTCCTCGACCTGTCCGCGCCCCGACTGGCCGACGTGCTGAGCGCCGTGCACGACGAAGGGCACGACGAGGTGGTGGTCGTGCCGCTGTTGCTGGGCAGCGCGTACCACGCACGGGTGGACATTCCCGGCGTGCTGGCCGGCGCCCCACACCGGCTCCGGATCCATTTGGCGGACGTGCTGGGCCCCGACCCACGGCTGGAGTCGGCGGCGTTGCGCCGGCTCGCGGCCGCTGGCGCGGACCCCACCGATGCCGGCCTCGGTGTCGTGCTGGCTGCGGCCGGTTCGTCGCACCAGCCGGCCAATGCGGCCGTGCGTGCCGTTGCCCGCCGTTGGGCCCGCCGCACCCTGTGGACCGGATCGGTAGCCGCGTTCGCGGCGGCGGCCGAGCCCGATGTACCCACCGCCGTCGCGGCCTTGCGGGCTGCGGGCGCACGGCGGATCGCGGTCGGCTCCTGGTTCCTGGCCCCCGGCCGATTGCCCGATCGGGTGAGCCGAGCGGCCCCTGGTGCGCTGATCGCCGCCCCGCTGGGCGCCGACCCGGCCGTGGCCCAGGTCATCCTGGCCCGCTACGAGGCGGCGGTGCGTTATCGGGTTGCCGCGTCCCTGGTGGCGGGCTAGACAGACGCCATGTTGCGTGGCGAACGGGTCTGCCTGCGGGCCCGACACGAGGACGACGTGCCCATCCTGGACGCTGAGCTGCACGACGACGTGGCAACCAGGGTGCGGGCGGACACCAGGCCGTGGCGGCCGCGGTCGCCGGGTTCGTCCGCGTCCCCCTACGCCGTGCGGCCGCCGTCCGACGATGTGGCGTGCTTCTCCATCGTGGAACTGGCCGGCAACGAGTTGGCAGGCGAAGCGGTGCTGTGGGCCATCGACAACCATCAGCGGACCGCGCACATCGGGATGTCGTTGAGACCGACGTTTCGCGGCCGAGGCCTAGCGCCCGACATCGTGAAAGTGTTGTGCCACTACGGTTTCGACGTACTGGGCCTACACCGTCTGCAGGTGGACACCCTGGCCGACAACGCGGCGATGATCGCCACCGCACGCCGGGTGGGCTTCATCATGGAAGGCACCCTGCGGCAGGGCGCGTGGGTCACCGGCACGTTCGCCGATGAGGTGATACTCGGCCTGCTCGCCGACGAGTGGCACACGTCGGGTTGACTGGCGGCATGCTCGTGACCACCACGTATCTGGAACAGACAGCTCCGACCGACCTGAGGCCGGCCAAGCCCCCCGCCGAACCGGGCCAGGTTGGGCGGCGACTGGTACTGGATAGGCCGCCTGTCGTGGACGTTCCAGGAGTGGACGGACTGGCTGTCCCGCCCAGGTTCGGAGACGTGGGTCCTGTGGTTGCACGGCACACCGGCCGGTTACGTCGAGTTGGTCAGCGACCCCGGCGAGCAGACGACGGAAGTCCAGATCACGTACTTCGGCCTGCTACCAAGGTTCATCGGCCAAGGACTGGGCGGCCACCTGCTGACCGCAGGCATCGCCAAGGCATGGTCAATGCGCGACCGCTGGCCGGCCCTACCCCCGGTAACCCGAGTATGGGTCCACACCTGCACCCTGGACGGCGAACACGCACTGGCCAACTACAAGGCCAGAGGCCTACGTCCCTACCGAACCGACCAACACGAAGAACACCACGACCCAACCCCACCCGGCCCGTGGCCCGGCGCCCGCTGACCACCACACCCGGCTCCGCGAACGACCAGGCGCCTAACCTTGCCTGGTGGCTGAAGACTGCTTGATCTGCGCCAAACATCGCGGCGAAGGACCGTTGGTGGGGCCCATCATCTGGGCAGACGACCTACTCGTGGTGTCACACCGCCCCGCCTATCCCGGCTACTTGTTCGTGGAAACTCGAGACATGCCGCGTCACTCGACGAACTGAAGCTGAATGAGGTGGCGGCCATCGCCCAAGCGGCGTGGCGCGCAGCACGCGGCCTCCAAGCCGAACTCGACGCGGAATCCGTCTTCTCCTTCATCGCGGGGCGCGCCGTCGCTCACTTTCATCAGCATGTGTTCGCACGCCACAAGGGCACTCCCGACGACATCGGTTGGATGGACGGGCACCTCTGGCCTGGCGCACCACGCACAACGCCCTCGGGCATCGCGGAACTTTGCGAACGGCTGAAGCACCACTTCACCTGACCCGAACCCACCGAAGCCGCCACAACACAAAGCTCACTACGCACCGCCCTGTCGGAGGCGGGGTTCGCGAACGCCCAGCACTAGAACCAGACCCCAGCCAAACGCGACCCGCCGAACGAACGGGAGCAGGCTGGCCCCGGTGCATCTCTTGTCTCGTCGCTTCCAAGGGGATTGGCCTGAACCTCGCAGCATTGCTAACCCCCGTTTGGCCAGTTCTTCTGCATCACCCCGATGCAGAATCCCCACAGCCTGCGCACCAGCCAACGCCCCGCCAACAACAGAACCACCCAGCAAATATGAAACTGCTCCGTGTCGAACGACGGCCCCAGAGACAGCCCCCGCCCTCACCGGGGGCTACGGCCCTTTTCGAGCCTAGTACGGCAGCCTCACTTAGCTGATCTTCGCAGGTGAGAGGCGCTGTGGCAGCCCGGGTGATCATGCAAGCAGCCGCCTCACGATCATCATGTTGTGACGCAAGAGATCAGCGAGGCGGCTGCGGC
>WNGR01007943.1_pt1 | contig 22884 bp, 23 predicted proteins | sample 5407581 | NCBI WGS metagenome assembly WNGR01 (sample SAMN13153383, study PRJNA577476) | soil metagenome | isolation source: 80 cm soil or saprolite under Garry oak tree replicate 2 | place: USA:California | collected 2016-06-15
AATGTCCAGATATGGCTGCGTCACGCTACCTGGCCTTGCGCTCACACCGGCCCACGGTCGCCACAATCCTGCTGGTACTGGTTGCCGGCTATCAAATCGGCCACGACCAGCGCCAACGATCACAGCACTGTCGGTGTACCTTAGGAATGGTTCATCACTTATCGGTGTACCAGGCAGCGAACCGGCTTCTGCCAGGTCCGCTCCGAAGATCAACATTTTATTCGACGCCGCTAACTGCTGGATATAGTCCCGCCACCAGTACTGCATCGCGGGTCGCCATAACCCGACTATTTCCTCTGGAAGGACGACAACTGACGCACCGGTCTTGAATCGCTCCTGGGCAGCCCGCTTTGTCGCTTCGAGCCGCGCGTGGAGTGCTTCGTAGTTCCGTTGATCAAGTCTTCCGAGAGATGTATCGACGGCCACCCAGCCGAAAGGAGCTTCGTGTCGCTGGCTGACGAGATGCGCGACTGCCGAAGCGCCTGTCAACAGCCCGACGCCGATCCAGGCCGCCCGTGAGTGCCGAACACATGCCGCAGCCGCCAGCATGCATGCTCCCAACAACAGGCCCGCGAGTTGCCAGCCAGGATATAACGTGCTGGCCACATGCAAAGGAGAGAGCCAACCGATAATGCCCAACGGTGGAAGCGACACGAAAAAGGTCGCGAGCGCGGCGCGGACTGCGCGTGGTGCCTCGCCAGCACGCGGGGTCAGCAATACCCACGGAGCGGCCAGCGCGACCGCTTGTCCCAGCCAGAAAACAACCCCAAAACTAAGCGCAGCGCGTGCTGACAGTTCACCATAACCCGTGAAGAAGCGACCACACGCAAGCGGGATGTCGCGCGCACCGGTCAGGTAGTAGGCAGCCCATAGAGAAAACGCTGACCATCGACTGCATGTAACGGACCAGATCAGTGGCAGGAGGATCAGTATCATCAACCAGCGACCGGGATACCATGCGAGCAACGCAATGGCAACGCCAGCCGCACCGTAAACAGCGGATCGCATCCCGTGCAACCACCGAAATGGCGCGTAATGTCCGGATCGACGCGTAGCGGGCAAGCGGTCAGCCAGCGGTAAGAGAACAGCGCGCCGGGACGGCATCTCCAGCTCACTATGGAGTTCGCTAAAGGGCCCAGCGTAACTACCCAGCTTTTTCGCGAGCACGGAGACAGCACCGCCAAGGGATTTGAGATGGGCGCAGTTCGACCGGCGGTGGCCCCGGATCCGGTCGCCAAGCCGCAACGTTCTCCGTAGATATCGCGTTGCGTGCTTCCTGGAAGATGCCTCTCGAATATTGTCCATTGACGCCCCCCTCAGTGCACGGTGCCGGAAGGTCTGGGCCAGTCGAGGATCCAGTCCGCCTGCTGCCACAGCACGCTGCGATAGAGGATGCGCAGGTGCGCACGCCGCACGGGCCGACTTTCGCTGGTCCAGGCCTGCACTTCCCAGCCGTGGAACTGTTCACTCGATCGCCCGATAGCGATCGCGGCCGACACCGTGTCGGCTACCAGCGCTTCGAGCATCTTGAGTTCCCCGGCGTCCGGGTATCTGAAACACGGGGTGATCTGCTGCATGGAGCGCTCCAAATCTCAGGGGACACGAATAGCCACGCCCTTTGATATTGAGAGGGAGTCACCGAGTGGCCTGCGAGAAGCAATCGCGATGCGCACGACGCCGCGGACGGACCGTTCGCCGGGTCCTTCGGCACCCTTCGCGGATCGCCTTTGTTCCATACGACGTACAGGTTGTCGTCCGCTCTGGGGCGCGGCGCTCGACATTCCTTGCGGGCGTCACAGACGGCAAGCGGTGCCACCCTCAGGTGACTCAGGACGAGGAAGTCGATTGCGGGCCCGGCTCGTCTTCTGAGCAATCGAATTCAGTGGGCACCACTGAGTCGTCCGGTAGCGGGTCGAGTCCCCCGTTATCACCTGAGTCACCGCTACGCCGTAGACGCGCGTGAAAGATCACCTGATCGATGCGCACGAGATTCAGCGCTATCGACTCGGCGTCGATATGCACACCGGCCTGGGCTTCGTTCTCGCGCGTGATCCACGGATTGACGTAGAGGTCTCCCTTGACGACAACGCTGGCACCGGTCCTGATGTGCTGCATCACGCGTTCGGTGTGACGCTCGTTCCAGATTGTCACGTCGACCGGGAACGTCCGCTCATCTTTCTGCTCAAGTGATCCGTCTTCCAGACGTCGGTATGAGGCGGACATGATGCGCAACTCGACGATGCGCTTCGCCCCGTTCGGCGTGGTGACCTGTTTCATCGTCGGCGACGACAGGACGTTGCCGACCAGTTCTGCGTAGATACCCATTGTGGACTCCGTTCATATTCAAGGTGACGTCCGTCGCCGTGTTCCGCCAATGCGATGCATCGCCTTTACCCGGCGACGGGATACCCTCGTGCTACAAACGCGCTGCCCTTCTTCCTTGCGATTTGAGGGCTCTCGTCGTGATGCCCCTTTTAGATAATTGCATTCATTGCTTCGCGGCATCGGCCTGCCGCCTCTCCCTACGTCGGGCTGGTATGGACCCACCAAGCTTTACAGTGCCATGATTCAGATACGTCTCGATCTGGCAGGCCGCGTACCGGAAGATGGCTTCAATCGCATTCAGTTCCTGTGCACGGATATGGCACTGTTCCAGATAAGGGTGCAGCGGCGCCGGAACCTTAGGGAAATGCGACCGCACCCGTTCAAACGGCGCGATGCGCGCGTCGCCGCTGATATGCCAAAACAGGCGCCGACGTGTCGCCCCGCTCCGCAACCGTTCAGAAGACAATTTCAGGGTAACAGGCAGGTTGGCCGCGGTTGTCTCCTGGACCAGCAATCGCATCTCCGACACCGTCAGATCCACGATGTGCCGGTGATGGTGCATCAGATGGCGGAATTCTGCCCGACCACTGAGCTGTCTCAGTTCCGATGCTCGCAGCACGGCTACGTACTCCGTAACGTTCATATCTTTGCGATCCAGTCAATCGACTCAAGAGCATGCGAATCAATGCCTCAAAAAAATTTGACCATCGTTCCCCACGGTCGGGTTCGCATGACATGGAGATCTCGGCTCACAGTCAAGCATGTTGCAAGGAGATCGGCGACAACACGTGAAGTCGCCGTGAGGTGAACGTCGACCAGCCTGATGCGTGGCGTGAAAAGTTGAATCTGCTTCTGAAGCTGAGCCCGATCCATTCGATGTGTCTCCAGGATTGCCGCATTCACCGCGCCCCCTTACCCTTAAAGCCTTTATCCAGTAACCAGGGAATCGCTTCGCAGTCGCTCAGCAAACCGGCCACGGTTGCCGCAGTAACCCCGCAATTGCCCCAGTGGATTGCCGCAGCGACCTCGATGTTGCAGTGTGTTTGCCGCACGGACCGCCTCATTGCACCAGCGGCTTTGCCGCAGATTTCGTTTCTTCCATGTCGTCGGACAGTGGCACGCTGTCGAGCAGTCGCAGTTCCGCATCCGAGAGTTGTTTCACACGCCGTCTGCTGTGTCGCGGCTGCGCCTGCCCCATGAACACATCCTTGGGCACCGGGCCAAGAAGCGCCCTCGCCGCATCGACACGTTGCCTTGCGGCAGCGTCCGCGATCGGCAGGAAGTCGGTGCGTGACAGCTTGATCAGTTCGGGTCGCGTCAGCGCCTGCTGACAGGTGACAGCGAAGTGGAACACAGACAGACACTTGTGCTTGGCCAGTGACACCCGATGAAAACCACCGGTGGAAGTAATGAGGTCGCGCAATACCGCAGACTTGACAACCCGCACCAGGTAGTCGAGTTCGACGAGGAGTGTCGCAATCATGTAACCGTAGGGTGACGCAAAGCCGAGGACAAGGCTGGCCGGCTCGCGCGATTGCAGGATCGTATAGTCGAGCCCCTTCTGTTTCATCGCATCAAGTCTCGCAAGGATATTGCGTTGCTCGAGGGCGATCGCATGGCGCAGGCCGGCGATACGCTCGCTGATTTCAATGAGTTTCCAGTCAAAGTGCACGTAAGACCGCGGCGACGCGTTTGCCACCCGCCATCGGATAGCCCTGCTCACCGGGTTTGACCGAGCGACCGAGGAACATACGCATCGCGTCGCGGGTGTGCAGGTTCATCCGGTCGCCGCCGTCGCTCGACAGGCCGCCAATCTGCCTGATCTTGAGAGCATTGGAAACGGTGACGAGCGCATCGGCCTCCTGGCGCATCGTGTGCAGGTCCTGCATGTTGTGCAGCGACTGCTCGCGCTCCATGTACAACTGGTAGCGTGCGAACAGTGGATCGGCAGGATCAGGATCGCCGTCGGCGATAAGGTCGCCCAGGATTGCACGTTCGCCATCAAGATCGTAGCCGTCAGCGAACGGCGAGGAAGATGACCGGGCAAATGCGTCGATCGCGGCATCGACCTGGGTTCGGCGTAGAGTGACCATCAGCGACTCCTCGAGGGAAAAGGATTGATCGGTTGCGGCATTGAACTGCGTCTGTCGGGAGTGCCGCCCCGGCTATCGCGCAAGGATGGAACATCCCGTAGCGATAGCAGCAGCCTCCGCTTGCGCTGATTTTGCTGACGTTGTTTTTGAAGCGATCTAGTCACGGTTCCCTCCTGATCGCCCCCACTGCCGGCGCAGTGCATCCCGAAGTGCGGCGAGATTGTGCCGCGCCGTTTCGGCCGAGGACGCGGATGGCAACTGGCTGGCGAACTGCGCTTCACGCTCCTGAAGCGCCACCTGCCGGACGGCAGCGAGTCGGCGACATTCGCGCTCTTGATGGGCTTTGGCCGGAATGAAATCACCCGCGCGATAGCGCTTGACGAGGCTACCGATGTAGGCGATTGGCCATTTCACCGGGTGCTGCCGGTGGCTGGCGGCCATCTCGTCGAGCATGATCTGGCGATCTTCCCGGGGGACACGCGCCAGATGCTGCGCAATGGGCTGTCGTTCGGCGGCTTGTACCCAACTGGGCCAGATGAAACCTGAAATATCAATCGCCGATTGCGACCCCCGCTTAGGGGAGCCAAAAGCGTTAACCGGGTTAACGTTTCGGGACCGGTCGTCCGGTTGTCGCAAGCGCTCCCGCTCGGGAATCGGATTTTTTTCTTGTCCCACCACCACCGCGGCTTCAGCTTCAATGGCTAGCTCATCACGAAGCAGAGGCGCAACGGCGATGTACGTTTCTCCCCGTCCAATTTCTCCGGTTGGGAGAAATTGGTGAGAGACTTTTGCGCGTTGATGTGCTCATTAACCGCGATCGAACGTTCACGACTTTGCGTGTCCAGCGTCTGGACAACATCTTGGATCTGATCGTGAACCGGAGACGGCCGCACACCATTCTGCCTGTCCGGCATCTGGTCACCACCGCGGCGATCGTCAACGACCAAAGACTTTCGCATACCATTCCGCCTGTCCAGCGTCTGGACAACATCGTGGATCGAGTCTTGAGCCGAAGTCGTTCGGATACCATACGGCCTGTGAAGCGTCCTGACAGTGGAGTGGCCAACTTCGTGAGCCGGTAAGGGCAGTGTGCAATACCGCGTGTCAAGCGTCTTGACAGCACCGTAATGCTCGACGTGGCCTGAAGACGGTCGTGGCCCATATCGCCTGTCAAGCGTCTTGACAGAAGCGCGACTTCCGGTGCGAAGCCGGGACGGCAGTGCATCATTCCGCGTGTCAAGCGTCTTGACAAAAGCGGCCCCGTTCGGCGGCGAAGTGCTCCGCCCATGCACCGGTATAGAAGTGGTCACGTCGACTTCCGCTGATATACGCCGAACGATTGGCCGCAGCAGTTCGAGCAGACGCACAGGGTGTACGCGGCTGAATACTCGCCTGTGCCGCTCACGTGACACAAACTCCTCGATCAGTCCGAGTTGGTGCAGTTTGTGCTTTGCATTGTCGAACTGCCGGCGTTTCAGCCCACAATCCCGTGCCCACTCACTCGCCGTGAGACTGAACCACTGACCATCTGTATCGAGGGTGTGGCGCTGCAACTGGATCATGCGCGACAGCATCAGCGCCGCGTTGACACTCCCCGTCACCTCGGCCAGCACCCGATGGAACGCGATGCTTGGACCGAACAGCGCGCGCATTGCGTGTTCGTTGCCCCGCATGAAGTCGAGCGACAGATGCACTGGCTGCTCAAGCCGATGTGCATGAGACAACTCGGTCGACAGCGTGCCCGTTTGAATCCGGAAATACAGACGCGCCGGACGACCACCCCGCCATTCCTGCGTGAGGTTGAGCCGGCGCAAGCGCCGGCGCGTGTTCTCCTGCTCTTCGCGCGACAGACCCGTTTCCTCGAACCACTGTTCGCGCGTCTTGTGAATCCAGCCCTGGCTGGCCACCACGTCGCGCCCATGCCGCGTCCAGTAGACAAGTTGCGAAAGCAGCACTGCGTCCTTCGGATGTCCCGTAATCTGCGCCAGACGCATCGAGAAAGCAATTGGTCCTCGCTCCTTGAGGAGCGCATAGAGGCGATCGAAATCCCGATGGTAGGCGGTGCTCATGGCGATCGATGAAGACGTCAACGCTACTTTCATTGACCCCGGCACTGTGCCGTTCGCCGCACCGCCTGCTCCCTGAGCGCGGCCTCGAGCGCTGGCCATACGATGCGAAAATGCAGGCGCGGCGGTACGCCAGTGAGCTGCTCGTCTAACAGCCCCCTCGCTATCAGATGTCTGCGTGCCGTCGCCTGCTGCTTGCGAGACAGACCGAGGCGCTGAATCCAGTCTTGCTGCGGCACTTCGATCCATTCGCGGCTGGATTCATGGCCGAGGGTCGACAGATCGCTAAGGAGCGCGGCTGCGCCGAGGTCCCCACACACTTCAACGAAACAACGCTGGATCGTGATCGGTGTGTCGAACATCGACAGCAGGAATTCCTGCTCGGCCGGATCCATGCCCGGCGGGTCATCGTAAGATGCCCCGGGCAGCAGGTTACCAAACGGGTCGAGGCGCATATCCCATGTCATGGCAATCTCCCTTCGGTATTGCCCGGTTGCTCTTCGATCAGGTTGCGGATCGCGGTTGCGACGTCACGAGCATGACCTCGCTCACAAAGCTCTGCCCATCGTCGAAGCGTTTCGCGATCGAGTGATGCTATCCGGCACGCTTCGGCAAAACGTTCCAACGCCGCGCAGGAGCCAGTCACACTATGAAACTGCTGCCGTCCGATGCATGCCTCAAGAAGCACAGCCATGCCGGCCTCCCGCACTTTGTCGAGGACGTTCATATCACCGCACTCCCCATGATTCAACAAGCTCAGTCAGAAACGTGTTTGGCACCGTCGTGACGTGGCCGCGTTCGATCGCACGCGCCATTCGCTTCGGAGGGAACTTCGCCGACGTTCAGCACAGCAAAAAGCGTCGTCAGCGTGAAGCGACCTGCACAGCGCTGATGCAGTTCGACGTATCGTTCGCGCACATCCAGCGGAGCGCTAAGCAGGTCGCCCCAGATGTCAAATACACGTGTGGCCTGGTCGTCGCTCAGCGCACATGGCTTGGTCGGTGGGGGGGCATCGAGATCACGTCGCATGCGTTCGATCCGCGAGCGGGTGACGCCTCTGAACAGCGCCTGGATCATCGTCGTGCTGGCCTGAGAACCCACGAAATACTGCAGGAGCGCCTCTTCCCACCACTGACGCTCAATCTGTTCACACGCGTGCGCGAGCGTATTCATCTCGAACCTCAGGCGCATCGCGTTGGATGCGATCAGCCGCGGAATCATCTGCTCGGCGCGCTGGTCACTCAATACGCTTCGAACCGACTGCGGCAGCGCTGTAACGTCATCCCAAAGCTGAATGCGCATCGGATCGGGATCAGTGGCTTTGTCCGCGCGGGTCCGCGCGATCAGCTCGAGCAGCGCCACGCGCTGCACATTCGAAGCGGAAATAGGAGTCAAATGTTCATCCATCATTCACCCACTTGCACGACGCGTTCATCGACGCCTTGCGCCAGCCAGAACCGGGGTGCAAAGCGCTCGGGGTGCGATTCGCGAAAGGCCCGTGCCGCCGCCAGCAGGTCGAGGTACAGTCCGCCCGCAGCATTGGTGGGATCGAGAATCGCGAAGAACATCAGGTAGAAGCGATCGGTGAGTAGCTGCTCTCCGATCCACGTATCACAAGCCTCCTGCCAGGTGTCATCGGTTTCGATCATCCTGCTGAATGCACTATCTGGAACGACGGCCACACCCGCGGGTGAATTCTGCTGTGAAAGGCTCACCAGCCACCACCAGCCGTGATAGCGACGACGGCCAGCCACGCTCTCGATGGCCTGGCGATCAAGCGCAGCTTCATGAGGCTCAAGTGAAGGTGGTTCGACCATGAAGTCGTAGGGCAGCACGGATGTCTCGCGCAGGCATTCGCCCAGGCCACAGGCATCGGCGAAACGCGTGAGTGCCTGCCAGAAGCGATCGGATGCGATCCCGGGTTCGAGGCGTGGCGGGACGCTCGATACCGATGCGGGATTTTCCATTGACTGCTGCGTCGTATCGGCACGGAGTGTGCCGGCCTTTTCTCGCGGAGTCTCGATTGCCGTCAGCAACGTCGACCTCAAGCGGTTTCCCTCAGCAAAGGTAGATAAGCCGAGAGACGGCCCGGATTCATTGTCATCGTCTGCCTCGGCTTCACCGTTGCCGTCGTGATCATTGCCCCCGGTCTCCGGGTCTCCAACGATCTCGTCGCCTGGGGCATCGCCATCGCCTGTTGATGAGCGGGATGCACTGGCGGCCCGCGGCAGTTTCGATTGCCGCGGCTGAATGGCCGACGCAAGCAACACATCGCCACTGACATCGGGAACCTTGTCCAGCAGGACAAGCATCGAGTCGAGGCCCACGCGCGACACGTCAAGTCGTTCGGCACATCGAGCATGGAAAGCCTCGACCATTCGGTCGACATCTAGGACCCCAGTATGCTCGAACTCCGTGCGGACCAGTTCGAGTTCGGGATCAAGCACTTGATGCTGAATCCAGCTTTCGTCGTGACCGAACTTCTGGACCAGCCGTGTAATGGCACCGATCCTTGGTTGAATACGGCTGGAAACGTCGCGACCGCTGAGACACGCAGTTGCCGGTCCCAGCCCGCGTAGTCGCTCAATCGCGAATCTGAACAGCCCGAGCAGAGCGTGACTGATTTGCGTTCCATCGTCCGCCAGCATCTTCGAAAACTCGCGCAGTGACAGCGTTCTGCCCAGCTCATTCTCGAGGTCGAGCTTCAGGGCAAGATAGCCATTGGCCTTGTCCCAGAAACACAGATCCGCTCGCTGGTCGTTCTCACGCAGATGGGCGGCCAGGAGCCTTGCCTCGCCAGGATATTCCACGTACAGGAAATCGCGATGCAGGAACTCTGGCGCGTGCGTCTCTTCATAGAGCGCCTGAGCAGCAAGCAGTCGGGTGTTACCGCCCTTCGCGACCACATACTGCTTCTGGTTTGGACGTTTGGTGACGGTGACGATCTGTTCGATCCCGTTGACGCGGATCGATTCCTTCAGTTCGGTGATCCGTTCGTGGCACGCGTGACGTGGATTACGTTCGTAGACCACGACATCCGTCACCTTGAGCCGGATGGTCGAAACCAGTGTGGGACCTGACGTGCCCGGAGCCGGCGCCTTCGCATCGAGCCGCTGCGCGGCCGCCCGCTCCCGGTTCATTTGCGCCAGCTGTTGGATTTCAGCCGCGGTCATCGTGGGGCGCACCAGGGTAGTCATGCGAGCCCCTCCTCGGCGGCGCTGGTAGCAACACTGGGGTCGTCATCGGCGATCACGTCATCGACGTAGATATCCTTCAGGCTCGGAAACAGCTCCCACACGAGTTGATGCATGACGTGCCACGCCGAGTTCGCGAATGACGGCCGGCGATCGTAACGGTGGACCGGCCGCTGCGCGGTAGCCGCGGCCGCATAGGCCGCGGCAGACGGCACCACCGTATCGAGCACCCGCACCTGCCTGTGGCCGGCAAATTTCTGACGGATCACCGTGGCCAGCACGCGGGCGTTGTTGTTACGCTCCTGAGCGTTGATCAACGCATACAGGTCACCACAGCGGAATTTTTCGCCAAAGTCTGCGAGACGGTTCAGATCGTCCAGCATCGCCAACGTGCCGCTCGAGAACTCCCCTGCGCTGAGCGTATCGGGCTTGATCGGCGAGATCATATAATCGGCGGCCATCGCCGCTGTCTTCTGCAGCTCACCGACCGCGCCCTGCGTATCGATGATCACCACGTTGTACGGCTGGACCAGTGGGGCCGCCATCGCACGCCGCATGATCATCAGCCGGTCTTCCCGATCCCTGAGCCAGTTCTGCAGCGATCCGTCGGGTGCGTCCGAATAAATCAGATCGAGGTTATCAATGGTCGTCCGGCTGATGCTGTCCGCGTGAACGCTGCCGCCACGCGTGATGACCGCGTTCAGACCGCAGGACGCCTGCTCGAGCAGCGGATAAAACTTCGAGAGGCTTGGCTGGATGTCACTGTCGATCGCCAGCACGCGCATCCCGTAGTCTGCAAGGATGCCCGCAAGATTGGCAGCGAGAGTAGTCTTACCTACCCCGCCCTTGGTCGAAACGAACGATATGACAGTCGGCATCGCGCTTTTCTCTCTGAGCACGGGTGCTGGTACGCATAAAATTCAAACTCCCCAGCACGGTTCAATCTGCGGTATCAAATATTCACTCATGCATTCCGAATTAAATTTCGCAGTACGAATTTAATACAACAGCGACCCGCTTTCGCGGGATCCGGGCTACCCTAAAAATTACGAAGATGCCTCGGCAAGTACAACATGGAACATCTCTGCTTTCGGACAGGTCTCCTTGATGAACGAGACGGCACTATTCAGGTGCTTCCATGTTTTGATCTGACCGCGGAACGTCTGAACTCGATAGGTCCTGTCCTGCTCCGGCAACTTCACCTCCATCTCCCACTGTGACTCCGCCCCCGTAAGCACCTCGACCATATAAATTTCACATTCACGCTGGGCATCAAACAGGACCGCCAACTCCCGTGTCGACAACGTGAGCATTTCTTCCTCTTCTCGCTGTTCAAAGAGCGAAGTAATGCCACGGCAACCGACGGTTTCCAAGACCCAAGCGCCTTTTGTTTGCAATTTCCTGTAAATGCAACTTTATACCAATAATTTGCATTGCACAATCGATGTTTTGCAACGTCATATCCGGAATTTGCTGTGCAATATCCCGGCCTCACCTCCGCGGTTACGCTGAGCGCCTGTATCCCAGTCATGCCGATGGACCAGCAAGTGCATGCGGCCAGTGGAGGTACCGCATTTCCGGCCTAAACAATAAGTGCCGCAAAGGCGATGGCAATTCGGGGCGTTGGAATCATGGCCTGGAACGACACCGCCCTTGAACATTGGGTCCGCAGCGACCCTCAAACGACAGGCGTTCGTCGTCATGGCTTCCCTCCATCGCCGACCTCGGTGCAGCTAGCGGCGACCCGGATTGCCCCGTCGCCCACAAAAACATTGTTGAACAGACAGGCCTCGTTGCTGAACATGACGTATAGTCGGGTCGCTTCAGCGAACCCGGTTCGCAGAAACTGCCAATCGCCGCCGGGTGATACAGCGGTACGCTCGCCAATAGCAACCGCCAGTACATACGCGGCGACAAGCACCAGTCGTTCGAACTTTCCTGTGCGAGGGCGCTGGCTGAACATGACACGCTCTCTTACGAACCTGGCCGCTCTGCGTAAACGGCCCCGAAGGCCGTCTCGCGGAACTGCCTGACGATGCTTGCGTATTCGGGCGACACGCGTGCCTGCCATGCTGCAACCCACGCTTCACCGCGCCTGCGCAGCTCCTCACTCAGTTCACCAGCGCGCGATGTTGAGACGGTCACGCCGCTACGTTGCATATCGTCACGGTTGCGCGCGATTCGCGCTGGCATCGACAGCCACTGTTGCTGTTCGGTCGCCGCCGCAGCCGCGTCGATACTCTCACGCACGCTGCGCGGAAGCGCGTCATAACGGGCCTCGCTCATCAACGCGAACGACAGCGGAAACGCATAGTCGATGGGCGCGAAGTGCGGTAGCGTTCTGCGCAACAACCTCCCCACCTCACCATCGCCCGACGACAGCACGCCGTCGAGTGACCCGGTCCGAAGTCGTGGAATGATTTCGCTGACGGGAAGTGATACACCCTGTGACCCGATCGACGACAGAAAAGCCGCTGACGCATCGTCGTAGGTACGGATCCGCAAACCAGTCAGGTCACCGAGCGTGTTGACGGGCGCGCGTGACCACAGCCCCGACGGCGGCCACGGAGAGACATACAGCAGATGCAATCCGTGGCGAACCAATGCCCGTTGATAGGCTGGCCTCGCGAGCAGCGCAAGGCGCTTTGCCTCGTCAAGCGATCGCACCTCGAAGGGCAGCATGGACAGTTCAAAGACCGGATCGAGCGCGACGAGCGAACTGGCGAGTGTGTCGCCCATCGCAAGCTGGCCCGACTGGATCGCGTGCACCACATCGGACGGTCGGCCCGCCAGAAATTCAGCGCGCATCTGCGTCCGCCCGCTCTCCAGTTGCCCGACGAGTTGCGCGAAGCGTTCGATCCCACAGCCGGAAACGGTATCGCGCGGATAAGGCGTCGCGACGTCCCACACCTGCACGCGTTGCACGCCTGTCGGGTCGCCCGAAAGCAAAAAGACCGCATAGCCAGCCAGCACACAAGACCAGGCTGCCCGAAGGACAGGATACCGAACGTTAAACATGTCCCGCTCGCCGATTCATCAAACCACGGAAAAGCCGTACAACCTCACGTAACCCACTCTAGATCTGATGCGTTTCGCATAGGAGGCGAGAAGTTTCGAAGGGTCGACGAAGCACGTGGACATAGTCTAGGTCGAAGGGGGGGAGACAAATCAAGGGGGCCGTTTGTCGTTACCGCCAAAAAAAATTTCTGTTAGGATAGCTGGTTGGTTTCAGCACACTGAGATCCGGTCACTCATGAACCAACCTGCCAGACATCGACACGTTCGCGAGGAGCGCTTACAACCACAGGACTGTCAACCAGCGAGTACAGCGCGCTTCGACGACCCGAACGTGACCAGGCGATGTATGCCGCGTGGCTGTCGCCAGAGCAGGTAATCGCCCGTCAGAGCGACATTACTTTGAGGTGTAGCCGTCGCCTTGCCTGAGTTCGATCAGGCCATACGTGACAGCAAGTTTCCTGGCCTCATCGATTCGCGAGACCCTCATCTTGTCGCAGATACGTGGATAGACGACGCGATGTACCCGCCGTACCGACGTGCGCAGCATGTCGGCCACATTGTGTGCGTAGCCGCCCGCACACAGCACGCGCAATACGTCCAGTTCGGACGGATCGAGTTCGAAAGAGTCGACCGCCATCCGGCGTACGGTCGTCAACTGCCAGCCAAGCAGTTGGCCAGCCAATGCACCAAAAAGAACCCGACTATTCCACAGGAGCGTCTCCCCTCCCTGCTGTGGATCGCGCCGGTGACTCACGTGCAACAAGCCAATGACCTCGCTTGCGGGAGCATGAACCGGCACGATCATCTGGCTGTTCACTCCATAGCGCCTCGCGTCGGCGACCAGTCTCGGCGCTTCGTCGGCAAGCCCGATCATGGATCCCGTGACGGGTGTGACGTTACGTCGTGCATATTCCACAAACGGGTCTGTCATGAAGCGCTTGTCGCGGAGATAGCGCTGTATCCATCCAGGAGCGCAACCAATCAGGTAGCAATGTTTGATTGCTTCTGCCCGCTCATCGCACGAAATCGACTGATAGGTCCACTGGTCTGCGCCCATCGCGCGGACGATCCTTCGCACGTGCCCTGTGAGTTCTCCTTCATCGCGGCATCTGGCGATATCGCCGACGCAGTCAATGAGCCGTCCAGGTTCTCCGTCGGAGCATGCCTGCTTGTCACGCTCGCTCACTGCCGCCGGGTAACGCGCCTGAACGGCCTCGTAGGCCACTTCCAGCGAATCATAGTAAGGGTCTGCCGTTGCGAAATCATGCAGATCGCTCGCGCCGTCGAGCGCGTAGATCTGAACCAGCCGCATGCCATCATCCTGCTCAAGGGCCCGCTCCAGTACACTGATCCCGCTCGGGTACTGTATCAGCCGCAGGAAAACGCGCTCATGCAGTATCGTCGCGCCGTCCTCGAGCAGGACGACACCCCTTCCCTGATCGGCTGACTGGCTGGCGGGCGTCTTCATGGCGAATCACGGCGTCATTCCCGCGGCCAGACTGGCGTCGGCCAACGGCTTCGAGAAATAGAAACCCTGTACCTGAACGCGCTCAAACCGTGCAAGCCAGTCTGCCTGACGCTGCGACTCGACGCCTGTCACGCCCAGCGTCAGATCCAGCGCATCCGTAAGCTCGGCGAGGCTTCTAAGGGTCGCCATCGCCACCTTGTCGTCGGGGATGCCTCGCGTCAGACTCTGATGCACTTTCACGCCATCGACCGTAAAACGCCACAGATGTGTCAGTGACGAGCGCCCTTCTCCGAAATCATCAAGCACGATCTTTACGCCAAGCTCGCGCAGGGATTCCAGTCGACGTCCCATGAGCGTCGGATCGTCAAGGAAGGCGGCTTCAGTCACCTCGAGCTGCAACGACCCGGGCTCGATCATGTAGTCCGTCAGCAAATGCCGCACTGAGCCCACCAGGTGTTCGCTCGCCAGTTGTACCGACGAGACGTTCACCGACACGGTGGGGGTTCGTGCATGCGCCTCCTGCCATTCACACAGTTGCCGGCACACCTGTTCCAGCACAAAGTCACCGATGGGCACAATCAGTCCCGTCGCCTCCGCAAATGACAGGAAGTCCGTCGCCGGCACGACGCCTCGCTGCGGATGATGCCAGCGCACCAGCGCCTCGACGCTGGCGATCTCGCCGGTGGCCAGAAGCATCACAGGCTGGTAGGCGACCTGCAGTTCTCCATGATTCAGCGCGTACTGCAACTCCTGATATCGCTCGGTTTCGCGCTTCGCCTGTTCCGACAGATCGGTCGTATAACGACGTTGACGACTGATGCCCGCCGCCTTGCTATCGGCCTTGGCTGCGTACATCGCGAGATCCGCATGGGTGAGCAGGTCGAACTCCGTATCTTCGCGATCGGCATGCACGGCAATGCCAATGCTGACGCGAACGACCCAGGAATTGCCCCGCAGGCCGAAGGCCAGCTCGAATGCGTCGATCACGTCGCACGCGACAGCGCGTGCCCGTGCGGCGGCATCATTGCCATCGATCAGGATCACAAACTCATCCCCGCCGATCCGCGCGACCACATGTTTCTTGCCAACCGCGGTGCCCAGACGGCTTGCGACCTTCTGCAACAGCTGGTCACCCGCCTTGTGCCCGAGAGAATCATTGATCTTCTTGAAATTGTCGAGATCGATGTACACGACCGCGACGCGACCGATGCTGGCGTTCTCCAGCAGGCGCTGGCGCAGCGTGAGCGTCAGCCAGTGACGGTTCGGCAATCCGGTGAGCGAGTCAGTTTCCGACAGGCGCTGCATCTGCGCGCGGCTCCGCATGAGCTGGCGCATGAAGAACATCGAGGCAACGGTGCCGATCAGCAGCAGGACCGTCACCACACTACCCATGGCAAAATAAATCGTTCTCGTGCGTTGCCAGCCAGCAAACACGTCCTGTTCATCCAGCCCCGCGATCACTGCAACCGGGTACTGCTTCAGATGCCGGTAAGCAACGATACGGCGCACGTGATCAACGGGATCGGCAAACGCGCCCTGTTCCGCGCGCGCCATGTCCCTGTATGCCGAGACAGGCGGTCCCGTGGGAGACGGGGGCTCGTCGCCTACCCGACGTGACAGCAGATAGCCGTTATCCGAGAGGACGGCAACCATACCCCGCGCTCCTAGCGCAGTATCCAGACTAAAACCATCTGTCAGGTATCCAGGATCCTCAGACACCACCACGACGCCCGCGAACGAACCGTCCGGATGGTTCAGGCGCCGGGTGAACTGCAGGGTCCAGTGCTGCGAAATGCGACCCACCACCGGCTGGCTGATGTAGAGCCCGGCATCAGGATCACGTTGATGTATACGGAAATGGAGGCGGTCGCTCAGATTGACCGGCCTCGCATGGGGCGTTGTCGTTTGCGCGATGTCACCTTTCGCGTCGACAATGGTGATCTGAAGCGCAGTATCGGCCGTCAGCAGGCCATTGCGCTGATATGCGACAAGATCAAAGGTCGACGGTGAACGCTCGTACTCATATTTGACCACCCGCACCACGAGGTCCGCATCGTGTATGTGATACGGCCGCTTCCCAGGTCGCCTTGCGCTCGTTGCGGATCAGGCCCAGTACGGTGCTCCAGAGCACCAGCAGGATCAGTCCCGATACGATAGGGATCAGAATGAGGGAGCGGCGACGCATCGGCGCAACTGCTTCGTTCTGTTGCCCGAGCGATGCGATCCATGTCTCCATTCGCTTCTTCCATAGCCCGTTCATTGCGACTCCACTGCAAGCTGACGCTGGTAACCCGGCCAGACTCGCCCGCTACACCCATGCGTCAATCCGGCCAACTTTCTAAAGGTATTTTTTATAGAATCGCGCCATCGTCCGGAGCGCCAGCACCACAGCAAGGGAGACTGGCCAGAACAGCGCATCGATAGGCAACTCAACCGGCGCGACCAGCCAGATGATTGCCAGCACGGGAATCAGCCCGAACATCAGGAGCCTTTTCGCATGGTGATAGCGCGTCGCCGATTCGTGGCCGCCCTGCGCCCGCCGGACGTATCGTGCAACCAGCCCGTCGACGACAGCAACCACCATGGCCAGCGTGAACTGCGGCACCGTCATCGCCAGCATCGCGGCGCGGATCCCGAAAAGTCTCACCCCATACATCGCGACAATCAGGCCTGTGCGCGCGTCACCAAAGAGCATTGGCCGCCACACACTCCCAAGACCCTGCGCGGGCTGCATCCCAGCCGGCCACGCGCGAGCTGATGCATCGATGCCAGTCCAGCCAAACCAGCTCCAGTAGGCCGCGTCAGCAGCCTGTTGGGCCAGTTCCGGATCGGTAGTCTGTTCGAGGTAGTAGCGCACCAGCGCCTCCATATCTGCGACGGGATCGTCGCGCCAACAGAAGTACGCCGCGGCAAGATCGGCCAGTATCGCGAAGAATGTGATCAGCAGAAGCCACAGTCCCAGATGAACGAGCGCGTCAAAGAGCCAGAAGAACGACTTGACGCCGTCTGCGTTACTGTCGCGCGGTGGGCCGGCCACGATGACCTCCCTGCTTCCGGAAAACGCCTGCGGCATCAGAATCCACTACCCTTTCCCTCCGCCGTCAGACCAGGATTGAGCGTTGGCATACATGCGGTGGCAGCCGTGTCTGCTTCGGTCGATGCTTCACATACCGGAATAAAACTCTCTCTTTTTCTGGTCGGACTGGCCTCGCCACCGGTGGCGTTAAACCGGTCGACCGCGAATATGTATTGCGCATATTTCACGCGCATGTCTGCCACGATATGGTCAAGGCCCGGCAGCCGCATCGGGTCCCGCTCCTCGAGCAGCGGCAGTCGCAGCTTGACCAGTTGGCCGCCCTCGATCAAAGCGAACGCCTGTCCCTTCGGCAACTGGGTCAGGTCGGGCGGCTGCAGCAGCGGCACCTCGCGAACCGAGACCTTGTCCTGCGTCTGGGCGGTGAAGGCAGTGTGCTCCCCGCGCTTCACCGCGTCGGTGGCGCTCGAGGACAGGGTCAGTGACCGGATCTCAACCATGGGCAACTGTCTGGTCAGGATCTCGGCGGTCGCCTGGTACTTCACGCGCATCATGATCAGCGTGTTGAAGTTTCCAAAAATCTGCTCGGCCTTTGCCTTCGAACCCACGCCGGCTTCCAGATCCGCGCTCGTTTGCGTATAAGCGGTCACCTGATAGCCTGCTCCGCCCGCCTTGTTCACCAGCGGGATGAATTCGTCGCCAACGAGTTCATTGAATTCGTCCGCATGGATTGACACCCGGCGGCTCGAACCTGGTGCACGCTGACCATGGCCGTGTCCATATTTGTAGATTCGGCCGGCGGTCGAGGTGAGATCGGCAAACATCGCATTGCCCACCACGCCAGCCACCTCGAAATCCGATAAGGCATCAAGGCCAATATAGACGATGCCGCCACGATCGATCACTCGGTTCCAGTCAAAAACCGGTCGCGGATCACGCGGATCGTCGTAATCGGGTGACAGCAACCCGGCCGTCTTTCCGGTGGTGAGCTTTTCCAGGAGAGGATAAAGTGAGGACACCAGCTTTTCGAAATAGGTGCGGTCGTTGTTGAGAACAGATGCGAGTCCGTCGGCAACCGGCTCGTGCCAGACCTGCTCCTGCATCAGCGCAAGGATCTGCATCGCGTAAGTCGTGCGCCCGGTTTTCCTGGCGCGCTCGATAATGTCCTTACCGGCGTCGGGCAGACCGTCACGCCATTGCGGATGGTCGCGATCGAGCCAGAACTCGAGGTATCGCAGTGCGAGGCCGTCGATATTCACCGCGTTCTGGTAGATCAGTTCGTAGGTGGGCCGCATACCGAGCGCGGTCATCGCACGCGCCATCACATTGACGAAACGCCACACAAAGTCACGGAATGCCGCCGACTGCCCCTGATCCGGCAGATTGCCAGCGATGCGCGTGGCGACCTCTGTAATGCGTGAGAACGTTCCGATCGGGCTGTAGCGGGCGGATTGATCCGGGAATCCAAGGTGAAAGAGATAGAACTCCTGCGCCCGTCCGCAGCGGGATGCCTCGGCGTATAGGCGTAAGAGCAGATCGACATCACCCTTGGGGTCAAACACGATCACGACGTCGCCACGCCGGATGTCCTGCGACACCAGCACTTCGCACAGTCGGGTCTTGCCCACGCGGGTCGTGCCCAGTACCACCGTATGGCCAACCCGCTCGCTGAGATCGAAGTAGATGTCGCGCTCGTCGGGTTCGACGCCGTGCAGTGCGGGGTCGCCCCCCACGGGCGGCAATGGCGCGACGGGATTCCACCACGCCGGCTGCTTCGTAAGCCTCGTCAACCACCCGTCTGGGCGCCGACGTTCGAGATCGCGAACCCGGTCATATAGCTCATTTCGCGCATGCAGATGCCGATTCTCCGGCAGGCGCGACTGATACAGACGCTGGGTGTGCAGTGCGGTCCAGCGAAACCCCCGGCCCAGAAACACTTCGGTGTCCGGGCACGGAATCTCCGAGGCTGTGATCGTGTATTGAGGCAGCCGCCGCAGGTTGCGCTGGAAGCGCAGCAGCCGGTACCCCTGCCTGCCGCGCCATACCGCGAGCGCAAACAGGAGGAGCGTGGTGACGCTACCCGTGACGGGAGTGACGAGGAACAGGCGCGGATGCGACCATAGAACGCCTGCCGCCATCAGCGCGACGACGGATGAGACCAGTTCAACCGGTTTGCGGAACCTGTTTTCGATCGGGTAGCTCATGGCCCACCTGTCCCGGCAGCCCCGTCGACCGTCTTCAGGCGCGACTGGATCAACGCATTGGGCGGTGGCACCGGATTGAAGAAACGCTCCGGCTCGGGCACGCGCATCACTGAGAGCTGTCGTCCACCCGCACCCTTGATGTTGTAGTGAAGCAGGAACGACTTCCCGGCTGAGCCAGGCTCGCCGGCAACCGGATAGCCCGACTTCTGGTTCCAGGGCTCCAGGGTCTTGCCGTCTGCCACGGGTTCGACTTCGATCGCACCGACATGCGCCTCGGCAAAATCGCGGAAGATCGCCGGAGTCACGAGCAGCATGCCCTCCGCCACGAAATGCACGCGCGCCATTGATTCGTTGTAGGGCAATGCCCCACTGGCAACGCCTTCCTGTAACCATGCCATGAGGCGCTCCGCGTTCGGTCGCGGTTGGCGCGCGCCCACGCGTTGCACGATCGACTCCTTCGGCCGCGTACCCTTCTGTTTAGGGCGCATGGGCTCACGCAGTTGCGTTGGTGCGCCGGCGCCCGTCTCGGGTCTGGCAGATGGCGCTTCTTCGTCGTCGAGTACTGCTGCCGCACTCTCCCCGTCCTGCAGGAAAACCGTTTCGTCCTCGGTAGCAGACGGCTCGCCTGCTGCATCGGGTTCCGCCCCACGTGCCGGATCCGGTTTCGTGCTGCGAGCTGCGTCGATTGCTGCGTTGTTTGCCACTTCGTTGACGACCGCCACAGGCGCCGACGGCGTGATGGGTACATGGTTATCGCCACCGTCGTTCGGCAACTGCGTCGTAATGGCATCGTGGTCGTCTCGCACACGCACGGAACCTGCGGGCAACGCACGCGGATAGCGCACGGAATCTGCGTAAAGCTTTGCAAGGGCGAAGCGCAGGACGGTGAAATGCTGATGCCATGCACCGATCGTCACCTCAACCGTCCATATCGCTCCGCCGTCCCTTGCAGGGATCAGCGCGCCGTATTCCTGCCAGCTATCGAACAGGCGATTGTTGTCGGCCGGTATGCCTGCTGCATCGCTTTCCTGCTGTTCGTGCTGCGCGAGATAGGCGCGCACGGCTTCGGCGAGCGTCCCGGCGACACACCATAACGATTCGCCATCGCAGTATCCCGTTGCACCCGCGAGATTGAGCGGCAGGCCCCCTTCGGCGAGCAGCCGGCGCAACCCCTCCATCAGGCGCTCGATCAACGGCACGGCGCGCGCGGTCGCGAAACGCGTGCGCGGCCCGTTCAGCAGATTGTCGGCGACCGATTTGCGATCCGCCTGCCCGACGATCCTTGCAATCGCCCCTTCCTTCGCGCTGACGTCTCCCGACAGGTAGTCGGTCAGTTCCTTGAGCACTGGCGGATATTGCCCCAGCCAGATGAGCGTCGCAGCCGGCACCAGACGCTGCAACAGCACGATCGGCAACCGCGCGTGCGCGCCATAGTCCCGCTCACCGGCACCCGGAAAATCGACCCGGTACCACGTGCCGCCCTGGTCGTTCATGCTGCCCGCGATCGCCACCCACGGCCGGGTTTGATGCCCGACCACGAGTTCCACGCGCAGATCTGTCACCGGCTTGCCGATGTCGTGCAGAAGCGCCGCAACGAGCACCGCGTAGCTGTATCGTGCGGTATGCTGCAACTGGTCTTCGGAACTCGCGCCCACCGGTAGCCGCCATCCATCGCGGAAATGCAGCGCGTACTGTGCGACCTCGAGCAGATGAACCAGCAGACCACCCGGCTGGGCGTGGTGATGCGATTCGGACGCGGGCAGCAGTTGCACGAATTCGGCAAACCGTTGCAGCAGCGGCTCGACATCTCCACTGAAGCTCATGGGCGTGAATCCCAGACTGGCCCGGATCCGCGTGAGCGCCTCCTCCATCCGCGTCATCCCGATCAGAGTCGCGTAATCATGCACGGCGAGGTGATGGACTGACGGAGCAGCGTAAGCTGCGGCGGGTACCGCCTGTCCGTGGCTCGTCCGGGAAGCATAGGTAACTACTGCTAGACGGCGAGCCCGTCTCCCTTTGCGTCGGATTTGTGGCGTAAATTGCACGACGCCGAACGCAACGCCGCACGCGGCCGCACCCATCATGAGCCATCCGTCAGAGATCACCATTAGGAACCATGTTGGGAACCACGAGGCATGCGTTTCGCATATTCGCTGAGCCATCTCGCCCATAGCCACTTCACCGTATCAGTCGAGCGTAGCGTCTCGAAATCCGGCGCAACGAATGTCACGACCCCCTCGGGCATGACACGGGCCACAAATGGCGCAAAAGACTCATTGACCGGATTCCAGCGTCTCCCCGTGGGCGTCGCCGCATGCCAGCGGTTGAACGGCAGCATGGCGAGGAAATGGGCGGCGCGATGGGCATCCGCCAGCAGGGGATCCCGGCGCAACGCCTGACAGGCGATGGCCCAGGCGGGGTCCCGTGACTCGTCGTGCTCATGCGCCCACCAGCCCCCAAAGCGGGAAATCCACTGTTCCAGTACGGGCCACCACAGCGGCTGCTGTTCCAGCACCAGCGCCTTGAGCGCAATCTGATAGTTGTGTTCGGTCATATCGCGTTGGTTCGAGTCGTAGCGGGTCGGACTTGGTCACTCCGGGTCGCTGCGGGCCCCAGTGGCTCATTGTCCGCGACTCCCCAGGAACGCCATTTCGTTATCCGTACTGTAGGCAGCGCGATGCCCGGTCACCCCAAAATGGTCGCACGATCGACGCGCACGCCGTGCAGTCATTTTGCGGACAAGTCCGGATAGCTTTGGTATCCTGATCAGCTTTGCTCCACTTCCCGCCTTTCAGGCGGCTGCCAGCCTTTTTCCAGGCCATTGTTCCAGCAGGCCTTTTTTCCATTCATAGCGTTTGCGGCATTGAGCGCGTGAAGCGATAGCTGCACGCTTCGCGCGCGGCCTTTGGATCGCCCCCTTTCCCTTCGCATGTCGTTGATTCGCTTGCCCTTCTGGCGTTTTCGGGCCTTTTTCTGCCCGGCTTTGCATTACCGCCCGTAATAACGATTCATCTTTATCCACGTGAAATAGCGCTTAAATCTGCATTCACGCCGAGCAACCATTTCCGCGACTTTCCTGCGATGCGGCTGTTTAATCAGTTCCGTCGGCTCACCCCAAACCGACACGCGCTGTTGCTTGCCGGGCTGTCTTCCCCGGTATCCCCGGCAGGCCATTTTTCGAACACGTCGCATTTTTTTGAATGTGTCGCACATCGGACGAAGGCGGAAGGAAAGTGCAACCGAAGACCGTCACGATATTGCTCACCGGCGCGCTGCTGGCTACCACGGCGCGCGCTGATTGCCTCGACGACGCGGCCGCCTTCCACCACGTCAACGTCCGCCTTGTGCGAGCCATCGCTATGGTTGAATCGGGTATGCGACCGGCAGTCACCCACGCCAATGCAGATGGCAGCACCGACATCGGCCTCATGCAGATCAATACCGCCTGGCTGACAAATCTCTCCCACTATGGCGTGACTCGC
>WNGR01002874.1_pt1 | contig 22883 bp, 27 predicted proteins | sample 5407581 | NCBI WGS metagenome assembly WNGR01 (sample SAMN13153383, study PRJNA577476) | soil metagenome | isolation source: 80 cm soil or saprolite under Garry oak tree replicate 2 | place: USA:California | collected 2016-06-15
GTTATTTAGCACTTGCAATCGCAGTCACACCAGATGTGAAGCGCTTTTCCCAGGCAATGAAGCCTCAAGTTCCATCTTTCAGATCATATTTCCACCCTTGAGTGCAAAATCGGTCCACCCTTCAGTTAATTTACCAGCTCTCGCTGCTCATGGCAGGGACGGGCGTGATCTTTGGCCTGGTGACGAGCTATCCCGTGCTGTTGGTGGCAGCGTTCTTCGGCACACTGGGCACCTCGGCCTCGGAGACCGCCCCCTTCCTGCCCATTGACCAGGCGATAATCGCGCAGATCACACTCCCCGAGCGCCGGACGGCCCTGTTCGCCCGCTACAACCTGATCGCCTCGGGAAGCTCCGCGGGAGGAGCGCTGGTGGCAGGGTTGCCTGGTCTGCTGACGCAGACAGGGTTGCCCCAGGCCTCCGGTATTCGCCTGCTGTTCGGAGTGTACGCGGCGCTGGCGCTCATCGTGGCAGGGCTGTCCCTGCGGCTATCTTCGCCCGTGGAAGCTCCCTCGCATGCCCCTGTCCAGGCGGCGAGCATGTGGCAGCGACTTGTTCCGAAACTTTCCCGTTCGCGCGGCATCGTGTGGCGACTGACCGCGCTCTTCAGTGTCGACGCGCTGGCCGGAGGGTTGGTGGTGCAGAGCCTGGTGGCGCTCTTCTTCCACCTGCGCTTCGGCGTGTCGCTCACGACGCTCTCCGTCCTGTTCTTTGGGGCGAACCTCCTCTCGGCGCTCTCGTTCCTGGCAGCGGTGCCGCTCGCCCGGCGCTTCGGCCTGCTCAACACCATGGTCTTCACCCACCTCCCATCGAATATTCTGCTGGCCCTGGTGGCCTTCGCGCCCACCTTTCCCCTCGCGGCAGCATTGCTGCTCGTGCGACAGGCGCTCTCGCAGATGGACGTGCCGACTCGTCAGGCCTACACCATGGCCCTGGTGGATCCGCAGGAGCGCACGGCTGCCGCCAGTGTGACCTCCCTGGCACGCAGCGTGGGCTCGGCAAGCAGCCCCGTCTTTTCCGGTCTGCTCTTGCAAGGTTCCCTGCTCGTGCTCGGGCTGCCCTTCATCCTGGCCGGAGCGCTCAAAGCTGGCTATGACCTCACGCTGTGGGCCGTCTTCCGGCGGGTCCACCTGCCGGAGGAAGAGCATCGCGAAAGACAGGCAGCCGACCATGCACAGCCACCATCGCACAAGGCAGGAGGCTCTCCTGAGCAGGGGAGGAGCAGGCGCCGATGAACATCCTCCTGAACACGCTCGGCGATCCCATCTGGCAGGTGCTTGCGCTCGTCATCACGCTCGCCGCACCAGCGCTGATCGTGGCCGTGCGCACCCGTGATGTGCATGCGACCGCGCAGCAGAAGCGTCGGGACACGCTGACCATTCTGCGGGGGTGGCTCGCTACCTTTCTGCTGATGAGCGGGGTGGCGGTCGCGCTGCATCTGCCCGACGCTGCGCCGCAGAGGACGAGCAGCACTGCACCTTCACCCGTACCAACGATGGTGGTGACACCTTCACCGACGTCCACGCCGACCTCCATCCCAACCCCCACATCGACTCCTCGGCTTGCCCATTCCATTACGCAGGTCCTGACGACGTTCTGTGATGCCATCACCACCCAGGATTACCAGACGGCCTGGAACCAGTACGCGCCTCCCTTGCAACAGACGCATCCGCAACCTGAGACGTTCGCTGCATGGAGGAAGTTTACCCGCTGTAGCATTCCTGATCAGAGTGGTGATCCCTCAGCACTGACCATCCTGACGCTGACGTTTGCGACTGGATATACCGACCGGTTTGGACGCAGTGGGGATGTGGACTACCGGTTGACGATGGGTGTGGAGGACCAGGCCTGGAAGATTACAGGCGTCTGCGATATCCTCTCGGAAGGCTGCTTTGCGGTCAGTTGGGGCTAGAAAGAAGAGCGTGTGCCTATGAACGTGATCGTTGAGAGTCTGGGCGACCCGATCTGGCAGATTGGAGGGGGGATCATCATGCTGGCAGTGCTGGTGCTGATACTTGCCCTGCGCAGCTCCGAGGTTCATCTCTCACCGCGGCACCAATGGCTCTGGACCCGGTTCATGCTGCTGGTAGGCCTCTCGCTCTTCCTCGTGCTCAGTGCGGGAGTCGTCTTGTTCCATGGAGCAAGTGCCGCTTCCACCGGCGTGCCCGCAGGGACGCAGCCGTCATCGGCAACTGCTTCGCCTCACGGCGGGCTCTTGCCCACGTCGATTCCTTCGCCGACTCCATTGCCCTCGCCGACGCCGTTCCCCCGGCTCGCTCCCTCGCCCGCCCAGGTGCTCACCACGTTCTGTGCCGCCATCGACCGACACGATCTGAATACGGCCTGGGAACAGTACGCAAAGGCACTGCAAAAGGAGCGGACAGCGCTGCCGCCCCTATCCACACGCATCACGATTGTCCACTGTCGCATGGATCAGGTGAGCGATATGTCGGCAACCGGGTTCCTGTTGCTCAAGACCATCGGACCCTACGGGTATACCGACGACTATGAGCGACCGTTTCAGTTCACGCTCAGTGTGGAGGCGGGGGCCTGGAAGATTACACAGATCGCTCGCTGCCTCGCTGATGGCTGCCTGCCGGATACCACCTCGGTCGTGCCATAGCAGCAGGCTGGGAGACACGAGAGGGGTGAAACGATGGAGAAACGCCTCCCTCTTCAGCAAGCGCACAACGAGAAAAGAAAGGATGAGGTGCAGATGGCGAAGCAAGACAAGCCGACAGGCCGGCGTGAACAGCATGGGAGAGGAATACTATGGCGGGTGCTCATCATAGGAGCGGGACTTGTGGCCATCCTGGTGGAAGCTTTCCTGCGATTCTTTGGCTCTCCATCTGCCTCACCGTTGCCCCTACGGATACAGGCGTCTCCCTCGCCTGCACGCGTATCAGCGCATCTAGAGACGGTGGCCGATATTCCTCTGCCAGGGGGAGCCTCGCGTTTTGACTACCAGAGTGTGGATCCACGCAGCGGGCTCCTCTTCATCTCCCATCTGGGTGCGAGCACCGTGACGGTTTTCGATCTTGTGGCGAAGAGGATGCGGGCAGACATCGCCAACATCGCGGACGTGCATGGGGTGCTGGCCATCCCCGAACTGGGGCGGGTCTACGCCTCGGCGACAGGCGAGAACCAGGTGGAGGCGATCGACGAGCAGAAGCTAGCGGTCGTGGCGACGATCCCGGCCGGGGTCTACCCGGATGGTATGGCCTACGATCCCTTCACCCAGCACCTCTTCGCGTCCGACGAGACAGGTGGGACCGAGACCGTGATTGATGTCCGATCCGAGCGGCAGATCGCGACGATACCCCTGGGTGGGGAGGCGGGAAATACCCAGTACGACCCCAGCTCCCACCGCATCTTCGTTGATGTGCAGACGCTCAATCAACTGGTGGCCATCGATCCCACCACGGACCGCCTCATCGCGCGCTATGCGCTGCCGAACTGCGACCATGATCACAGCCTGTTGATCGATGCCACTTCCCGCCTCGCGTTCGTGGCGTGCGACGGCAACAGCGTTTTGCTGACGGTCGATCTGTGTTCGATGACGGTGACCGCTGTGCAAACGGTGGGGGATACCCCGGATGTGCTGGCGCTGGATAGCGGCTGGCATCTGCTCTACGTCGCCTCGGAAACAGGAGTGCTTTCCGTCTTCGAGGAGCGTGGGCAGTCCTTGCGTAAGCTCTACGAAGGGTTTGTCGCGACGGAGGCCAACACCATCGCCGTTGACGAGCAAACCCACCGGATCTTCCTTCCTTTACAGGAGGTGCACGGCAGTCCGCTCTTAAGAATAGCGATCGTCTGCCAGCCTTCCCACCCGACACCAGAGTGTCACGGGTAAGGCGGGCCTAGTTTATGCGTGTGTGGAGACGGAACATGAAGATATCTCTCCTTTCTCACAAGCAATGGCGGCGCATGAGCCCACTCGTCTTCCTGGCGCTCACGCTCGTGCTCTCAGCCTGCGATCAGGGCAGTGGAAATGGAAGCGGGAGTGCGACGGGAACGACAAAACCGCCGGTTGCTACCGCAACCACAGTGGCTATCCAACTCGGCCCGCAGCCCTGTCCAACTGCTGTGCAAGCTCCTGCACACTGGAATGCCATCGTGGGTGCAAGCGCCACGATAGCGGTCGAGGGCGTGATCTGTGGCTACCTGATGGGAGTACCCGCGCTCCAGGCCGTAGTCAAGGTGCGCAACGGTGGCACGAATTTCGTGCTGGACATCGATGTGTACACCGCGATCACCAGCGCGAAGCCGGTTCGGGTCTTCGCGCTGACCGGGCTGCTGCAAGGGGACGTCAGTATCAGTAACTACAATACACTCCTCACGGGGCAGGTTGACCCGAACTCCAGCCAGAATAAAGGACATTCCCCCGCAGAGCAGCTGGTCGATCTCTACCGAGAATTCAAGTGGTCGGATAGCGCTGGAACGCTCGTGCCCACCGCCTTTGCGGGTCTGTATCCCGACCTGACGCGCTACCAGGCGGAATTTGAGCAGCACGAGGTGAATACGGGCCAGGGATCCCAGCAATGGCGACTGAGCGCCGTCACCACCGCCCAGAACTTCGCCGAGTTCGTCCTGAAGTGGGCTCCCGATACTCCCGCCACTGTGGTGAGCGGGGGCGGGACGCACGACGCGAGGGCCGTCGTGCTGGTCAAGAATCCGTCGGCTGGCGGCGCGACCATCACACTCTCGCTCAGCCGCCTGGAGCTCAACACCAACGGCGGCATCTGGGAGGTGACGGATGTGGCAACCGATGGCATAGCTCTCACCTCTCCGCAAAATGCGCAGCAGTTGACCAGTCCTGTACAGGTGACAGGCGACACTACAGCCCTTGCAGGAAAGCTGACCAGCATCACGGTCTTCGATCACGACCGTACTGCTATTGGCCAGGCGGTCATCACACAGGCAGGTGGGACCGGGAAGAGCTCCTTTTCTGCCAGCGTTCCCTATCTATCCAGCTTCCTGGGCGAGACACAGGAAGGAATCATCGCCTTGTTTACCTACACCGCAAGCCATGTAATTACCGGAGCAGTGTTGGTGAAAGTCCTGCTGAGCGCCTAGTGGTCTGTCCTTCTTCAGTTGACGGGTAGAGATGCTTGAGCTTGATACGAGCATCCCAGTAGTTGGAATCAATGCCCTTGCGGTCGCCATGCCTCTTCACTCTCTTTTTTCCCGCCGAGCGGCAAACTCTCGAACAAGTGAATAGCCTGCGGTCCAATCTCCAGCAGCAGCACATCGCCCGGCGCGGCCTCGATTGCTCGCCATTGTGAGAAACTCAGGTAGACTTCCAGCAAACCCTCCGGCATGGTTGGATGAGCCGACTTCTCATTCCATAGAGGGCAAACGAGCAGGCGCATGGAGGCTCCCTGTATGTGGGCTTCGCGCAGTTCCACCATCCACTGCGCGGCCCCCCGCGGCGTCCAGATGGGTGGATGGTCGCCGCCCGGCAAACGATGCAGCCGCATTTCACTGGCAAGGATGCAGCCGCTCACATAGGTTTCTGGTGTAAGCATAAGCGAGGACGGTTGTGTTGGATGCCGTGATGATGGCAGAGGGAGCCAGCAGCCAGCAGCTTCATCACAATGCGGCGCGACAACCTGTGTCTGTGCGCTGGTGATCTGTAGCCAGTTCAGGCGCAGAGCTTGCGCTGGTCGTTCTGGTTGGTTGCCGGTAGAGGTAGGGGGAGAAGCGATGGAGCCGCCGAAGATGTTGCGCTGACCGACCAGTTGCGCTACCTCCGCTGTGCGTGGGGCGAAAAAGACTTGCTCGACGCTGCCAATCTGTTCGACGCGCCCGCGCTGCATGACAATGACCGTGTCGGCCAGTTGCTGCACTTCGGTGTGATCATGCGTCACCAGCACGATAGGGACGGCAAAACGGCGCTGAAAGCTTTTGAGGGCGTCGCGCAGGCGTTCGCGCACGGAGGCATCGAGGGCGTTGAAGGGTTCATCGAGCAGCAGCAGGCGTGGGTCAGCGGCCAGCGCGCGCGCCAGGGCCACGCGCTGCTGTTGACCACCGGAGAGGTTGCCAGGATAACGCCGCGCCAGGTCTTGCAGCTCAAGGGCGGTCAGCAGATCGCCAATACGCGCTTTGTGCGCCGCGCTCCTGCCGGTGACGCGCGACCAGAACGGAGAAGCAGGCAAGGCGAAACGGATGTTCTGTTCGACGGTGAGGTGCGGGAAAAGGGCGTAACGCTGGGGGACATAGCCAACGCGTCGCGCCTGGGGCGCCAGGTCAATTTTTGCCTGGCTGTCGAAGAGGACCTGCCCGTCTATGGCGATAGAGCCATGTTTGGGGCGCTGCAAACCCGCCAGGCTTTGCAGCGTGAGGCTTTTGCCCGCGCCTGAATAGCCAAAGAGTACGATGAGGCCGAGGGGGACGCGAAAATCGATGCCCAGGTGGAAACCACCCAGTCGTTGCTCAAGCTGGACCGAGAGCATACCGTCGTTGTGTGTTCTCTGCACATCATGAGGCATAGGGCGTTGCTCGTTCATCCTGGCGTGTCTTCCTGCGGCGGTTGGCAGACTGTAAGAAGAGCGCCAGGCCGACTCCTATCAAACTTACTCCTAACATCAACAGCGCGAGCGGCAAAGCGGCGCTGACGCCTGTACCGCTGAGTTGTACGTAGAGATAGACCGGTAGTGTGTAGGGATGGTAGGCCATGACGACCGTCGCGCCAAACTCGCCCAGCGCGCGCAGCCAGCCCAGTAGCAGCCCGGCGATGATACTGGTGCGCGCGACGGGCAGATTGACTCGCCAGAAGAGTGATACTGTTGGCGAACCCCTTTGGCAAGCATCATTTGAGCGTATTTCCTTGTTTGAGGTGAGCATAAAATAAGCTTGAAGATAGGGTTCGCCAACAGTATCAAAGTGCGGGAGAGCCGATTCTGGAGGGAATACATGTCGGGACCCCTGGTAGTACCCTTCTTCTGAGAGGGTCAAGGTGGTCTCCTTTGTCAGTGTCAAAGGAGAGAGGACCGTAACATACTTCACGTAGTTGGGAAGAACAAACTGGCAAACCCACTTGTCAACCTCGCAGTCGTTTCCTACACTGAACAGTGGAGCGCTTTGACTCCAGCAGTAGTTCTGATGTAGGAGGAAGAACATCATGCTCATCGTGAACGACGAACAATGCCTTCGGGCAGGGATTGGGAGTATGAGCAAACGGTGCCAGTACTGTTCCAAAGCTTCGCTGCCTATCCACTCATCCTGAGCGATGATGCCAAGCTGGCCGTCTACCATGCGGCGTGCGCCATCGAGCTCGCCACGGAAATCATGGTCGATCTCTACACCTTCTTTCGCCCACCTGCCCCCTATCACCAGTTGTATGTTCTCACGGCATCTGAAGTGGCTTCTTCCCATGATGCCGCGCAGCGATTGGGCGTGAAAGGAGGCAATGACAGATGCAGTGGTCAACAGATGTACGCCAGATTAAGACGGCAATTTGGAATCAAGCCTTCATTGGAAGGGCGTATGGGACTTGCCCAATGGGGCGTGTGGTTGCCAAAAGGCGCGAGGAAGGGGCAGCTCTAGGCGATGATCTTTGGTTGGGGGCGCTGGTACAACGTGGAGGATGTGCTCATTGTTGCTGGTGCTCCACCAGCAACAATGAGCACACCAGCCTCAAACGGAGGTTAGCCTAAGATCTTGACGAAAATGGGCAGGAAAGCCCTTTCTTCTCTTTCAGAAGAGAGATGCTCACCATAGGGCCCATCCAGGGAGAACAGGCTTCGCGTCTGTTCTCCCTGGATGATTGCCATACCCAGAAGCAAGGACTAGGCGATGGTCTTCATGTCTTCTGCATCCTTCGGGATGACCCTCGGCTGCGTTCTAGCAACCGTCTTTCTCCGACGCAGCTCCTCAAGCCATTCCTCTGGAATGCCACGGACACTAATTGCCCCTCCGACCGGCTCATCCAGATCCCAGAGCACCTGCGCGGTCGTGACCACCAGAAACGCGACGCCAAACTGGATCTCGCCGGTGATGAACAGACTCTGCATGTCAAATAAGTGGAACGAGAGAATCACGAGAGCTGAGATGACGAGATACAGAATGCGAATGCTGAGGGCAATGTTCTTGGGGGCGGCTAGTAAGAACAACTCTCGATCGCCTTTCTGGACCGCTTCTTCCACCTTCTTCAACTCATCATCCGCTCTCGCTAAAAACCAGGCGGAGAAGAAGACCCACCCGACGAAAAGATTGATCGCGTAGGTATTGACTGCCACTTCATCCCCTTTCCCCCCAGTCACCAGGGGATTCATCACCCACATGAAGAAGAGGATATTGAGGACACCTGCGGCGATCCCGATCACCAGTATCACGAGAAGACCGCGCCAGGTCTCTTTGAGTTCCATAGCATTCCCTCCTTGTTCGAGAACGAAAGTCAATAACTGTTCTTGACGGTTTCTGAAGAATCAAACCATGGGTGTGAGCCGTGGCGTCGCGCTGCCGTCAGGCCGTTGCCTCTCTCGTGCGATCTTCCACGTGCATGCGTGTGCGCGGGGAGACGACGAGCGTTCAGATTTCGCCTGCCCTCCCTGCTCACTCAGGCTCCGAAGAAAAAGACCGTTGCTCCCATCATGACATAAATCAGGATTAACAGCCCGCCTTCCAACCAGACTAATTCCCCATCCTGGGTAATCTCGCTGTACAGGAAGGTTCCCAGCGCCAACACCGCGAGTTCAACAATACTGAAGACCAGATCTAAGTGGTACGGAGTGAACAGGCTGACCAGCACGAGCACCGGAGCGACCAGCAGGGCAATCTGGATCGAGGAGCCTGCGGTGGCCGCCAGGACCATCCCCATCCGCTGACCAAGCGCCATCCGTGAGGTATTCAGATACTCCGGCAGGGTACTGACCAGCGGGAGAAAGACTAGCCCCACGAAAGCCGGGTTCCACCCGAGCAGCGTCGTAAAGGGTTCAATGGTTCCCACCAGGATTTCCGAGAGCCAGGCGACGCCCAGCGTGGCAACCGCCAGCAGGACCACCGCAGGAAGCAAGCGCGGTTTCTTCTGGTGGACAGAGATGGATGTGGTTGGAGCCGGGGTTTCCCCTTTGGGCTTCGCATTTCCCCCTTGCTCCTGGCCCTGCACCACCACCGCAAGAGAAAGGGCAGAATCTGACTCCTCCGGATCGAGAGCGGCCAGGGTTTCCAACGTGGTATCCAGCCGGTGAAGCATGCTGGCTTTCTGGGATGACGCCCGCGTGCGACCGCCCTGCGCAGCCTCTGCAAACGGGTCAACGCTGTCTCAGAAGCCGTCCCCAGGATCGGCTGAAACGCATCCTCCTCATCTTCTACCTGCCGATCGCCCACATGAAAGACACTAAAGAGGATCGAGAGGAGATAGCCGACCAGCAGCATCACGGCAATCACCTCCGAGAGGACCAGGCCACGTGCCACCACCTGGTGTTGCCCAAAGTGTGAGGCAAACAGCTCGGCAAAGGCGGGCAAGACCAACCCGGCGATACACAGCGCGAGTAAGGATGCATATTGGCTGGCGGTCCGCCGTTCAAAGCGCAGCCGACCGTGCTTGAAACTGCCCACACAGGTTGCGATGCCTAGCACGAGCAAGACATTACAGAGAATCGCACCAATGATGGCTGCGCGCACCACATCGACCAGCCCTTCTCTGAGGGCAAAAATGCCAATAATCAGTTCGGTGGCATTGCCAAAGGTGGCAAAGAGCAGACCCCCTAATGCTTCTCCTGTATGTTCGGCAATCCGTTCGACCGATTGCCCCACCAGGGCGGCCAGGGGGATAATCCCCAGACTGGCGAGCACAAAGAGCAGTAGAGGAGGGACAGGGAAATATGCAAAAAGGATGGCCAGACCCGAAAACAGGAGCAAGCCATACAACCAACGGGGCATCGACACGTCTTGTGTTCTCCTTCTCATTCCATGCATGGAGATAATCCGTTGGCTCCTAGCCTACCAAAAGCATCGGGAGAAAGCAACCGTACATTGGACGAGTGCTTCCTTCGTCTCTCCAGAGCAAACGCGTTTCAAGCAGGAATAGGTTGCCCTATCGGAACTGCACGTAGAGCGCGCCTGAACGGATGCCGGGAGAAGCAGTTTCGCGCAGGTGAGTCATCCAGGGGGAAGAGGGAAAACACAGAATTCCAGCTTCATTCCCTTGATCAAACGCTTAGCGTACAGAAAGCAGGATTGGATATGCTGACCCCTTCTTTGGGTGTCGTGTGTTTCCCCATCGTTTCAGTTGAAGAAAGGTGATGTGATCGCAGGTAGTGAATGCCTCCGTGCAAATCACCCATCGATGGTACAGGTACCACCCTCGAATGATGGGATTGAGGTCACGTATGACTCGCTGTTGTGGAGCGTTTCGTTGCTTCCTCAGCACTTGCCCGATCTGGTGGGTGTGGCGCTTGATGGATTCTTGACTGGGTGTGATGATCGTTTTGAAGCCTAATGGCTTTCCATGCGTATTCTTTCCCGTGTGGGTTTTGCCCACCTGGAATTGGCGGATGGTGTAGCCAGGAAAGTCAAATCCTACGTTTCCCTCATGGGGAGTCAGCGTATGGGTGACTCTCGTTTTGTTCGGACTCAGCCAGAGTCCCATGCCTTTGAGCCATTCTGTCGCTAGAGTGGCTGCCTTTTGCAGTTCGTCCTTCTTGGGATGGAGCAGAACAAATTCATCGGCGTATCGGATGACAATGGGTTTGCCGTCCCGATATGTTGGCTCTCTGATTGCGGTTTCCATTCCATGCAAGGCTACATTCATGAGCAAGGGTGAAATAGCCCCGCCGCAGTTCTGGGCTGGGTCAAAGGCATGCAGCCAGAGCCGGAGCGCATCTATCACGCGTTCTCGGCGGTGGGCGAGATGCGCACGATCACCAAAGCGGGCTATGTGCGCTTCAGAGACTACCTGCTTTACGGCGAACAGAATCTGGCCGGGGAACGGGCGCTGGTTAATCTGTTTCAGGACGTCTTAACCCTGGAATACCAGGAACAGCCGCTGTCGCGTTACTCCGTCGAGTGGCAGCCTGACGAGAAGCATCTGCGGCGCGTGGGCAATGCACGGCTCTACAACCATCCGAACCCTCGCGCGCAATTGAAGTTGTGGCCAACCGGTTCAGTGGAATGGTATTTGATCCTGCGCGCAGAAGCTTACGGCCCGCGCCGCAAGAAGAAGTGCCTGATCTTTCTCCAATTCCCGCTGCTCGAAGACGGCGATGGAGCACACGGATAAGCATTCCAACCCTCACATTCACCTACCGTTGGTGACGTACACTTTGAACCAATACTATCTTTCACAGGACATGACAAACGGGCAAAGAACAGGTATACTATCCCCACTCAGTAATGCTCTCTAGGTAGAAATCCCTACGAGAGCAAGTGGTCGTTCCATCGGACACGAACAGCAGGAGGCCGTATGGCACACGGAGAGAGTTTCCATGAGCAATCAGCAAGACCCGGACACACGCAAGAGTCGGCACGAGCAGGGACAGCATCATGAATCGTCTCTGAGTGCCTTCCTTGGAACTGAGCCTGCCCAACGTCAAGCCCTTGCGGCACAGTTTGTGCAGCAGTGGCTGCAGGAGGCCAAGCAACTCGTTGCGCAGCGGCACTATCAGAAGGCCATTGAGGTCTATGCTCGGATTTTGGTTGTCAATCCGGGTCACCTTCAGGCCCTACAAGGACGGGCCCACGTGTATCGTCAGGCGGGGATGGAGCAAGCCGCCGAGATGGATGAACGCACGTTCCAAGCGCTCTCGTCGCCGATACAGCGCCAGGAGTAGTCTCCCAGAGAGCATCCATTCTCGGTACACACAGGAGGAGGCAGTATGGCATGGCTGTCTTTCAGTACGCTGGTCGGCGTCCTCTATTTCGATTTGGCGCTCACCCCCGCAGTGCTGGTCTGCATCGGTGGGAGGATCATGCACCACGGCAAACAGCCGCCACGTCGCCGCTAGTGAGCAGGGGTGGACCCAGCTGTTCCCTGGTTTCGCTCCACATGGAGCCGCGCGATCCGACGCTGATCCAGTGCTTCGACACGCAGCCGATACTCGGCCAGGACCACGGTATCACCGACCTGCGGCAGACGATCCAGGCGTTCAAACACGTATCCTCCTACGCTGTGAGCAGAGGAGGGCTCTGGCCGAATCCCAAACTGGTCGGCAAAGCTGGAGAGGGCCATGAGTCCATCGACCGACCAGCTCCCATCCGCCAGGTGTTCGACTTCGGTGCGCATGCCTTGCTCACGGGTGTCGAACTCGTCCTGGACTTCGCCCACGATCTCTTCCACGATGTCCTCCAGCGTCACCATCCCGGCGGTGGCTCCATATTCGTCCAGGACAATCGCCAGATGGATGCGTTTGCTGCGCATCTGGGTCAGCACCGCCTCAATGGAGGTCGTCTCCGTCACATAGAGGACCGAGCGCAGCAAGGGGGCCAGATCACCTGGTTCAGCCTGCGACGGCGTGCGCGACCGTGTGAAGACGTCCTTGAGATGCACCATGCCGACGATGTTCTCCACGCTTGCTTCGTAGACCGGCAAGCGCGTGTACCGCTCCTGGGCAAACACCGCCTGCACCTGCTCCAACGAGCTGGAGACAGCAACGCCGACGATTTCGGTGCGGGGCACCATCACCTGCTGCACGGTTTTGTCGCCAAAGTCAAAGACCTGGTGCAAGAGCGCCGCTTCTTGCGCATCGAGCACCCCACCCCGGCGACTCTGCGCCACCAGCATCTCTAACTCTTCGGCCGAATGCACATTCGCCTGTTCGCTGGTGGCTTGCATGCCGAACAACCGCACGACGGCATTGCCCAGGCCATTCATGAGCGCGATGAAAGGACGAAAGAGCCGGGCAAAGAACAGGAGTGGACGGGCGACCACGAAGGCGGTCCTTTCCGTGCGTTGCAACGCGATGGACTTGGGAACCAGTTCCCCCAGGATGATATGCCCTGCGGTAATGAGGGTAAAGCTGATCGCAATCGCCAGGCCCTGGGTGATCGCTTCTGCGGCAGGTCCCCCAATCCAGGTAAACACCGGTTCGATGAGATGGGCCAGGGATGGCTCGCCAATCCAGCCGAGGGCCAGACTCGCCAGGGTGATCCCGAGTTGCGTGGCCGCTATGTAGGTGTCGAGATGCTGAAGCTGGGTTTGGATGACCCGAGCGATGCGGTTGCCCTCCTCCACAAGCTGATCGATGCGGGTGGAGCGGATCTTCACCAGGGCGAATTCGCCCGCCACGAAGAAGCCGTTGGCAGCGATGAGGACCAGGACGGCTACGATGCCAATGATAGCACTGATAGTCACAGATGAAGTCTCCTTCTCTCGTCTCCTTGAGCGTGGTCTCACGCCGCTCTCACCGTTGCACCAGGAGCTAGATGTGCTCACTCACTGCAAGGGGAAACGACCACTGCCCATACATCCCCATTCTATTCTACAGGATGAGTCTAGAGAAAACCTGTGAAGAAGCTGAGACAGGTCTGAGGATGTTCCAGGGGAACAGTGAGGTGCAATCCCCACGGTCGTGGCGAGAAAGAGGTGAAGCGCTGGTGATACTTTTTGGCCAGGTTTTTCTGCAATGGGGGAGTGCCGGTATGTGTCTACCATCCTTTGTTTTCCCGGATGCACCTTCAACGTCAACGAACGGAGCGGTGGAGTCCTCTCACCGATAGAGGAGTATGGGCAAAGGGACGAGCAGCGTTTGCTCTCACAACGTTTCTTGCTCGTGTCTACCAGACGCTGCTCTAGACCGAAATGGCTTGACGAGATGCTTCGCGTCACGTTGAACGTAACCGGTATGACAGTAGGATCAGGTATGTGAGAAATGACCCAAAAAGTCGCTTGGCGTTGACATCAAGTAAGGGGCAAAAACGAGTTTGCCCCATCCTCCGAAGCACAGAGCTACGTTGACTCGATTCTTCAATGTGAAGGATATTACGGGGCTTCCCCAGTCTCGCTGGGGATCGAGTAGCACCAGTCCATTCCTACTCGATCCCCAGCGAGACTGCGGAGGTTGCTGTTTCCAGCCCCCTGAGGAAACCGGGACACGAAGGGGTCGTCCTTATCTTTCTTGCGCTGCGCCTGCGCTCCCGACTCGGCCAAGCGCAAAGCAGAGTTGCCCCCAGAAGAACCGTGTCTTCCCGGTTTCCATCTGCGAAAAGCCTGCTTCCTGCATGTGCGCAGGCTGATCCTGGATGCCACTGTTCCACAAGCCGGGATGGGTAAACCGCGGCTTTTCTCCCTCCTCGGCACGTCTGAAATCGAGGACCAGCAGGCGGCCTCCTGGCTTGAGCACACGCGCAACTTCCGCCAGTCCTTGACGCTTCACATCATCAGGCAATTGGTGCATCATCATGGTCGAGAGGACAACGTCGAACGACTGATTGGGAAACGCGAGCTGCTCGATCACCCCAGGCTGCAAGTCGATCGAGAGGCCAGCTCGCTCTACTTTCCGACGGGCCAGGGCGATCATCTGCACCGAGGGGTCAATGCCGGACACGTGACCCGTTTCGCCAACACGCTCTTTCGCAACGATGGTAAATGCCCTACGAAGTGAGCAGATCTGGCCCTCAAACGTGAGAAATTGCCCTCAATCTTGAGCACTGGGACAAACTTTCCTGGAGAAATCGCTCCCTATCTGGCTTCTTCCATCAATGCTTCGTAAATTGGAAGGAGACGGCCTTTAAGGGAAAGCAGTTTTGTCACAAACTCAGAAGTTTTGCGACAGGGGAAGAAGGCTAAAAGCAAGACCTTGCCACCTGCTATCACCATTTTCAAAGCGTCGGCGATTGTTTCTGGCGATCTTCCCGAAGAGTTGCAGTGCAGCACGATCATCTAATCCGGAAATATTCCTGTCGAGATGTTCATAAAGCAGTTCGGACAGCAGTACGCGAGCCGTCTCGTGATCCCAAAAAGCCGCGTTCATTTCGCCGTTCCCGAAAAGCGAATAGCGATGCAGGTTGCACGAGCCAACGGTGCCCCATTCTCCATCGACAAGCATGAGTTTTGAGTGAATCCAGACCGGGTTCCGCTTGCCATCGTCGCCTAATCCAGCGATGCCCGCTAATGTGAAATTGTCGAAGGCGGCAAGATTCGCCAATACTTCAGGGATTGCTCCTTCTGCTGGCACCACTGCGACAATTTCCACACTACGCAGCAACGCCTGGTGCAAACACTCGATAATCTCCGGAACGGCGACAGACTGATTCTCGATATACATGGAGCGGCGGGCCGCACGTATCGCCGCACGATACTGATCGAAATTCGAGCGTTCGCCAGCTTCAATAGGATAGACGACTCCTAGGGGCGTGGCATGCCCGTTTGAATCCCGACCGCTATGGATCGTCCGTTGAATTTGAACGATGGCGTTTCCTTTTCGGTCGGGGACTCTTGTCGGAAACGGGAGATCGGATTCGCTGCCCGCACCCCATCGACCCTCGGTCAGATGTCGCTCACTTGCTTCGTTCCAGCGCTGGACAAAGTTATGATGGACGTCGACCGCTGAAGGTCCCGCCAACTCGACATATGCATCATGGTTTTGACCTTTCCCACGATGGCCGGGAGCAACCACGGAATGGGGGTTGAGATTGATCCCTCCAAGAAACACCGTCTCCGCTTCAGTTCCTGCATCAATCAGCCAACTTTTCTGATGCTGACAGTATCCAGGCTGGGCTCGATCCCAGCGGATGAGCATGGACGAAGCGCTTTTTCTCAGCAGATCAAACTGTTCGGGTGCCCCAGAAAGCATGTGTTTTCAGGGATTCCGTTTCAGGGTCGGGGCGCCAGAAAATGATACGAACATCTACACCTCTTTCGGCAACTCGATTCAGGACGTCGAGCGGTGTGCCTCTTCCGTCTGGCATTTGGCACGCTGCCCACAGGAACGTGACCGTCGCCCAAACGCTGTGCGAGGCCGCTTCAATCGCCTCGCAAACGCGGCGGAATGCAGGCCCCCCGTCGATGAGAGGTCGAATGACATTGCCGGAACGGATGGGGTATGACGCTATGGGAGCGTGAGGGATTGCTAAAGAGCTCTCATTCAAATCTCTTCTCCTTCCTCACTTGCTCTCTCTTTCAACCACGCCCCAGTCCGTTTTGTCTGATGTCGCCCAACGCAGGCCCGTCACAGAAGTTTGCATTTTGCGTCGGTCGTGCGATGGGAACCGGAGGATGCCCTTGTTTGGGGAGAGCGAACGCGTTCTTCCACAGTCAGGGCATTCCACCAATGCGACGCCACTGTCAGCAAACCGTTTGAGATCGATGGAAACCTCCCCAAAAAACGTGCATTTGGATGATGTGCTCGTTTGCGCCTGTTCTTTCAACGTTTCCCCCGTTTTCATCGTGTTCTGCTGCTCGTTTCCCCTTGCGGCTCTGTCCCATTTGCACGTTCTGGTTCTGCTCCGTCTGGTTGAGGGACGAGAGCCTCTGGCCCGGCTCCATCAATGATCCGAAGCGTATCGCGGCGCAGCATGAGCAGTGAAGCTGCTGCCTGAAGTGTTTCTGCGGTGAGTATCCCCTAACGTCATGTAAAGCAATAGCAAATCTCATATTGACAGGTAACCATATGGTTGCATATAATGTAACCATGATCTCTGTATACAAAGCGCTGGCCGACCCAGTGCGACAACAACTTTTGGACGCGCTCCATGAGCGAAATGGCCAGACATTAACCGAGCTACGCGAACGCCTTTCAATTTCACGTCAGGCGGTGATGAAACATATTGCCATTCTGGAGGCCGCCTCCGTAGTCTCGACCTCGCGCTGGGGTCGATACAAAGTGCATTATCTTAATCGTTTGCCGCTGCGAAACTTAGGCGACCGCTGGCTTGATAACCGAAGCAGCGGCACGCCAACCGACGCCATTACCACCAAGCCCGATTTTGTGTACGCCATTATTATGAAAGCATCACCCCAACAAGTTTGGCAGGCGCTCACCGATCCAGCCCTCACCCGGCAGTATTGGTACGACGCAGCGATTGAATCTGATTGGCACGTTGGTTCACAAGTTCGACTGCTCAGGGAAGACGGCAGCTTTGTTGGTGGAAAGTTGTTGGAATATAAAAAACCACTCCGGCTGAGATATGAATTCAGCCGGAGTGGTGAGCCAACCCGTGCTCGGCCCATCGAAGTTACCTTTGACCTCATACTCATGGGCCAGGAGACGAAGTTAGTTATTACATCGCGGAACTTACTAGAAATCGACCTCAACGATAACCCGCATGTTTTATATGGCCTCAATAATGGCTGGCCGGTCTTTATGTCATCGCTCAAAACCCTGCTCGAGACGGGACAGCCGCTACATCTGGAAGGAGGGTGAATACAAAGTAATCATTTTCTTCCCACGATTTAACGATAATAACGATAATTAAGTAAGGAGTTGTACTCATGAAAGTAGCCATAGATAGCGTAATGATCGACGACCAAGACAAAGCCCTGAAGTTCTATACCGAGGTGCTGGGCTTTCAAAAAGCGGTCGATTTCCCAGTGGGGCCGAAATATCGCTGGTTAACGGTGATCTCGCCCGAAGACCCCAAAGGTCCGCAAATCCTCTTGGAGCCAGACGAAAATCCCGCCGCGCAGGCGTTCAAAAAATCGCTGAAAGAGCAGGGCATTCCCTTCCGGGCCTTTGCCGTCGATGACGTCAAAAAAGAGTACGAACGTTTGACTGGCCTGGGTGTAATGTTCACTATGAAGCCGCAGAAAATGGGTCCCGCCACTATCGCGGTATTTGATGACACTTGCGGTAATCTGATTCAAATAGCGCAATACAACGCCGAGGAAAACAAATGAAATACGTCTATGAAATAGAAGTTAACGCCCCGCTAGAAAAAGTGGTCAGACTTGCCGGCGACCCCGCCAATCGCATGTCGTGGATGGATGGCATTGAAAGCTACGAGCCTGTCAGCGGTACACCAGGAGAGGTAGGGTCAAAGTCCAAGATGGTGTTTAAGACCGGCAACATGAAGATGACAATGGTTGGAACGGTGGTGGCAAACAATCTGCCCCAGTCGTTTACGGAGAGTATCGACGCTTCAAATCTTACCTCCACGGCCATTAGCAAGTTTATAGCCATCGCCCCGGATAAAACGAAGTACATCTCGGAACAAAACTTTGCGTTTAAAGGGCTGTTCAACAAAATAGTCGGCTTCTTGCTGCAAGGCGAATTCAAAAAGCAAACGTTGAGACATATGGAAGGATTCAAGCGGTTTGTAGAGCAGTAGAAATAGGGCTGCTTCACCAAAATACCAACATGTTTTATCTCTGTGGTGGTACAGGCTTGCGGCGTGACACCATCCAGGCAACAAGGATGCGACGACTACCGATCGCGAGTGGGTTATTTACAGCTTTCTCTGCTGATATCCCAGATGTGAAGCGGTTTGCTCAGGTACGTTCGTACCAGTGCTCACATTTGAGGGCAAATGCTCATGTTGGAGGGCAAAACCTGCTCACTTCGTAGGGCATTTACCAAACGATCGCCATCGCTCCGGGACCGCATCCCACATCCAGCACCGCTTCTCCTGGGTGAAGGTGGGCCAGATCTGCAGTCGTTTGTCGAAGCGCACGCTCATGGAAAAACCACCCCATGAGCCGCATCAGAAAGTCATAGCGCCAAGCAGAGGTGATGACGACCCCTCGCGTCTTGGGGGCAGACGCCTCGCCCGGTTCCCTCTGGTGGAGGTGTGCGAACCAGTGCATCGATCTTGCTCCTTTGTGAGAAGGCCCTTGAGTATTAACGGACCCAAAAACAACGCTAAGGACTGACAATAGACACTCTCCTGGCACTACAGGCGGCTTGAACGGAAGCGCATAAGATGCACTATCCTCTCTTCCTCGGGAAGCACGTTGTAGATGACGAGTTAATACTCAAGGGCCGTATACGGTCTGAGCCGCTTCGACTACATTTCTCTCAGCAATTATGGTGACGACCTGCGCAAATTCGACGACTAACGCGGTCGAAGCGCCTATCGCCTGGACCAGCTGCTCGTCCAGTATGTCCTGCTTGTTGGTCGGCGGGATCAACGGAATTTTCGCGACCAGATCCGCCATATAGTCACGCACACGGGCCGGCATGTCAGGATGCCCTTCTCTGATGGCAATCATGGCTTTTTCAGCAAACGACACCACGGCCACCAGCCGCGGCTCGTCTAATTTTAAGATTGCGAGAATATGCTCCTTGAGGCTATTTTCCAGGTTCCTGCGTATGTCAGGGCGAGAGAGGCTTTCATCTGCTTCCTTTGGTAGATAATAGCTAACTGCTCTCTGGTGATTCAGGTCAAAAGGCAAATCCTTTGGCACGCCGTATGCAGTATTCAGCACCATGATAATCCGCTCATCACCCAACGCTCTCCGAGCATACCCTAGTTCATGGACAACGTTAGGGTTAGGCGTCAAACGCGGTGCGCCCTGGTTAACGATGGTGACATCCCCGACAAACATTTGCGCCCGGTCGATTTTCTCTAGTATTGTCTTAGTACAACGCCAAGTTGAAAAGGGTCGGGATGGAAAACCGTGTTCCTCTTGTTGTCTTGAAGAGAAACTTCCTTTCATACACTTCCAGGAGGTGAACATGCCCGGTCCCCACTCAGTGTTACAGATCTCCATGAACGACCAAACTCGCGCCCTGTTCCAGAGGTGGCTACGCTGCCCGAAAATGCCTGTAGGCTTGGTGAGACGTGCCTACGCTCTGCTCCTCCTTGAGCAGGGATATCGCTATACTCCCACGGCCAAATGGGTCGGTTTGACTGAGCGCAATCTCAGGAAATGGGCCAGGCGCTTTCGCGATCAAGGCGTGGGAGGTTTGTATGAGCAACCTCGCCCTGGTCGGACCCCTGTGTTTCCTCCACAGGTGGCGCTCTATGTCGTCAAGCTCGTCTGTGAACGCCCCGATCAGGTCAAGCGTTCGCTTTCGCAGTGGAATTGCTCAGATCTGGCCCGTCAGCTCAAAGCCGAGGGGCTCGTGCAAAGCATTTCCTCAGAGACGATCCGATGTATCTTACAGCACCATAAACTCAAGCCGTGGCACTCTCATCTGTGGCTCTCCGCCAAAGTGCCTCATGATGAGCAGTTTGCCAAGCAGGTTCAAGAGATCGTTGATCTCTACACTCGCACACTCGCCGATTGGGAAATGGTGTTGTGTGTTGATGAAAAGACCAATCTGCAACCTCGCCCTCGTAAAGCCCCGACGCTTCCCACGCGACCTGGATCTCCGACGCGCTTGGAGCACGAGTACAAACGAGCAGGAGCCCTCCACTTGTTTGCCGCCTTTGATACGCGGACTGGCAAGGTCTACGCTCGAACGGAACTGCGGAAGCGGCAAAAAGAGTTCATTGCCTTGCTCGCTCAGTTGGATCGGGAGATCCCATCTTCCATTCGTCGCATCTCTCTGGTCCTTGATAACCTGAGCGTACATAAAGGGAAACAGGTCCAGACATGGCTTCAGTCTCACCCACGCTTTGTGTGCTTCTTTGTGCCTGTCCACTGTTCGTGGATGAATCAAGTTGAGCAATGGTTCAGTATCTTGCAGCGAAAGCGACTACGCATTCTTGACTTCGCCGATCGTGATCAGCTAGCTGATCGCTTGATGTCCTTTGTCACTGAGTGGAACGCTCAAGCGCATCCCTTCAATTGGTCGACCAAGTCAGTTGCTAAAGTCATGGCCAAGTGTGATGTTCACCCTTCCAGGGGGGTTGCGGCTTGATCCCGACCCTGTTCAACTTGGTGTTGTACTTAGCGATGTCAGGCGAGCCAGGCACATCTTTTGTGTCGCGATCAATCACCAGCCCAACATCGAGCGTGTCGTCTTTTTGGAGCACCTTAACCGCTTTCTTGAGTGCCTCCTCAATAAACGAACGGGTCGTTTTGCCATCCAGGTCAGACTGCCAGGAGTAGAAGACGATGCGTTTGGGTTTTTCCACAAACCCCTCCATTCCAGCTACGTTACCCCGTATGCCAGATTTGGTCATGCGGTCAGCTTTCTCGTGATAAGTGCAGCTGTATTTTAATGGTTCGACGTGTGAGGCGTCAATAACGGATGGAAATATATAAACTGGGTGGGATACGCAGCCGTTTGGCCTAAACGCTTGCTCTTCCGACCGCCATCGAGTATGATTGTCCAACAACACACCCGTAAACGACGAGCGAGGACTACTCATGCGTTTGGAAGCCACGCGAGACAATAAAACGTTTGCACAGCGTATCGCTATTTTTACCAGATACATCGAGCCTTTCAAACAGATGTGGCCGTTTTATTGGCTGAAAGTTGCCGCGATCCGCGATCCTCAAACGACAACGTGGCGACTGCGCTACTTTTCGCTGGTCGGACGGTGGAGTGAGCACAAGCCCATCCAAGAACTCTGGCACACTGCAGACAGCGCTATCCTGGCTATGAGCCAGCAGATCGACGCGGATACCGCCTGGCGTTTGCTGGCGTCCTTGCAGACGAGTGGCACATTAGAGCCGTTGCCTGGCGTTATCATCGAAGCCACGCCTGAGCCAGATACCACCCTCCCAGCAGGCTCGTACTGGCAAGATGCTCTTTCGTATCCACTTTCGCGTGCTCTCGCGGAGGTTGCTGAACCAGCGAAGTGGCTTTATCTCTATATTTCCGAGAACAAAAAGGGGGAAATCGGAAAGCCATTGTCCGGCGAAGAAAAGTATAAGATGGAGGCTCGTGTCCGCGCTGCGGTGCAGGATGATGTGGATCTGCTCGGTTTGAATGACTTTGCTCACTTCTGCAATGCGTATCTGGGCTTAGGCTACAGTGGACGGGACGCTGGCTGTGGCATCGACGATTTCTTCTACCAGTTCAATTTGCCCCTCGCTTTCCGTGTTGAGCGGGAGGCACCCGACCGAGCCGCTAACAAGCTGCCTCTCGTCGTGTACTGCCAGCCGCCGCTCACCCTGGAGGGATTGGAAGTCCGTCCCGGCGAGAGGCCGCTGCCGAACACTGATACGTTCCCCGTGACCATTGAGACTGCACCAGCGCAAGGTTGGTCCGTTGGAAAGGTGACCGTACCATACACCTGCGGAAAAGTCTGGTTCAAATTCAGCACCCTTGACAAGGCCCTCGCCTACGAGATACCGCTTCCGACACGCGAGGACCAGCTCACCGACGTGTTAGGGAGCCTGTACCAGGCAAGCTCGCCTGAACAGGGCGTGACGAAATGGCGTCGGCACCTACTGGAGAGTGACCAGAACGGAAACGGAACTAACTTTGAAATAGCCCTGCTCAACGCCCTCACGCGACTGGGCATGCCGGTGTTTTTCGCTGGTCAGGTGCAAGAGGCTGGTGCTGGCGGCGGGACGAGTACCGCTGGCTATGATCTCATTGTGCTGGACCAGGCGACACGTCGCGTGACTCTTATTAGCGCAAAAGGCTCTTCCCAGGTTCCAAAGGACGAGATTGGTCAGAAATTACTCGACGCGGTGGCTGGCGTCCAGCGACTCTTACCCGGCTGGTCGGTTCGGGGCGTCATTGCTTGCCATACCCCGAACAACAAATTAGTACGGCTGAAAGCACAAACCGATTTCAAGGTGTGGGGACATGAAGATCTGGAAAGGATCGGCCTCGCGGATAGCCGTGAAGCCATCGTCTCCCTCTTCTAAAGCTTCGTTTTCTTGCTCATCAAAAATGGATAGGGCTGTTTTTGATGATTGGAAATGGGGCCAGGATCTGCGTTAATCAGAAGGAGGAGGGATATATAGTGTCACGCCTGCGAAAACGTCTACAATCACTGATAGATTTGGCTCGAAAAGCAAAAGCGTGTCACTCACGGCGTAAATTGGCCGCTTCGGCCAGGATATCGCGTTCTGGCTGTTTCTTGAATCGCGTTTTTGTGCTCAAATCTTGCTCTTGGCTGAAAGTTTTCTCAGCGGCAAATGGCTTAGAGTGCATCAGAGG
>WNGR01012383.1_pt1 | contig 22869 bp, 23 predicted proteins | sample 5407581 | NCBI WGS metagenome assembly WNGR01 (sample SAMN13153383, study PRJNA577476) | soil metagenome | isolation source: 80 cm soil or saprolite under Garry oak tree replicate 2 | place: USA:California | collected 2016-06-15
TCCACCAACAAGCTGCTGACCTCGGCGGCCGCCCTGCTCGTCCTCGGGCCGCAGACCACGTTGAACACCACGGTGGTCGCCGGCGGCCAGTCGGGCACGATCGTGCTGGTCGGTGGCGGCGATCCGACGCTGTCCTCGTTGCCGGCGCCGCAGCAGTCGGTCTATCCGGGTGCGGCACGGCTGGACGATCTCGCCGCGCAGGTCAAGAAGAACAATTCCGGCCAGATCAGCAGGATCGTGGTGGACGCCAGCCGGTTCAGCGGCCCGTTCACCGCGCCGGGCTGGGATCCGCAGTCGCCGACCCAGGACAACTGGTCGCCGATCCAGTCGATGATGTTGGACGGCGGCCGGTTGATCCCGACCAAGGGCGACACGCCCCGCACCTACTCGCCTGCTCTGGTCGCTGGTCAGGCATTGGCGGCCCGGCTGGGTGTGCCGGCGGCCGCGGTGACCGTCACCTTCACCCCGACGCCGGCCGGTGGGCAGGTGTTGGGGGAGGTGCGGTCGGCGACCCTGCCGGACCTGGTGACCAACCTGCTGCAGATCTCCGACAACGTGCTCGCCGAGGACCTGGCCCGCGCGGTCGCCATCGCCGACAACAAGCCGCCGACGTTCACCGGTGCCGCCGATGCCGTGGTGGATGTGTTGCACCGCAACGGGTTCGACACGTCCAGTGTGAGCCTGCTTGACGGCAGTGGACTGTCCCCTCAGGACAGACTGCCGCCTCGCCTGCTAGCGCAGATCCTCCGGGTCGCGGCCAGCGCTAATGCCGCCGACCCAAGGGTGGCCAAGCTGCGACCGTTGCTGGCCGGGCTGCCGATCGCGGGCAGTCCGGTCGGGGACGGCACGCTGGCCGGCCGGTACCAGACGTCGCAGTCCGCGGCCGGCCGTGGCTGGGTGCGGGCGAAGACGGGGACCCTGACCACCCAAGGGGTGTTCGCGCTGGCCGGGATCGTGCTGGACGCGGACGGCCGGGTGCTGGTGTTCGCGTTCGTGTCCAACCAGGCGACTAGTGCCTTGGCGCCCTCCGAACTGGATGCGATGGCAGCCGCGCTGCACGGCTGTGGCTGCCGGTGAACAGGTAACAACGGTCCGGCATTACCGCTGGGTCTGGGTGTGCGTCCAACTGTCGGGTAACGTCGCGAGGGTGAACGTGGCCACGACGCGGCAACCCGGTCCGGCTCTACCCGCCGGATCGGCGAGCCCCGTCGACTGGTCGGTCGCGGCCAGTACCGGGCAGGCGTTGGCGGGCGGCGGGCCGTCGGTGGATCCGGCCGAGGCACGCGCGGCAGTGCGCGAACTGCGTGACATCACCTCCGTGGCCGAACAGCATGTCCGCGAGCTGACCGGGCTTGGCGCCGGTCTGCCGTTGCGCGACGGCGACGTGGTGGACCGGCCTGGCTGGGTCAAGGCGGCCGTCGAGGGTCTTGCCGCGCTGACCGACGGCGCCTTGCCGGCCACGTACGGCGGGCCGCTGGGCAACGTGCTCGCCGGCACGGCCGGTGTGCAGGCCGGCATGGTGTTGGCGTTCCTCAGTTCCCGGGTGCTCGGGCAGTACGACCCGTTCGGCGGCGAGAGCGGCGATGGCCGGCTGCTGTTGGTCGCGCCGAACATCGTTGGGGCACAACGGGCTCTTGGCGTTTCGGCCACCGACTTCCGGCTGTGGGTGTGTCTGCACGAGTGCACGCACCGGTTGCAGTTCACGGCGGTGCCGTGGCTGCGCGACTACTTCGCGAGCGAGGTGGGCCGGCTGCTGTCCAGCATCGACGAGAGTGCGCTGGACGCGTTGAGCCGGCTGCCCGACGCGCTGCGGACCGCCCGTGAGCGGCTGCGTTCCGGGCCACGGAGCTCCGGTCCGGTCGGCCTGATCGAGCTGTTCCAGACCCCGGAGCAACGTCAGTTGCTGGACCGCCTGATCGCGCTGTCCACCTTGTTGGAGGGCCACGCCGACCACGTGATGGACGCGGTCGGGCCGACCGTCGTGCCGTCGGTCGCGGTGATCCGGCGCCGGTTCGCCGAGCGGCGCAAGGGCGGCGGCGTGCTGGACCGACTGCTGCGCAGCCTGCTCGGTGTCGAGGCCAAGGTGCGCCAGTACGCCGAGGGTTCGGCGTTCACCCGGCACGTCGTCGAGACGGTCGGGATGGACGGGTTCAACGCCGTGTGGACGGATTCGAGCACGCTCCCGTCGAGGGACGAGATCGCCGATCCGGACATGTGGCTGCGCCGCGTACACGGATGATCGACGACTCGGTACCGGTCGTCCGCTCCGCCGTTCGTGCCCTGCTCACCATGGCACGCGCCGATGGCCACCTGATCAGCGGCGACTGCGGGGTCGCCGTCTCCGGCGGCCCTGACTCGCTCGCCTTGGCCGTCGCTGCCGCTTACGTCGCCCCCAGCCTTGATCTGCGGATGCACGGTCTCGTCGTCGACCACGGCCTGCAACCGGGCTCGGCCCAGGTCGCGCAACGGGCCGCCGACACCCTGCTCGAACTGGGCCTGACCACCGCCAAGGTGCTACCGGTGACCGTCGACGGCCCCGGCGGCATGGAGGCCGCAGCGCGGAAGGCACGCTACGCGGCGCTACGGGCCGCGCTGCCCGCGCCGGACGCGCTGGTGTTGCTGGGCCATACCAGGGACGACCAGGCCGAGACCGTCCTGCTGGGCCTCGGCCGCGGTTCCGGACCACGGTCGATCGCCGGCATGCGGCCGCTGGACCCGCCGTGGGCCCGGCCGCTGCTCGGTGTGTCCAGGCTCACGACGGTTGCCGCGTGCGCCCGGCTGGGGCTGACGCCGTGGACCGGCCAGGGCCGCATTGCGCACCGCGCAAACCGATGCCGCGCTCGACGTCGCCGCGCTGGCCGACGTGCCGGCGGCCGTGCGGCGCCGTGCGTTGCGGTGCTGGCTGTTGGCCGCAGGTGTGCGCGAACTCACCGACCCGCAGCTACGCGCCGCCGACGAACTGGTCGGTCGGTGGCGTGGCCAGGGCGGAGTGTGGCTGGCAGGCGGGTTGGTGGTGCGGCGGGCGCATGGCAGGCTGCTGCTGGATCGACCGGACCGATGACGCACAGAGGGGACCCGCGGCCTTGTACGACGACGACATCGCGTCCGTCCTGATCACCGAGGAACAGATCAAGGAGAAGGTCGAGGAACTGGCCGCGCAGGTCGCCGCCGACCGGCCGGCCAATCCGGTCAACGACCTGCTGCTGGTGGGCGTGCTCAAGGGCGCCGTCATGTTCATGACCGATCTGGCCAGGTCACTGCCGGTGCCGGTGCAACTGGAGTTCATGGCGGTCAGCTCGTACGGCTCGGCCACGTCGTCCTCCGGCGTGGTGCGCATTCTCAAGGATCTCGACCGGGACATCGCCGGCCGGGACGTGCTGGTCGTGGAGGACATCGTCGATTCTGGCTTGACGCTTTCTTGGCTGTGCAAGAACCTGCTGGCCCGCAATCCCGCGTCGCTCGAGGTCTGCGCGCTGCTGCGCAAGCCCGACGCCGTTCGGGTCGAGGTGCCGGTGAAGTACGTCGGTTTCGACATTCCGAAGGAGTTCGTGGTCGGTTACGGCCTCGACTACGCCGAGCGGTACCGCGACCTGCCTTACATCGGCACCCTGGACCCGAAGGTCTACGCGTAGCTGACCAGTCCGTTCACCGTGGGTGGACAACTGGCCAACCGTCTCGGGAACGCATCGGCCGCCTGCACCGTTGCAGCTACAGACGGGCGCTGGCGCGCTGGTCGGGCTTCCGCCACCGGCAGTACCTCAAGTGGGCGGTAGGCTGGACCGGTCCGGGGTGTACGTCCGGCCGGTTGGTGGGCTGCCTCCGGTCGAGCGCGAGTTTGGGAGGGTCGAGGCCGTCGGCCGTAAGTGAATGGACCGTAAGCGCCTGCTACGTAACCCGCTGTTGTGGATAGTCGCGGCTGTGCTCGTGATCTACGCCTACAACGCGCTGAACAGTAACACCCGCGGTTACACGCAGGTGTCCACATCCGACGCCCTTGGGCAGGTAAGCAGCGGCAATGTCAGCCAAGCGATCATTGGCGACAAGGAGCAGCAGCTTCAACTCGACCTCAAGAAGCCGGATCCGAGCAACGGCGCCACGAAGCTGATCACGTCCTACCCGGCCAACTCGTCGAACGACGTGTTCCAGCAGCTCAAGTCGAGCAACGTCAACTTCGACACGAAGGTGACGCAGGACTCGATCTGGAGCCAGCTACTGATCTACCTGATCCCGCTGGGCATCCTCGTGTTGCTGATGTGGTTGATGATCAACAACATGCAGGGCGGCGGCAACCGGGTGCTGAACTTCGGCAAGTCCCGGGCCAAACAGCTGAACAAGGACATGCCCAAGACCACCTTCGGTGACGTCGCTGGCGCGGACGAGGCCGTCGAGGAACTCCAGGAGATCAAGGACTTCCTACAGAACCCGGGCCGCTATCAGGCTTTGGGCGCCAAGATCCCCAAGGGCGTGCTGCTCTACGGTCCGCCGGGTACCGGCAAGACACTGCTGGCCAGGGCCGTCGCCGGTGAGGCGGGCGTGCCGTTCTACTCGATCTCCGGTTCGGACTTCGTGGAGATGTTCGTCGGTGTCGGCGCCTCCCGTGTCCGTGACCTGTTCGAGCAGGCCAAGCAGAACTCGCCGTGCATCATCTTCGTCGACGAGATCGACGCGGTCGGCCGCCAGCGCGGCGCCGGCCTCGGCGGCGGTCACGACGAGCGCGAGCAGACCCTCAACCAGCTGCTGGTCGAGATGGACGGCTTTGACGCCCGTGGCGGCATCATCCTGATCGCGGCGACGAACCGGCCCGACATCCTGGACCCGGCGCTGCTGCGCCCCGGCCGCTTCGACCGGCAGATCCCGGTGTCCGCGCCCGACATGCGCGGCCGCCGCGCCATCCTCGCGGTGCACTCCAAGGGCAAGCCACTGGCGGCGGACGCCGACCTGGACGGGCTGGCCAAGCGGACCGTCGGCATGTCCGGCGCCGACCTGGCCAACGTGATCAACGAAGCCGCGCTGTTGACCGCCCGGCACAACGGGCACGTGATCAACGGTGCCGCGCTGGAGGAATCGGTCGACCGGGTGATCGGCGGTCCGGCCCGCAAGAGCCGGATCATCTCCGAGAAGGAGAAGAAGATCACCGCCTACCACGAGGGCGGCCACGCCCTCGCCGCGTGGGCGATGCCCGACCTGGAGCCGGTCTACAAGCTGACCATCCTGCCGCGCGGCCGCACCGGCGGGCACGCCCTCGTCGTCCCTGAGGACGACAAGGAGCTGATGACCCGCTCGGAGATGATCGCCCGGCTGGTGTTCGCGCTCGGCGGGCGCGCCGCCGAGGAACTGGTGTTCCACGAGCCGACCACCGGTGCGTCCTCGGACATCGACCAGGCCACCAAGATCGCCAAGGCGATGGTCACCGAGTACGGCATGAGCGGCCGGCTCGGCGCGGTCAAGTACGGCCAGGAGCACGGCGATCCGTTCCTCGGCCGGTCCATGGGCCACCAGCCGGACTACTCGCTCGAGGTGGCGCACGAGATCGACGAGGAGGTGCGCGCGCTGATCGAGGCCGCGCACACCGAGGCGTGGGGCGTGCTCAACCAGTACCGCGACGTGCTCGACGAACTGGTGCTCGAGCTGTTGGACCGGGAAACCTTGCAGCGCAAGGACTTGACCCGGATCTTCGCGCGGGTGGAGAAGCGGCCCCGGATCACCGAGTTCAACGACTTCGGTGGCCGGACGCCGTCGGACCGGCCGCCGGTGAAGACCAGGGGCGAGCTGGCCAAGGAACGCGGCGAGCCGTGGCCGCCGGTCTCGGACATGCCCACCCCGGTGGGCACGGTCCCCGCGCCGGTCCCCAGCCAGCTGAACACCACCACCAACGGCACGCCGCCGACCGGCGTCGGCGCGAACGGCAACGGCCAGCCCTACGGCGGCCAGCCGGGCGGCGGCAACACCGGTGGCACCTCCGGGGACGGCCCGCCGTACTACGGCGCCCCGCCCGGGTGGACCCCGGCGACCACACCGCCCGGGCAGTCGTGGTCCTCGCCGTGGGATCGGCCAAGTGGAGTGCAGGACGCGGTGCCCGGCCAGTCCGGCGCCCCGGACGACGAGCAGCCGCGTTACGGAGTGGACACCGACGATCGCGACTCGGACCGGCGGTGACACCGGCTGGTCATCCCGGCTCGTGAGTTCGGCCTCAACTGGCGTGACCGGCGGCGGATGTCGCGGGTCACGCCAGTAGCCTGAGCGGGCGCGAGCGCCGGGCGGTTCCGGTGGAGGTGTTGTGGTGTCCATGAGTCCTAACGGCGTCGAGCCGGCCCAAAAGGTGACGCCCGGCCGGTCCGCGTTCGACCAAGCTCGCGCCGAGGCCGCGGTACGTGAACTGCTGATCGCGTGCGGCGAGGACCCGGAACGCGACGGCCTGCGCGAGACCCCGGCCCGGGTGGCCAGGGCCTACCGGGAGATGTTCGCCGGCCTGTTCATCGACCCGGACACGGTGCTGGCCAAGACCTTCGACGAGAGCCACGAGGAACTCGTCCTGGTCACCGACATCCCGATGTTCAGCTTCTGCGAGCACCACCTGCTGCCCTTCCACGGCGTGGCGCACGTCGGCTACATCCCGAACGAGCTGGGCCGGGTGACGGGCCTGTCCAAGCTGGCCCGGCTGGTCGACCTGTACGCCCGGCGGCCACAGGTGCAGGAGCGGCTGACGTCCCAGGTGGCCGACGCGCTGGTCCGCAGGCTGGAGCCGCGCGGGGTGATCGTGGTGATCGAGGCGGAGCACCTGTGCATGGCCATGCGCGGCATCCGCAAGCCGGGGTCGCGGACCACCACGTCCGCCGTGCGTGGCCAGCTGCGCAGTTCACCGTCGTCCCGGGCCGAGGCGCTCGACCTGATCAAGGCACGGCTGCGGTGATCCCGCTGCCGCGTCCAGGACGCTGTGTCGTGGTGGGTGTGCTCAACGTCACACCGGACTCGTTCTCCGACGGCGGCCGCTACCTGGCCCTTGACGACGCCGTCGCCCACGGCATCGCCATGCACGCCAGGGGTGCGGACATGATCGACGTCGGCGGCGAGTCGACCCGTCCAGGCGCGGACCGGGTCGAGCCATCGGTCGAGTCGGCCAGGGTGGTGCCGGTGATCCGCGAACTCGCCGCGGCCGGTGTGCCGGTCAGCGTGGACACCACCCGCGCCCGGGTCGCCGAGGACGCGCTGTCCGCGGGCGCCCGCATCGTGAACGACGTGTCCGGCGGGCTCGCCGATCCGGACATGGCCAAAGTCGTGGTCGGCCACGACGTGCCGTGGATCCTGATGCACTGGCGCGGCCACAGCAAGCAGATGAACACGCTGGCCACCTACACCGACGTGGTGGCCGAGGTACGCGTCGAACTGTGCGCGCGGGTCGACGCCGCACTGGCCGCGGGTGCGGCGCCGGAGTCGCTGGTGCTCGACCCCGGCCTCGGCTTCGCCAAGCACGCCGAGCACGACTGGGCGCTGCTGCACGGCCTGCCGTCACTGGTCGAGCTGGGCTTCCCGGTGCTGGTCGGCGCGTCCCGCAAACGTTTCCTCGGCCGCCTGCTCGCCGACCCCGATGGTAAGCCGCGCCCACCGGACGGCCGCGAGGACGCGACCGCCGTGATCTCGGCGCTGGCCGCCATCGGCGGCGCCTGGGGCGTGCGGGTGCACGACGTCGGCCGGTCGTTGGACGCGGTCGCCGTCGCCACGGCATGGGCGGCGGGGAAACCATGACCGACCGGATCACGCTGACGGGTCTGCGGGTGCACGGCCGGCACGGCGTCTTCGAGCACGAACGCCGCGACGGCCAGGACTTCCTGGTCGACATCACGGTCTGGATCGACCTGGATCGCGCCGCCGCGACCGACGAACTGGCCGACACCCTGCACTACGGCGAACTGGCCGAACGCGCCGCCGCGATCGTCGGCGGCCCGCCGCGCAACCTGATCGAGACGGTCGCCGGCGAGATCGCCGAGGACGTGATGCGCGACGCACGGGCGCACGCCGTCGAGGTGACCGTGCACAAGCCGTCCGCGCCGATCCCGCTGCCCTTCGCCGATGTCGCCGTCACGGCTCGGCGCTCCCGCAGGGGAGGGCGGGGCGGATGAGCCGCGCGGTGTTGTCGTTGGGCGCCAACCTGGGCAACCGGCTGGCCAACCTCCAGTCCGCGGTGACCGGGCTGGGCGACGCGGTGGTCGCGGTCTCGCCGGTCTACGAGACCGCGCCCTGGGGCGGGGTGGACCAGCCCGACTTCCTGAACGCCGTGCTGATCGCGGCGCAGGACGGCGTGGACGAGTGGGACTGGCTGGCCAGGGCGCGACTGCTGGAGTCGGCCGCGCACCGCGTGCGGACCGTCCGGTGGGGGCCGCGCACGCTGGACGTGGACATCGTCACCGTCGACGACGTCGTGTCCGATCACCCGGACCTACTGCTGCCGCATCCCGGTACGCCGAGCCGGGCCACGGTGTTGCTGCCGTGGCTGGACATCGAGCCGGACGCCGTGCTGCCCGGCCGTGGTCCGGTGTCCGACCTGCTGGCCGAGCTCGACCCGGCGGATCTGGTCGGCGTGATCCGGCGGAACGACCTGACACTCGCGGTGGGAGGTGCGGCGCGGTGAGGTTCACCAGGGCCCGTGATCTGGTGCTGGCTCGTGGTGAACGTGCTGCTGCTGATCGGCTACGACTCGCTGCCGCCGTTGCCCACCTTGGCCGGCGGCACGCTGCTCGTGCTCGCCGTGATCGAACTGGCTTTCGCGATCGTCCTGCGGCCGCGGTTGGCTCGTAAGCCCGGTACCCGGCCGGTGCCGGCATTGCAGGCGGTGCGGGTGGTCGCGTTGGCCAAGGCGTCGTCGTTGCTCGGGTCGATCATGGCCGGTGCCGCGCTCGGGGCGTTGGTCTACGTGTTGCCCAAGCGTGCGCAGCTGACCGTCGCGGCCAACGACACCACCAGTGCGGTGGTCGCCTTGGTCAGCGCGGCCGCCCTGATCGCCGCGGCACTCTGGTTGGAGTACTGCTGCCGGGCGCCCGAAGATCCGGACGATCAGACCCGATCGAGTTAATCCGATCGATTTCGATCGCCATTCGGCGCAGCATTTGTGCGCATCTGGCCACGGACTGGTCTCAAGCCGGTAACCGCCCGGTACGGTATCGCCCATGATGGGCCGGCAGGACGCGGTGAACGACGGACCGAACGGGGGATCGACTTCCGGTCGGTCACTGATGGTGTTCGTCATCGTGCTGGCTGTCGCGTCCACCCTGATGCTGGTTCTCGCGGACAACACCACATGGCTGCGTATGGGTGTGCTGGCGGCGCTGTGGGCCGCGTTGCTCGCCGGGCTGCTCGCCGTGAAGTTCCGCAAGCAGGTGGGGGACCGCGAGAACGAGGTCGCCGACCTGCAGTCGGTCTACGAACTGGAGTTGGAACGCGAGGTCGCCGCCCGCCGCGAGTACGAGCTGGAGGTCGAGGCCGAGGCCCGCAAGCGCGTCGAGGAAGCCAGCAGGGCGGATCTTGCCGAGCTGCGGACGGAGCTGCGTGGCCTGCGGGAGAGCCTGGAACGCCTCAACGGCGGCGAGGTCATGGTCGAACGGTTCGCGTTGCGCGCCCAGTCGACCCGGATGCGCGCGCTGGCCGAAGGCAAGCCGAGAGTGGTCCCGTCCGACAGCCGGCGCGGCATGTCGCCCGTCCAGCCGACACGTCAGATGGAGCCGGCCACTGAGCTGATGGCCCGGCCCGGTACGCAGTCGGTGCCCGGCATGGCGCCTGCCGGACAACAGGTTCGGCGTGATGTGCCGCGGCCGAACCAGCGGCCCGGTGGTTATCGCCCCGAGCCGAGTCGGCCGCAGAGTCCGCGTGAAGGTGCGGTCACCTCAGGCCAGGACGATCGTCGTGAGGTTCCGGCGGTCGCGAGCCTGGGTGGGCAGCCGCCTGCGCGGTCCGGGCCCGGATGGCCGGATGGGCGGCCGCAGCCGCAGGCGCCCACTCGGATGCCGGTCCAGCGTCCGGTGCGGGCTCAGGGTCCACAGGCCCGGCCGCAGCAGCAACCGCGCTCCGCTCCACCCCCTGGTCCGCCGCCTCGTCAGCCTGTCGAGGCCGGTTGGCCGCCGCCGTCCGCCGCCGACGTTTCGCGGCCCGGGGTTCCTCGCGTCGAACCACCTCGGCCGACGCATGCAGCACCGCCCCGGCCGCCTTCTCGTCACGGGGCCACCGACACCGGCCAGCAGCCCAAGGACTGGCAGTCCTATCGTGAGTGGCGTGGCCGGGAGAACACCGGCTGGAACACGGATCCGGAGACCTCCGGGGCGCACACCGCTGGTCGATCGGTCACGGAACTGCTTGCCGCGCATGGGGAACAGGAGCCGACGTCCCGCCACCGTCGCCGAGCCGACTGACGTTGATCGAGTTGTCCACAGGTCGGTCCGTCTGCCACACGCGCCCCGCGAAAAACGACTAAACTGGATCTTGGGGGGGCGCCCCATTGGATGGGGTTTGTCGGCTGGGGTGAGTTCCTGAGTTCGCTTTGGGCGATTGCCCGAGTTTAGGCGTTCCGCGTCGCCCCCGATTCCGGTTTTCGTCTGATCGGGTGGCACGTCACAGCACCCGGATGGCGCAGTGCGGTTTCGGTGCCGTTACGCTCGTCTTGTCGTCTGGTACCCGTTGGGGACTGGAACGAGTTAGGGGGATGCTCGGATGAGGCGTGATCGTCGGCTGCGTGGGAGGCGGCCGTGAGCAGGCCGGCTCGGCTTGCGGTTGGCGTGGTTTCCGCTGGTCGGGTCGGGTCCGTTCTGGGGGCTGCGCTGGCCGGCGCCGGGCATACCGTGGTGGCCGCCAGCGGTGTTTCTCGGGCGTCCGCGCATCGGGCCGCCGAGTTGCTGCCGGGCGTGCCCTTGCTTCCGCCGGATGAGGTTGCTCGGCGGGCCGATCTTGTGCTGCTGGCCATTCCGGACGATGTGCTTGCCGGGACGGTTCGTGGGCTGGCCGCCGTGCACGCCCTTCGTGGTGGGCAGATCGTTGTTCACACCTCCGGTGCGCACGGGGTTGACGTGCTCGCGCCGGCCGCCGACGCGGGGGCGCTGCCGCTCGCGCTGCATCCCGCGATGACGTTTGCCGGGCGGCCGGAGGACCTGCAGCGGATCACCGCGTGCAGTTTCGCGGTGACCGCCGACCCGGCCGACGAGGCCGCCTGGAGTGTCGGTGAGGCGCTTGTCGTGGAGATGGGCGCAGACCCGGTTCGGGTGCCGCAGGCCGCCCGGCCGCTCTACCACGCCGCGTTGACCCACGGGGCCAACCACCTGGTCACGCTGGTTGCCGAGTGTGCCGATCTGCTCCGCTCCGCCGGCATCAACCCGGCTGAGCGGCTGCTCGGTCCACTGCTGTCCGCCGCGTTGGACAACGCGCTGCGCCACGGTGACCGCGCGCTGACCGGGCCGGTGGTCCGCGGCGACGTCGGCACCGTCCGCGTGCACCTGCGGGTGCTGGCCGAGACCGAACCGGCTGCCCTGCCCGCCTATCGCGCGCTGGCCGAGCGCACCGCGGAACGCGCACTGGCCGCCGGCTTGCTGCCCCAGCAAGCCGCCGCCGACATCGGTGCCGCGCTGGCCGAGGAGAAACCATGGTGACCTACCAACACGGCGAACCGTCCGTCTATCAGGCCCCCACGGAACTGGCGAAGGTGACCAGGGCGCTACGCGCCGGCGGCCGTCGCATCGCGCTCGTCCCCACGATGGGCGCCCTGCATGCCGGCCACCAGGAACTCATCCGTCGCGCCCGCCGCATCCCGGGTGCCGTGGTCGCGGTCTCGATCTTCGTCAACCCGTCGCAGTTCGGGCCGAACGAGGATCTGTCCGCCTACCCGCGTCCGTTCGATGCCGATCTGGACGTCTGCGCGCGAGCCGGTGTCGAACTCGTCTTCCATCCCGAGGTCACCGATCTCTACCCGGACGGCGGGGCGCGGGTCACGCTCGACCCGGGACCGCTGGGGCGGGAACTGGAGGGCGCGGTGCGGCCCGGTCATTTCGCGGGAGTGCTGACCGTGGTGGCGAAACTGTTCAACATCGTTCGGCCGGACTACGCGTTCTTCGGCGAGAAGGACTACCAGCAACTGATGTTGGTCCGCCGGATGGTGGACGATCTCAACCTGGACGTGTCCGTCGTCGGGGTGCCGACCGTGCGGGAGGACGGGGGCCTCGCGCTCTCGTCCCGCAACCGCTACCTCGACGCCGGACAGCGCGAGGCCGCGCTCACCTTGTCCGCGGCCTTATCCGCGGGCGTGCATGCCGGGGTGGCCGGTCCGGACGCCGTACGTGCCGCCGCGGCCGCGGTGCTCGCGCAGCGGCCCGACATCGTCGTGGACTACCTGGAACTGCGCGGCGACGATCTCGGTCCGACGCCGTCGGCCGGTCCGGCACGGCTGTTGGTGGCCGCACGGGTCGGCCCGACCCGCTTGATCGACAATGCGCCGGTCCTCCTGGCCAGTACCGAGAAAGGTCTGTAGAACCGCCATGTTGCGCACCATGCTCAAGTCGAAGATCCACCGGGCCACGGTCACCATGGCCGACCTGGACTACGTCGGTTCCGTCACCGTGGACGAGGACCTGATGGACGCGGCCGACCTGCTGCCCGGCGAGCGGGTGGCGATCGTCGACGTGACCAACGGCGCCCGCCTGGAGACCTACGTGATCGCCGGCGAGCGCGGCAGCGGCGTGCTGGGCATCAACGGTGCCGCCGCCCACCTCGTGCACCCCGGCGATCTCGTGATCCTCATCGCCTATGGCCTGATGGACCGGGCCGAGGCGACCTCGTACCGGCCCCGGGTCGTCTTCGTGGACGAGCGCAACCGGGTCCACGCGGCCGGCCACGATCCGGCGGCCGTGCCGGCCGGGTCCGGGCTGCGCAGCGGTGGCGCGATGCCGCCGGGCATGGTCGAGATCGACATGCCGACCGCGGAAACCGACGCGGCGGCGGCGCTGGATGCCTTGCTGCAGGCCGAGAACTAGCGGCGGCGACCGTGCTGCTGTGTGTCGACGTCGGCAACACCAACATCGTGCTGGGCCTCTACGACGGGCGGGGCGACGACGCGAAGCTGGTGCGGGACTGGCGGATGCGCACCGACGCCAGGATGACCGCGGACGAACTGGCGCTGACCGTGCGCGGCCTGCTCGGCGAGCACGCCGACGAGGTGACCGGCGTGTCGGCGCTGTCCACCGTGCCGGCCGTGCTGCGCGAGCTACGGGTGATGATCAGCCGCTACTACCGGCACGTGCCCAAGGTGATCGTGGAGCCCGGCGTGCGCACGGGCGTGCCGCTGCTGATCGACAATCCGCGTGAGGTCGGCGGCGACCGGGTGATCAACACCCTGGCCGCGCACCACCTGCACAGCACCGCGTGCATCGTGGTCGACTTCGGCACGTCCACCAACATCGACGTCATCTCCTCGCGCGGCGAGTTCCTCGGCGGCGTGTTCGCGCCGGGCATCGAGATCTCGATCGACGCGCTGGCCGCGCGCGCCGCCCAGCTGCGGACCGTGGAAATAGTCCGGCCGAGGTCGGTGATCGGCAAGAACACCGTGGAATGCCTGCAGTCGGGCATCATCTACGGCTTCGCCGGCCAGGTTGACGGGCTGGTGCGCCGGATCATCGCCGAACTGGCCGCGAGTGAGCCGGGTCCGGTCGCGGTCATCGCCACCGGTGGGCTGGCACCGGTCGTGCTGACCGAGTCGGAGACCATCGGCCACCACGTGCCGGACCTGACCCTCCTCGGCCTGCGGCTGGTCTACGAGCGCAACGTCTCCTGACTCACGACGGTGTGGCCCGGATGGCGAAGGTGACCTCGGTCGGGCCGAGCGGTTCGAGGATGTCGTCGTCCTGCTTGTTACGGGCAGCGGCACCGGAGACCCGGCAGAACTCGCGCACCCACGGCACCCTGTCGTCGTAGTCGTTCCACATCGCGACCAGGAAGCCGTCCGGCCGCAGGACCCGCCGGATCTCCGGCAGCGCGCGGTCCAGGTCGAACCAGTGCAGTGCCTGCCCGGCGAATGCCGCGTTCACCGACGAATCCGGCAGCGGGATCTGCTCGGCGTTCCCGGCCTTGGCAGCAGCGCCGGGGAATCTGCTGGTCAGCTCGGCCAGCATGGCCGGGTCCGGCTCGACGGCGACCACGTCCACGTCCTGCGCGAGGGCATACGCGGCAGCCTGGCTGCCGAACGACGACGCCCGGCGGGCGTGTTCGGTCTGATCCATACGGATCACGGTAACCGTGAGCCCTCGTGCGGGCGCGCTGTTGTCGACTACGTACCATTTTCAGGCGTGAACGCGGAAATCCCGAATCAGCCGACCAGCGACGACGATCTCCCGGAGCAGATGCGGATCCGGCGGGACAAGCGTGCCGAACTGGTGGCCCGCGGGATCGATCCGTATCCGGTCGAGCTGCCCCGCACGCACACCCTGCGCGAGATCCGCGAGCAGCACCCGGGCCTGCCCGTCGACACCGCGACCGGCCAGGTGGTGGGCGTCACCGGCCGGGTGATGTTCCTGCGCAACACCGGCAAGCTGTGCTTCGCGACCCTGCGCGAAGGCGAGGGCACCGAACTCCAGGCGATGCTCAGCCTGGCCGGTGTCGGCGAGGATGCCCTTGCCGCGTGGAAGGCCGACGTCGACCTCGGTGACCACGTGTTCGTGCACGGCGAGGTCATCACGTCCCGCCGGGGTGAACTGTCGGTGATGGCCGACTCGTGGCGGTTGGCCGCGAAGGCGCTGCGCCCGCTACCAGTGGTGCACAAGGCGCTGGCCGAGGAGACCAGGATCCGCCAGCGCTACGTCGACCTGATCATGCGACCCGCGGCCAGGGCCACCGTCATGACCAGGGCCACCGTCGTCCGGTCGCTGCGCGACTCCTTCCACCGGCGGGGCTACCTCGAGGTCGAGACGCCGATGTTGCAGACCCTGCAAGGTGGCGCGACGGCCCGGCCGTTCGTGACGCATTCCAACGCATTCGACCTGGACCTGTTCCTGCGCATCGCGCCGGAGCTGTATCTCAAGCGGTGCGTGGTCGGCGGCCTGGAGAAGGTATTCGAGATCAACAGGAACTTCCGCAACGAGGGCAGCGACTCGTCGCACTCGCCCGAGTTCGCCATGCTGGAGTTCTATGCCGCATACGAGACATACGACTCGATGGCCGTGCTGACCAGGGAACTCGTCCAGGAGGCCGCACGTGCCGCGTTCGGCACCGACGTGGTCACCCTCGCCGACGGCACCGAATACGACCTGTCCGGCGAATGGACCAACCTGTCCATGTACGAGTCGCTGTCCCAGGCGTTGACTGCCGAGATCACCCCGGAAACGACGATCGAGATCCTGCGCAAGCACGCGGACGCGCACGGAATGCCGGTCAACCCCAAGCACGGCCACGGCAAGCTGGTCGAGGAACTGTTCGAGCATCTGGTGGCCGATCACCTGTACGCGCCGACGTTTGTGCGTGATTTCCCGATCGAGACATCGCCGCTGACCAGGGCCCATCGGACCCGGCCAGGAGTGGTCGAAAAGTGGGACCTCTACGTGCGCGGATTCGAGTTGGGCACCGGATACTCGGAGTTGGTCGATCCGGTCCTGGAACGGGACCGGCTGGTCGCGCAGGCACGATTGGCCGCAGCCGGTGACGACGAAGCGATGCCCGTGGACGATGACTTCTTGCGATCACTGGAGTACGGAATGCCACCCACCGGTGGTGTCGGAATGGGTATCGACCGGTTGCTGATGGCACTCACCGGCCTCGGTATCCGGGAGACCATCCTGTTCCCGCTCGTTCGCCCCGAATGAGGGACAAACCAGGCCGCGTAGTTGCGTAACCCAGGGTATATTGCGCTAACCTGTGTCCGGGCGGAAACACGTCCCTACTTACATGTCACGGTCTCTGGTCCGTCACGTCGGTATCGGTCGGGTCATTCGGCTCTAGGAGGAAGCATATGGCGCAGAAGGTCACGGTCACTTTGGTCGACGATCTCGACGGTTCGACGGCCGAGGAGACCGTTGAGTTCGGGTTGGACGGTGCCAGCTACACCATTGACTTGTCCGGCGACAATGCCGGCCGACTGCGTGACGCGCTTGAGGAGTACGTCGACCACGCGCGTCGCGCCGGTGGCCGCAAGCGCGCCGGTGGCCGGCCCGTCGCCGGTCGGACGCCGCGTCCGGCGTCCGCGGATCGCGAACAGAATCAGGCGATCCGCGATTGGGCCCGCAAGCAGGGTATGAAGGTGTCCGACCGCGGTCGTATCCCGGCCAACGTGCTCGAGGCGTACCACAAGAAGAACTGATTGGTCACTACTGTGTGTCGCGCACATCCGCCCACCGGCCGCGTTGACAAGAGTGGACAAACGTAGGTCCCGGCTCCCACTTCGCGGGAACCGGGACCGGCCGCTATCGGCTGTTCGTACCAGTCGACATCCGGTATCCGTGCCAACGGCGGCACTTCATCGTGTCAGTTCAATTGCCGGGTATTTACCGATCGCATACCCTGGGGCACGTCGCGCACGGCCCCAATCCGCTACGCAGAACGTAGTGAAAGCAGCAACTCTGCCGCCGTCGTGTCCATCCTTCGGCTGAATCAGTGCCGCAGGTCGGCCGCAGGGTGGACGCCGACGTGAACGGCGCGAGCGCGGCCGGCAGTACCAATGCCGCATTCGCCACACCGGCACTCTCGTTTCCGCAGAACTGTCCGGTTCGCCAGCACGCGCCGTCCAGCGCGTCGGTGGCCGCCGCCCACAGCGTGTGCCGGCCGAACCGGACCCGTGCGCCCAGCGCTGCGCCAAAGGCCGTGACGAACCGGGCCGCGTGCACCGCGTACCGGCCGCGCAGCACGGCGGCGAGCGCCACGTCGTCGGCCACCGGGCTCGCCGACCGCTGATCGGCGCCGGCCGGGTCGTCGGCCCGACAGGTGAACTCGTCGGTCAGCAGCGCGATCTCGGCCGGCCGGGGATGGTCGGCGTCGAACCGGACCGCGAGATCGGCCGGGCCGATGCGGGGTACCCGGCGGGCGGTGTGGAACAGCAGCGCGCCGGTCTGCGCCGGCACGGTCAGGTACCAGCTGAACAGATAGCCGGCCACGACCCGGTCCGGTGCCTCGCCGTACTCCCGCCGCAGCCAGTCCGCGACTCGGTCGGCCCAGCCGCCCAGGCCGCCGGCCAGTAGCTCGGCACACGTGACCCAGCCGTCCTCGGCGGCCGGGAGGCCGTGGCGTAGCCGTATCCCGTCCTGCGACGCGGCCGCGACCCGGACCGAGTGCGCGAGACCGCCGCGTCCGCGCACCATGGTCACACCGGGCACCTCTCGCCGTAGGGAAGGTTTGCCTTACCTTAGTCGACGCGAAGATTTACCCGTTCGGCCCAGTCGAACCCGACACAGCACGGCTGAAGATGTGCCTGTTCGCGCTTAGCGGACAAGCTCCATTTGCCGGAATCCGATCGCCACCCGCCGCGTTCCTCCTGGTGTCAGGGTTTTCTCGGTTCGATCCGCCGTATGGGATGGCGTACATCGAACTGAGAGCGACAGGGCCTGCGACTACAGTGGTCGTAAGGTGCTGATCCCGCCGCAGGTGGGTGCAGTTTGGCCCACAGGCGCTAGGGACGCCGACGCAGCAGTTGGGAGTGCGCATGTTCGAGAGGTTCACCGACCGCGCGAGGCGGGTGGTCGTCCTGGCCCAGGAAGAGGCCAGGATGCTCAACCACAACTACATCGGCACCGAACACATCCTCCTGGGTCTCATCCACGAGGGTGAGGGTGTCGCGGCCAAAGCACTGGAATCGCTGGGTATCGCCCTCGAGGGCGTGCGGCAGCAGGTCGAGGAGATCATCGGCCAGGGCCAGCAGGCGCCGAGCGGGCACATCCCGTTCACGCCGAGGGCCAAGAAGGTGCTGGAGCTGTCACTGCGCGAAGCGCTGCAGCTGGGCCACAACTACATCGGCACGGAGCACATCCTGCTCGGCCTGATCAGGGAGGGCGAGGGCGTCGCGGCCCAGGTCCTGGTCAAGCTGGGTGCGGACCTCAACCGGGTCCGCCAGCAGGTGCTCCAGTTGCTGTCCGGTTACCAGACCGGCAAGGAGTCCTCGGAGAGCACGACCCGCGGCGAGGGCACCCCGTCCTCATCGCTCGTGCTCGACCAGTTCGGGCGCAACCTCACCGCCAACGCGCGGGAGGGCAAGCTCGACCCGGTCATCGGCCGGGGCAAGGAGATCGAGCGGGTCATGCAGGTGCTGTCCCGCCGCACCAAGAACAACCCGGTGCTGATCGGCGAGCCCGGCGTCGGAAAGACCGCCGTCGTCGAGGGCCTCGCCCAGCTGGTGGTGAAGGGCGAGGTCCCGGAGACGCTGAAGGACAAGCAGCTCTACACGCTTGACCTCGGCTCGCTAGTGGCCGGCTCGCGCTACCGAGGTGACTTCGAGGAGCGCCTGAAGAAGGTGCTCAAGGAGATCCGCACGCGCGGTGACATCATCCTGTTCATCGACGAGCTGCACACGCTGGTCGGTGCCGGCGCGGCGGAGGGCGCGATCGACGCGGCCTCGATACTGAAGCCGATGCTGGCCCGCGGTGAGCTGCAGACGATCGGCGCCACCACGCTGGACGAGTACCGCAAGCACGTGGAGAAGGACCCGGCGCTGGAGCGTCGGTTCCAGCCCATCCAGGTCGGCGAGCCCTCGCTGGAACACACCATCGAGATCCTCAAGGGCCTGCGCGACCGGTACGAGGCGCACCACAGGGTGTCCATCACCGACTCGGCGCTGGTGGCCGCGGCCACCCTGGCCGACCGGTACATCAACGACCGGTTCCTGCCGGACAAGGCGATCGACCTGATCGACGAGGCCGGTGCCCGGATGCGCATCCGCAGGATGACCGCACCGCCGGACCTGCGCGAGTTCGACGAGAAGATCGCCGACGTGCGTAGGGACAAGGAGTCCGCGATCGACGCGCAGGACTTCGAGCGGGCCGCCAAGCTCCGCGACGCGGAGAAGCAGCTGCTCGCGCAGAAGGCCGAGCGGGAGAAGCAGTGGAAGGACGGCGACCTCGACGTCGTCGCCGAGGTGGACGACGAGCAGATCGCCGAGGTGCTGGCCAACTGGACCGGCATCCCGGTGTTCAAGCTCACCGAAGAGGAAACCACCCGCCTGCTGCGCATGGAGGACGAGATCCACAAGCGGATCATCGGCCAGGAAGAGGCCGTCAAGGCCGTCTCCCAGGCGATCCGCCGCACCCGCGCCGGGTTGAAGGACCCGAAGCGGCCGTCGGGCTCGTTCATCTTCGCCGGCCCGTCCGGTGTCGGTAAGACCGAGCTGTCCCGCGCGCTGGCGAACTTCCTGTTCGGCGACGACGACGCGTTGATCCAGATCGACATGGGCGAGTTCCACGACCGCTACACCGCGTCAAGGCTGTTCGGTGCCCCGCCCGGGTACGTCGGTTACGAGGAAGGTGGCCAGCTCACCGAGAAGGTGCGCCGCAAGCCGTTCTCGGTCGTCCTGTTCGACGAGATCGAGAAGGCACACCAGGAGGTCTACAACACGCTGCTGCAGGTGTTGGAGGACGGCCGGCTGACGGATGGTCAGGGCCGCACGGTGGACTTCAAGAACACCGTGATCATCTTCACGTCCAACCTGGGCACCTCGGACATCTCCAAGGCGGTCGGCCTCGGCTTCGCCAGGGGCGACACGGACGGCTCGAACTACGAGCGGATGAAGAACAAGGTCAACGACGAGCTGAAGAAGCACTTCCGCCCGGAGTTCCTCAACCGTATCGACGACATCATCGTGTTCAACCAGCTGACGCAGGACCAGATCATCATGATGGTCGACCTGATGATCGGCCGGGTGGAGACCCAGCTGCGCGGCAAGGACATGGGCCTCGAGCTCACGCCACTGGCCAAGCAACTGCTGGCGAAGCGCGGCTTCGACCCGGTCCTGGGCGCCCGTCCACTACGCAGGACCATCCAGCGCGAGCTGGAGGACCAGCTGTCGGAGAAGATCCTGTTCGGGGAGCTCCAGCCCGGCCAGATCATCGTCACCGACGTCGAGGGTTGGGACGGCGAAGGCGCAGGCGAGTCGGCCAAGTTCACCTTCCGAGGCGAACCCAAGCCGAGCCGCGTGCCCGATGTCCCGCCCGTCGACCTGGCCGCATCCAGCGGCGTCACCTCCGACGTGCAGGACGCCGTCGAAGGCGACTGATCAGAACGGAACATGGTGCCGGCCGCCCGCTTACGCGGGCGGCCGGCGTCGTCTGTCTATGCGTGCCGACCAGCCAAACAGCACGGCCAACAATGCGACTCCGCCCAAAGCGGGGCTCTCAAGCGCCGGCAGCATCCGTAGACAGCACGACCTCGAACTCCAGCAAACTCGACCCCGTCGCCACCGGCGTGGACCGTGCCCCGGCATGAGCCGCAATGGCCGGCCCGGAAGCCCACGCTTGATAGTCCTCCTCACTGCGCCACTTGGTGTACACGAAGTACCGGGTATCCCCGGACACCGGACGCAGCAGCTCGAAACCGAGGAACCCGGGAGCTGAATCCACCGAGTGCATCCGATGCGCGAACCGCTTCTCCAGCTCAGCGCCGCTACCCTCGGCAACCTCGATCGCATTGATCTTCACGACGGCCATGCACTCAAGCCTAGGCGACCGGTGGTAGACAACCAGGATGGCGGACGGTGTGGTCGAGTTCGGTGGTGACGGCCCCGGCATCCTGCTGCTGCACGGCCTCATGGGCCGCGCGACCACCTGGTGGCGCACCGCCCAATGGCTGACGGCGCACGGTCGTGTCGTCGCCATCGACGCCCGCGCCCACGGCCGCAACCCGTACCGGCACGGTTGTGACACCGAACAGTTCGCGAGGGACGCCGCCGACCGGGTCAAGGAGCTGGGGCTGAGCCCCGCGATCACGATCGGCCATTCCATGGGCGGCCTGCACGCGATCGCGTTGGCCGCAGGTCATCCGGAGCTGGTGCGGGCCATCGTGGTCGAGGACATGGCACCCGACCAGCGCGGCCGGACCGCCGATGTGTGGCGGCCGTACTTCGAGTCGTGGCCGGTGTTCCGCTCGCTGGCCCATGTCCGGGAGTTCTTCGGCCGGGCCGGTGACTACTTCGTCGAGTGCGTCGAGGAACGGGCCGACGGCTATCACCTGATCGGCGATCTCGACGAGTTGATCGACATCGCCCAGGAGTGGGGCGAACGGGACTACTGGGACCTGGTTGCCGGCGTGCGCTGCCCAATGTTGGCGATTGAAGCCGGCGACAGCCCGATGCCACCGGGCCAGATGGCCGAGATGGCGAAGCGAGCCAACGGCCGGTATCTCAAGATCGAGGGCGCAGGCCACATCGTCCACGACGACGCCCCGCAGGAGTACCGCCGCGCTGTGGAGGCCTTCCTGGCACAGGTGCTCAACCGCTGACGTAGGACACGACTGTCTCGGTCGAGCCGGTCCGGGTGTCCCGGATGGCCGCCGACACGATCCGCGCCCGAATCGGCTCGATCGGGTGCAACGCGGCGAAACCGGCGACCAACTGCTCGGGTGTGACGTCCTCGGCCAGCGTGCAGTGCGGCACCCACACGCCGGGCAGGTAGGACGCCCACGGATCACGCACCCGGCCCGCCAGCGCGTCGTGCACCGCCACGTGCACCGCGAGCAGTTCCGCGTCCGTGACGGCGCCCAGCAGCAGCGCGTTCTGGTTGGTCGGGAACGTGCCCAGCGTGTAGAGCCACACGCTGGGCATGGCCAACAGCGCCAGATCCTTGGTCAGGCTCCGGCGGGTGGCCGGCGGGATGGTGCCGGCCACCGCGAACGACAGGTGCGGCCGGCCGCCGAGGCTGGGCACCCCGGCCAGGTCCAGCCGCTGCCACAGCGCCCGCACGGCCTTGTCCGCCGCATCGTCGAAGTAGCACTCCAGGGCGTGCGCCACTACCGGCCCTCACCGGGCAGGCCGAACAGGCCGTCGTCGGTCTGCTCGACCAAGCCGTCCACCAGCAGCGAATCCAGGCACCGGTCGCGTTGCGCGGCGTCTGACCACGCCGTGTCCAGATCGTCCCTGGTCACCGGGCCGGCCGCGCCACGCAGCACGTCCAACAACAGCCCGCGCACCTGCCGGTCCGTGCCGGCGAACTTCTGCACGACCTTGGCGGGGCCGGCGTAGGCCGGTCGGCCCGCCTTCTGCCACGCACAGTCCGCGAAGATCGGACAGTCCGCACAACGCGGCGAACGAACAGTGCAGATGACCTGGCCCAGTTCCATCAGCCCGGCCGAGAAGATCGCCGCGGACTCGGCCGGCAGGATCGCCTCGACGTCGGCCATGTCCCGAGCCGTCGACGGCGGCCCGGCATCCCCGGCCCCGTGCACCGCACGGGCCACCACCCGCCGCACATTGGTGTCCACCACCGGACACCGCCTGCGGTAGGCGAACGCGGCCACCGCCCGTGCCGTATAGGCGCCGATGCCGGGCAGGGCCAGCAGCGTGTCCACATCGGAGGGCACGACGTCGCCGTGGTCACGCGCGATCGCGGTGGCCGCCGCGTGTAGGCGCAGCGCCCGGCGTGGATAGCCCAGCTTGCCCCAGGCCCGCAACACGTCGCCCTGGCTCGCGGCCCCCAGCGCCGCAGGGGTCGGCCAGCGGGCCAGCCACTCGTGCCAGATCGGTTCGACCCGGGCCACCGGGGTCTGCTGCAACATGATCTCGCTGACCAGCACGCCCCACGCGGTGCACTCCGGCCGTCGCCACGGCAGGTCCCGAGCGGATGCCGCGAACCAGTCGATCAACGCGGTGGTGTCCATATCGGGACCGATTCTGTCAGCTCGCCGACCTCGGTCAGTTCCCCGGTCGCCACCTCGTAGACGAAGCCG
>WNGR01009469.1_pt1 | contig 22865 bp, 22 predicted proteins | sample 5407581 | NCBI WGS metagenome assembly WNGR01 (sample SAMN13153383, study PRJNA577476) | soil metagenome | isolation source: 80 cm soil or saprolite under Garry oak tree replicate 2 | place: USA:California | collected 2016-06-15
GAGATCGGCTCGGTCGAGGTCGGCAAGCTGGCGGATCTGGTGCTGTGGCAGCCTGCGTTCTTCGGCATCCGGCCGGCCGTGGTCGTCAAGGGCGGCATGATCGGCTGGGCCGCGATGGGTGACGCCAACGCGTCCATCCCGACCCCGCAACCGGTGCTGCCCCGGCCGATGTTCGGCGCCTACGGTGCCGCGCCCGCCGCGACGTCGCTGCATTTCGTGGCGCAGGCCGCGCTCGACGACGGCATCGCCGACCGGCTGGCCGTGCGCCGCAGGCTCGTGCCGGTCCGGAACACCCGGTCGCTGGGCAAGACGGACCTGCCGGGCAACGACGCGCTGCCCAGGATCGAGGTCGACCCGGAGACGTTCGCGGTGCACGTGGACGGCGAACTGATCGAGCCGGCACCGGTGACCGAACTGCCGCTGGCCCAACGCTATTCCCTGTTCTGATGGCGATCCCGTCGGTGCTGCTGCTGGCCGACTCGCGGCTGCCCAGCGGCGGCCACGCGCATTCCGGCGGGATAGAAATGGCCGTCACGGCCGGCCTGGTGTCTGATGTGGACGATCTGGACCTGTTCCTGCGCGGCCGGATCCGCACGACCGGCCCGGTGCTGGCCGCTTTCGCGGCGGCCGGTTGCCTTTTGGCGGAAAGCCATGCCGATTTCGCGCCATGGGACCGGGCTTGTTCGGTGCGCATCCTGTCCGCCGGGCTGCGTGCCGCGTCCCGGGCGCAGGGCGGGGCGCTGCTGCGTACCGTGAGCCGGATCTGGGATCACCCGGCATTGGCCCGGTTGCGTGCGCTCGGGCGGCCGCACCAGCCGCTGGTTCTCGGTGCCGCGGTGGCCGCTGGGCACGGCACGGCGGCCGACGCGGCGGCGCTGGCGGTGCATCACCTGGCCGGTACGGCATGCTCGGCCGCGATCCGGCTGCTCGGCCTGGATCCGCTGGCTGTCACATCCGTCCAAGGTGGACTGTCCGAAGTCGCGGCCATGGCCACCGAGATCGGGCTGCTGGCGGCCGAACGTGCGGTCGCCGTTGGCGATCCGGCCGGGTTGCCGGCCACGGGAGCGGTCCTGCCGGAGTTGCTCGCGGCGCGGCACGCACAGTCGGAGGTGACTCTCTTTGCATCGTGAGGAATCCGTCACGTTGGCTGGCGGCGGCCACCGGACGTCCAGGGCGCTGCGGATCGGCATCGGCGGGCCGGTCGGTGGCGGCAAGACCGCGCTGGTCGCGGCGCTGTGCCGGACGCTGGCCGGCGAGCTGTCCGTGGTGGTGGTGACCAACGACATCTACACCACGGAGGACGCGGACTTCCTGCGCCACAACGGAGTGCTCGCCGCCGACCGGATCAGGGCGGTGCGCACCGGCTGCTGCCCGCACACCGCGATCCGCGACGACATCACCGCGAATCTGGACGAGGTCGAGGACCTGGAACGACAGCACGATCCGGACCTGGTCCTGGTCGAGAGCGGCGGCGACAACCTCACGGCGACCTTCAGCTACGGCCTGATCGACCGGCAGATCTTCGTGGTGGACGTGGCAGGCGGCGACAAGGTGCCACGCAAGGGCGGCCCCGGCGTGACCAGGTCGGATCTGTTGGTGATCAACAAGGTCGACCTCGCCGACCGGGTCGGCGCCGACCTGGACGTGATGCGCCGCGATTCCGCCGCGCAGCGCGGTGATCTGCCCACGGTGCTGATCTCGTTGCGCGCGCCCGACGGCGTGCGACCGGTGGTCGACTGGGTCCGGGCCGGCCTGCACGCGCACACGCACTGATGGAGGCCGCCGCGACGTTCGCGGTCGACCGGGATGCCCGTGGCCAGCGTACCCACTGGCACGACGCGCCGCCGGTCGTGTTGCGGCCGACCGGTGCCGACCGGCTGCACCTGCTGCATGCGGCAGGCGGCCCGTTGGGTGGTGACCGGCTGCGGCTGACCGGCACGGTCGGCACCGCGTGCGCGCTGCGCGTCGACTCGGCGGGCGCCACCGTGGTCCAGCCGGGCCACGACGGCCGTCCGGCGAACTGGACGGTGCGGCTGGACGTGGCGGCCGGCGCGTGCCTGCGGTGGACGCCGCAGCCGACCGTGGTGTGTGGGGGAGCGGACTTCCGGACCAGCCTGCACGCCACCGTCGACCCGGACGGCACGCTGCTCGTCCGGGAAGTGTTGGTACTGGGCCGATCCGGCGAGTCCGGCGGCCGTTGTGCCGGCGGCCTGTCGGTGATGGTCGGCAACGAGCCACTGATCAGCCACGAGAACTTGGTAGATGGCGCCGATCCCGAACTGTCCGGCCCCGCCGGCAGTGGCGGTCATCGGGTGCACGGCACGGTCCTGGTGGCCGGCCGCGCGGTTCCGCCGACGGACGAGCGAGCCGGCCACACCGGAGCGGTGTCGTGGGCTGTGCTGCCGTTGGACGGACCCGGTTGTCTGGTGCTCGCGGTGGGCGACCGGGTCACCGAGGTGGCGGCCGTGCTCGAGCAACTGTGTTTCCTCCCGTTCACATAACGGGGTTCTGGCAGCGCAGTGGTGTTCCGGACGAAACACTCCGGCAATGACCGGTGGCTGTACTGGGCCATGACACCGTACTGGGCCATTGGGCCATGACACCGGACAGCGTCGTCCTCTCCGTGGCTCACAGCGAGAGGGATTGCTGATGCTCACCTCGACCACCGGTTCGGCGCTGGCGGGCATGCGTTGCCCGGTCGCCGTGATCGGTGGCGGGCAGGCGGGGCTCTCGATGAGCTGGTGGCTGGCCAGGCGCGGTGTCGGCCACGTGGTGCTGGAACGGGAACGGGCCGGGCACGAGTGGCGCGACCGGCGTTGGGACAGCTTCTCCCTCGTCACGCCGAACTGGCAGTGCCAGCTGCCCGGATTCCCTTACCGTGGAACGGATCCGGACGGGTTCATGGTCCGCGACGAGATCGTGCGGTACCTGGCGGGTTATGTCGGGAGCTTCGATGTGCCGCTGTACGAGGGTGTCGCCGCGACGAGGCTGCGCGACACACGGGACGGCGGCTTCGAGATCCGGACCACCGCTGGCACCGTGACGGCCGGCCAGGTCGTCGTGGCCACCGGGCCTTACCAGGTGCCCGTGCGGCCGAGGATGGCCGAACGGTTGCCCTCGACCATCCACCAGGTGCATTCCGGCGAGTACCGCAACCCGGCCGCGCTGCCGCCAGGTGGCGTGCTGGTGGTCGGCAGTGGCCAGTCCGGCGCGCAGATCGCCGAAGATCTGCACCTGGCCGGGCGTCAGGTGCATGTGGCTGTCGGTTCCGCGCCCAGGGTGGCTCGGCGTTATCGGGGCCGGGACGTGGTCGCCTGGCTGGACGACATGGGCTACTACCGGCGCGGTATCAACGAGTTCGCCGACGCCGACGCCGTTCGCTTTCGCGCCAACCACTACGTCACCGGGCGGGACGGCGGTCACGACATCGACCTGCGCGCCTTCGCGTTGGCCGGGATGCGCTTGTACGGCCGGGTCAGTGGCATCGACGGCCCGGTCGTCCGGTTCGCGGATGACCTGCGCCGCAACCTCGACAGTGCGGACGCGGTGTCCGAGGGCATCAAGGACTCGGTCGACGAGTGGATCGAACGCCACCACGTCGACGCCCCGGTCGAGCCGCGATACCGACCGGTTTGGACGCCTGGGCAGCCGAGCACGGAACTGGACCTGACCGCGGCCGGCATCGGCACCGTGGTGTGGAGCACCGGGTTCGGCCGGGACGACCGGTGGATCGAGGTGCCGGTGTTCGACGGCCGCGGCTACCCGACCCACGACCGGGGCGTGACCAGCCACCCGGGCCTGTACTTCCTCGGCCTGCCGTGGCAGCACACCTGGGGTTCGGGCCGGTTCTGCGGCGTGGCCGCCGACGCCGAGCACCTGGCCGGCCGCATCGTCGCCCGGCTGGCCGGCCCGACTGCCGGCGTGCACTGGATCGCCGGTACCCGCTATAGCACCTGGCCGATGGACGACGAGTGGACAGCACCGCGCACTGTCGCGTGACACACACCAAGCGGCACAAGGAAAGGCAGGTCAGCCATGTCCCGACGGCTCGTGCACGACGCGCACCGCCATCTCGGCGTGCTGCCCGCCTACCCGTTCTACGGCGGCCCGCCGGTCAATCCCGATGTCCGTGCCAGGGGCACCATCGCGGAACTGCTCGCGGACCTGGACGCGGAAGGCACCGAACGGGCGCTGGTCATCCCCAACTACGGCGTGCCCGATCCGGCGATCGCCTTCTCGTTCAACGAACTGTGCGTCGAGGCGGCCGCCACTGACGACCGGATCGTTGCCGCGCTGTGGGTCTCGCCCCGGCCGGCCGACGCCGACCGCTCGACCGCCGCGTTGGCGCTAGCCGGCGAGCCCGGAGTGCGGGCACTCAAGCTGAGTTTCCTGCTCGGCGGCCGGGCAGGTGACCCGGCCTGCCGGCCGGGCTTGGACCGGATCTTCGCCGCCGCGCGGGAACACGACCTCGTCGTGCACGTGCACACGTCGCCCGGCGCGGCGTCGGACATCAGTGAGGTCGGGCAGCTGGTCGAGGACTACGGCGACACCGTGGCCATCCATCTCGTGCACTTCGGTGGTGGGATGAGCGGCCACATCAAGCTCGTCGGCTCGATGTTCTTCGACTGGATCGCGGCCGGCAGGCGCGTCTACACCGACCTGTCCTGGGCGATCGGGTTCGCGCCGCGCTGGCTGGCCACGGAGGTGGCGCGCCGGGGCATCGGCCACGACCGCATCCTGTTCGCCAGCGACGAGCCATGGGGCGACCATGCGGGCGAGTTCGCCCGGCTGGCCGCGGCGACCGTGGACGGCGAGCTCTCCGGACTCGTGTTCCGGGAGACGTTCAGCAAGCTCTACGGATGATTTCCACCATAACAAATTAAGGAGTAGCGCGATGCCCGAGTTGACCGATGTCGAGAAGCTCAGCCTGGACGAGATTCCGCACCCGGCACTACCGGTGGGGTCGAGCATCTATGGCGGTACCAAGGTCTTCCCCGACTACCAGGCCGAGGAAGGCGAGGTCTACTTCACCCTCGTGCACGGCATCGCGCACGAGTCGTCGGTGAGTTTCGTGGCGATCCTGCAGGCCACCCGCGCACTGCGCAAGGGATTCGAGTCGGCCATCTACTTCTACGGCCCCGGTTCGCTGAACTGCCTTGCCACCCGGGGCTTCCCGACCACGGGGAACTCGGCTTTCCCCGGTGAGCACAACATCAACAGCTCGCTGGCCACGTTCATCAGCGAAGGTGGCAAGGTCTACTGCTGCCGGTTCGGCCTGTCCCTGCACGGTGCGCGCGAGGAAGACCTGATCGAGGGCGTCATCCCGACGCACCCGCTGGACGTGCAGGACGCGTTGATCCACTACGCCCGCAAGGGCGCGATCATCAATTCCACCTACATGTTCTAGGAAGGGAGCGCGGTGCGCACCGATTCCGATGCCCGACTGGACGTCCGGGTCGATCTCGCGCTGCTCGGCGTGCGGATGCTGGCTCCCGTCCACCGGCCGGCCGGCGCCGGTCCCAGCGACGACGGCCATGTGCTCGTGGACGGTGCCAATGCCGCGCTGCCCAACAATCCGGCCAGCCCCTACCGGGTGGACGACGGCCGGGTCTTCCTCGGTGAACTCGACACCGGCCTGTCCCTCGACATCGTGCACCGGCCGAAGTTCTACGATCTGTCCACAACGGACGGCGTGCGGTACGAGCAGATCGCCCGGCTGCACGGTGCCGATGTGCTTGCCACGACGGTGGTGCAGACGTGCATCCGGTACGAGCCCGAGCAGCGCTGCCGGTTCTGCACCATCGAGGAATCGCTGCGCTCCGGCGCGACGGTCGCGGCCAAGACCCCGGCCCAGCTGGCCGAGGTCGCCGAGGCCGCGGTCCGGCTGGACGGCGTCCGCCAGATGGTGATGACCACCGGCACCACGGCCGGCCCCGACCGTGGCGCGCGCAACCTGGCGCGTTGCGTGCGTGCCGTACTGGCCGCGGTGCCGGGACTGCCGATCCAGGTGCAGATCGAGCCACCGGGCGACCTGGTGGTCCTGACCGAACTGCGCGAGGCAGGCGCGACCGCCATCGGGATCCATGTCGAGTCGATGGACGACGACGTGCGGCGGCGCTGGATGCCCGGCAAGGGCGCGGTGTCGATGGCGGAGTACGAGGCGGCGTGGGACGAGGCGGTGCGGGTGTTCGGCCGCAACCGGGTGTCCACGTACCTGCTGATCGGGCTCGGCGAGGATCCGGACCAACTGGTGGCCGGCGCGGCGAGCCTGATCGAGCGGGGCGTTTACCCGTTCGTGGTGCCGTTTCGGCCGATGCTGGGCACGCTCGCCCGGCAGGACGGCTGGCCGGCGCCGGACCGTGCGCTGGTGCGCGACGTGACCGTGCGGGTCGCCGCGCTGTTGCGGGCGGCCGGCATGACCGGTGCCGACCAGCGGGCCGGGTGCGCGGCCTGCGGGGCGTGCGGCCTGCTGCGGTCGGCGGGCGGGTGAACGTGATGTCGTTGGTGGACAACGTGATCTGGGGTGCCGGCGGCGACTTGCGCACCGACACGTCGGTTCTGCTCGGTTCGCCGCCCGCCGGGCCGGTCTACCACATCGAGCCGGCCGACGGTGCCGACCTGGCGGCGTACCGGACACTGCGTACCGCGGTCTTCGTGCATGAGCAGGGCCTGTTCACCGGGCACGACCTGGACCGGCACGACGAGGATCCGCGCACCGTGGTCCTCGTCGCGCGGGACCGGTCCGGCACGGTGATCGGCGGTGTCCGGCTCGGCCCGGTCGACGACGGGCCGGACATCGGCTGGTGGTGCGGCAGTCGGCTGGTGGTCGACCGGAACTCCCCGGCCGCCCGTGGCGCTGGTGCCGCCCTGGTCCGGGCCGCGTGTGCCCACGCGGAGAACGCCGGCGTGCTCCGGTTCGAGGCCACCGTGCAGGAACGGCACGGGCCGCTGTTCGACCGGCTCGGCTGGCGGACCGTGCGGCCGGTGACGGTGTGCGGCCGGCCACACCTGTTGACGCGCTGGCCGATCGGCCGGATCGCCGCGCTGGTCGCGGCCACCAAGCGCGCGCTGGGCCCGCTGCTGCGCGGGCTGGATCCCGGTTGCTCGGTGCTGGTCAACGTGAACGACCTGGCCGCGATGGGCGCCCAGCCGGTCGGCCTGCTGGACGCCGTCGGCGCACGCGACGCGTCGTGCGCCGCCCGGATTCTGCGCGGCCTGCGGGCCGCGAGTGCGGCCTACGGCGTGCCGGTGCTCGGTGGCCACACCCAGCTCGGCGTGCCGGCCGCGCTGAGCGTGACGGCGTTGGGCCGGACCGCCGATCCGGTGCCCGGCGGTGGCGGGCGGGCCGGCGCCCCGGTCCGGCTGACCGTGGACACCGGCGGTCGGTGGCGGCCCGGTTATGCCGGCCGGCAATGGGATTCGACGTCGCACCGGTCCGGCGCGGAGCTGCGCACCATGATCGACTCGGTGGGCCGGGCCCGGCCGGCGGCGGCGAAGGACGTGTCCATGGCGGGGATCGCCGGCACCCTGGGCATGCTGGCCGAGGCGAGCGGCTGCGGCGCCGTGCTCGATGTGGCGCGGGTGCCCCGGCCGGCCGGGACGACGATGGGTGACTGGCTGACGTGCTTCCCCGGTTTCGGCATGCTCACCACCGGATCTGCCGCGCTGCCGGCCGGCCCGGCGCTCGGTGCCGAGTGCGGCGAACTCGTGGCCGGTGCGGGCGTCGGGCTGCGCTGGCCGGATGGCACCGAGACCGAGGCGGTCTCGGCCGGCGTGACAGGGATGGGGCGCGCATGAGTTCCGTTCGGCTGGCCGCGGTCGCGGCCCCCTTCGACCGTGACCTGGATGCCGGCTTCGAGCGGATCGCGGCGCTGGTCAGACAGGCCAGGGCGGCCGGCGTGGCACTGCTGGCGCTGCCGGAGGCCTGCCTCGGCGGCTACCTGGCCGACCTGCGCGGCGGCGCGTCCGGTCCGCCCGCGTTACGCGTGGACGGACCGGAAATCGCCCGGCTGGCTGCCATGGCCGGCGACCTGGTGGTCACCGCTGGATACTGCGAGGACGACGACGGAGTCCGGTACAACAGCGCGGTCTGCGTCACCGGCGACGGCGTGCTGGGCAACCATCGCAAGGTGCATCAGCCGCTGTCCGAGGACGCCAGTTACGGTGCCGGTGGCGGTTTCGCCGCGTTCGACACGCCGGTCGGCCGGCTGGGCATGATGATCTGTTACGACAAGGCGTTCCCCGAGTCGGCGCGGGCGCTGGCGCTGGACGGCGCGCAGATCGTGGTGTGCATGTCGGCGTGGCCGGGCAGCAGCACCAACCCGTCCCCGGACCTGCGCGACGATCGATGGAAGCTGCGGTTCGACCTGTTCGACCAGGTACGGGCGCTGGAGAACCAGATCGTGTGGCTGTCGGCCAACCAGTCCGGCACGTTCGGCTCGCTGCGCTTCGTGGCCAGCGCCAAGGTCGTCGGACCGGGCGGCGAGATCCTGGCCGGCACCGGGGTGGCCGAAGGCGTGGCGATCGCCGAGCTGGACGTCCCGCAGGCGCTGGCCACCGCCCGCCGCTCCATGGCGCACCTGCGGGATCGCCGTCCGGAGGCGTATCCAGTCTTGGCTGCGCCATGATGGCCAGGTGGGAATGATCCGGATCGGCGCGGTGGCGGCAACTTTCGGGCGGGACCTGGACTTCGATCTCCAGCGCATCGGCACGATCATCGGGCACGCCCGGCGGGACGGTGCCGCGCTGCTCGTGCTGCCCGACGCCGCGCTCGGCGGTTACCTGGCCGACCTGCGCAACCCGGACCCCGACTCGCTGCCGCCCGCGCTGGACCCCGACGGCGAGCACATCAAGGCCGTGATCGAGCTGGCGAGGGAGATGGTCGTCTGCGTCGGCTACCGCGAGGCCGACGGTCCTCGCTGCTACAACAGCGCCATCTGCGTCACCGGCGACGGCGTGCTCGGCCGGCACCGCAAGGTGCACCAGCCGGCCGGGGAGTCGGCGGCTTATTCGGCCGGCGACCGGTTCGCCGCGTTCGACACGCCCGTCGGCCGGGTCGGCATGCTCGTCGACTACGACAAGACCTTCCCGGAGTCCGCCCGCGCCCTGGCCATCGACGGCGCCGAGATCCTGGCGTGCCTGTCCGCGTGGCCGACCAGCGTGACCAACCGCGCACCCCGCATGGCCGACGACCGCCAGTCCCGCCTCTTCGACCTGTACGACCGGGCACGGGCGGCGGAGAACCAGGTCGTGCTGGTGTCCGCGAACCAGACCGGCACGCTGGGCGGCATGCGGTTCCTCGGCCAGGCCAAGGTGGTCGGTCCCGGCGGCGACATCCTGGCGCGCACCTGGTCCAAGGCCGGCATCGCCATCGCCGAACTGGATCCGGCCGCCGAGATCGCGGGCGCCCGGCGCGTGCTCAAGCACCTGGACGAGCGCAAGCCGGAGGTGTACCGGTGAAAGTCGCGCTGTTGAGCTACTCCACGAAGCCGCGTGGCGGTGTCGTGCACACCCTCGCGCTGGCCGAGGCCTTGGCCGTCCTTGGCGTGGACGTCACGGTGTGGACGTTGGGCCGGGGTGGGGACGAGGGATTCTTCCGGCCGGTTCTGCCCGCCGTTCGGTTGCGGATCGTGCCGTTTCCCGACGTGCCGGGGGAGGGGGTCGGCGCGCGCGTGCTGCGGTCCATCGCGGTGCTGGGCGCCGCGCTCGACGGCACCGGCTACGACATCGTGCACGCCCAGGACTGCATCAGCGCCAACGCGGCCGGCCGGTGCGTGCGCACCGTGCACCACATCGACCATTTCACGACGCCGGAGTTGGCTGCCTGTCACGAGCGGGCCATCGTGTCGCCTTATGCTCACGTGTGCGTCTCCGCGTCGGTCGCCGCCGAAGTGCGGGCCGGCTGCCCTGGACCTGCTCGCGGCGTACGCCCTGCTGCTCGGTCGGCGTCCGGCGGCGCGACTGGTGATCGCCGGCGGCGAGACGCTGTTCGACTACCGCGACTACCGGGCGCGTTGGGACGCGCTCGCAGCCTCGCTTCGGGTCGAGCCGTTGGTGCTCGGCCCGGTCCCGCACGACGAGTTGCCCGGACTCGTCGCCGGCGCCGCTGTGTTCGCCTTTCCGTCCACAAAGGAGGGTTTCGGGCTTGCCGCGATGGAGGCACTGGCCGCCGGAGTGCCGGTCGTCACCAGGGACCTCCCGGTACTGCGTGAGGTGTTCGGCTCGGCGGTCCGTTACGCCACCGAACCGACCGACTTCGCGGACGCCATGTGCACTGGCATGACCGTCGACGACCCGGCCGCGCGGGCAGCCGGCCTGGACCTGGCCCGCCGGCACACGTGGGCCGCGGCTGCCGAGCGGCACCTGGACCTCTACCAACGCCTGACTGCCGGGACAGCTTGCTGACCACCTCGCGCCGACGTACAATATTCTGTACGTATGGAGGTGGGCCTTGCGGACCATGAGCTACTCGGAGTCTCGCGCGCGGTATGCCGAGACTCTGGACGCGGTGGCGAATGATCATGAGGAAGTCGTGATCACACGTGCCGGACACGAGCCTGTCGTGATCGTCTCCCTTGACGACTACCAGTCCTTGAAGGAGACCGCGTACCTGCTGCGCAGTCCGGAGAACGCCCGTCGGTTGGTCACCTCGATCGAGCGCCTCGAAGCCGGCCACGGCATCCAGCGGGACCTCGCCGAATGATCCTCGTGTGGGACGAGTACGCCTGGGAAGACCACCTGTGGTGGCGGACCCAGGACCGCAAGATCATGAAGCGAATCAACGACCTGCTCAAGGACATCGGCCGCAACGGCAACGAGGGCATCGGCAAGCCCGAGCCGCTAAAGCACGGTTTCCAGGGCTACTGGTCGCGGCGGATCAACGACGAAAACCGGCTGATCTACAAGATCGCGGACGACGAGATACGAATCGCCGCATGCCGGTACCACTACGGCAAGTAGTCCTTAGCTCGTCGCTATTCCTGCTCGGACGGCGAGGCAGGCGAGGGGGACGTGGTGCTGGCCGGCGTGGATGTCGCGGTCGCGGAGGCTGGCTTGGCTGATGGATCGGGGGAACGAGATCTTCACGACGTTGAGTGCGGGGATTCGGAAGATCAGTACATTCTGCGGGGGCACGCCGTACAAGGCGGCGATCGTGGTTTCGGTGATGGCGTCCGCGGCGATGGCGTAGCCGTTGGCGTCCTTCATGAACGCCTCCATTGTTACCCAGAATGGGCCGGCGTTCTTCGAGCGGATCTCCAGCGCGTAGTCGCTGAGCGTTGCCAGGTCAGACATGGGTGACCGTCCGGAACATGCTGGTCGGGCTGTCGACCTCGACGACGTGGTTGAGCACGAATTCGTAGGCCGCGCCGCGTTCCAGCTCCGCTGGTGAGGTGGCGAAGGCGAAACTGGGCAGGTAGGCCATGTTCGGTAACGGGAGGTGCAGCAGCAGTGGGTTCGCCACCTTCGCCACCGCGGTTGCCATGGCCTGGTCGGGCGCGTTGACGATCAGCATCACGCCGACCTCGCGGGCCGACATGTGGTCCGGATCGAGGTCTTCGAGAATGGCGTTGTGTCCGTAGAGCCGGATGTCGAAGGCGTATTCGTTGGGCGTCAGGTCCAGGGTTTGCTCTACTCGTTCGGTGAGGACCGTGCGGAGCAGTCGTGCCCACGTTTCGATATCAGCCACGATGTGCGGATCCCTGATGCCGACGAAGGAGACGGTTTCGTAGCCGGTTGTCCTGGCGCCTTCGAGCTTGATGGTGTGCTGGTCGGCGAGTTCGAACCGGGATCCTTCGACGCGGACGCGCCGCTCGTCCAGCGCGGTGTAGGTGGCATCGGTGACCACGATCGTGCCGGCCGGTTCGCGCATCTGGAACGGGTTGACGGTCTCGTACAACATGTGTGCGGCGACCGAGATCGGGGTGCAGGCGGCGTTCGGGTCCAACGGTTCGATGGTGAAGCCGGTTTGGTCGATGGTCGCGAACACGCCGCCGGAGCGGGGGTTCGTGGTGCACTGGCTGCCGCATTCGACGATCTTCGATGCGTGCCAGGTTGGTCCTGGGGGCAGTCCCATGAGTAATGGGACGGCTGCGGCTACCGCGGTGTCTGTCGCTCGGCCGGCCAGTACGACGTTGGCGCCTTGTTGGAGTGCCTCGACTATTGGTTCGTGGCCCATCATGCCGACGATCCTGGTGCAGCTTTCCAGCGTTTCTGCGGACAGGTCTGTTTCGGGGGCCAGGGGTTGGATGCGGCCCGCGTCGAGTTGTTCCTTGAGGTCGTTGGCATCCTGCTCGCTGTAGATCTTGGCGATGGTCAGGTCCAGGTGTTCGGTTGTGATGATCGATTCGGTGATTTCGGCCACCCAGTCGACGCCTGCGTCGGCTCCGCCGGTGCCGCATGAGCCGACGATGAGTGGGATGTGTGCGGTGGCGGCTGCTCGCAGCAGGATCCTGAGGTCCCTTGCCACTGCGGCGGCTGTTGTCTTGGCCTTGCCGGTGCCCAGGTAGTGGGGGCCGGAGTCGGTGGAGCCGCCGTCGACCGCGATCACGTCCGGGTTCAGGGTGAGGCCGCGTTCGATGGTGGCTGGGTCGAATCCGCCGCCCAGCATCCCGGTCGGTACGAGGATGCCGGCTCGTCCGCTGTCCATGCCTTCAGAATAGCATGTATGCTGTGTGCTATAGCAAGACCCGCGAGGTTCAAGCCTTACGAGACCGCAGCCGAGGCAGCGCCGACTCATGGCTGTGCGTCAGCATCAACTGCTCAGCCCGCGCCCCATCGTGCTCGACCACCGCATCGAAGATGGCCCGATGGTGACGATAGCGAGCCTCGACCGCAGAACGATCGGTACGCAACTCTTCACGCAACACCTCGCGCCGTTCCCCGGAATCAAATGCCTCAGCCATACGCAACATGTGCAACAGCATCGGACTGTGACAAGCCCCATCAAGCGCTTCGTGGAACGCCTGCGTGTGCGCCCACACCCGATCCACCCCAGCCTGCAGTTCGCGGTCGCTGAGTTTCTTGCGAGCCAGCAGGGCATTGGACTCCGCGTCAGCCGCATCCAGTGCGTCAGCCATCCGTTGCCGGTCATCTTCGGTTATCCGTGACGCGGCCATGCGGGCCGCCAAGGCGCGGAGGGTTGTCTCAATAGTGGCGATGTCGGCGATCTCGGCATCGTCGAACGACGCGATCGTGACTGATCGTGGGCCGTGCCGCTCGATGAGACGATCCTGCTCCAGGCGACGGATCGCCTCGCGTACCGGTGTGGCGCTGATGTTCAGCATCTCGGCCAGTCCTCGCTCGGTGATCTTCTGGCCGTGCGCCAGGCTGCCGTCCTGGATCGCGTGCCGTAGTGCCGCGTATGCCTGGTCGGCGAGTGTTGGGGCGGTGAGCTGGGGGAGACTGGTCATAACATCAGCGTATTTGCTATGTCAAGTAGCAAACAGCGTGGGGTCGGCGATGATCGCCGACCCCAGCCGTGAGCTAGACCTTGACGAGGGTTCGGTCCTGAGTGGGCGGTTCGGGGGCGGGCACGCGCAGGAGTCGCGCTGCCCACTTGGGTAGCCACCAGTTGGCCTTGCCGAACAACGACACCAGCGCCGGGACCAGGAGCATCCGGACGACGACTGCATCGAGCAGGACGCCGGCGGCCATGCCGGAGGCCAGTTCTCGGACCGTGATGTCGTTGGCGGTGGACAACGAAACCAGCGCGCAGAACAGGATCACCGCGGCACTGGTCACCAGCCGCCCGGTCCGGGACACGCCCTCGATGATTCCTTCGCGGGTGGAACCGGTGCGGTCATAGCCTTCACGAACCCTGGCCAGGATGAAGACCTCGTAGTCCATCGAGATGCCGAACAGGAAACCGAACATGAGCAGCGGCACGAACGTGTCCAGCGAACCGGTGCCCGACACGCCCCACAACGCCTGCGTGCCGAAACCGTGCTGCCACACCAGGACCACGATTCCGTAGGTCGCCGCGACCGATAGTGCGTTGAGCAACACCGCTTTTGCCGGCAACAGGATCGACTTCAGTCCCCGTGCCAGCAGCAGGAATGTCACGAGCGCGACGAGCGCGAACATCAGCGGGAACGCGCCATAAGTCGCCGAGACCTGCGCGACGTTCTGTGCGTCGTCGCCGCCGACCAGGACGCCCGCTGGCACGCTGTGCTGTACGTCGGTCAGCGACGTGCCGGCCTGGGCCGTGCCGGTCTCGAACTGGGGCAGCACCATTACGAGGTCTTTGCCCCACGTCGGGACGACGGCTCCGTCCACGCTGGACAGTCCGCTCAGCGACGCCGCCACGGACGGCACTTGCCCAGCCGATGGCACCCAAACCGGTATGGGTGTGAGCGTGCCGATGGGGAAGCCATCGGATTGCAGCGTGTGCAGGCCGTCCGCGTATGTGCCGGTGCTGGCCAGCGCGGTCGCGGTCGGCTGCGCGACGTTGATCGTCATCGCCACGCCGGCCAGGCCGCCGAGGATCGCCAACCCGAGTATCGCGGCCGCGACCCGGTGCCGAATGACGCCGTGCGACCACCAGGTCCAGAACCGGCTGGCCTTGCCGTTGGACTTGCGCCGTGGCCAGTCCAACCGTGGGCCTACCTTGGCGAGCACCGCCGGTAGCAGCGTCAGCGCGACCAGCGTCGCCGTCGACGGAATGAACAGCCCGGCGACACCGATCCCGCGCACGAGCGACACCGGTACAGTCACCAGGGCGAACAGGCCGAGCGACGCGGTGAGCCCACTGAACCACACCGCGTGCCCGGCGCGTTTCACCGCCGCCTGAATTGCCTCGTCGTTCGGCTTGCCGGCGGCTCGTTCCTCGCGCCAGCGGTTGACGATCAGCAGTGAGTAGTCGATCGACAGGCCAAGGCCGAGCAGCGCGACGATGTACTGCACGGCCGGGTTGAACGGGGTGCTGGCCGGCATGACGAACGACAATGCGTAGACGAGCAACTGCATCGTCAACACCGACACGATCGCCATGATCAACGGCAGCAGCGCGAGGAACGAGCCGAACACCCACGCCAGCACCAACAGCGCAGCCAGCGCGCCGATCAGCAGCTCGGTCAGCACACTGGAGTTGCCCTGCGAGGCATTGCCGGCGGCCAGCGCTGCCTTGCCGGTGGCGTGCACGGTGGCGGTGGGCAGGGCGGATTTGGCGGCACCGGCCAGTTGGTCCAGTACCTGCGGGGGCACGTCGGTGTTGGCCTGCGGCGGGAACACCATGAGGATCGTGCTGCGGCCGCCGTTGCTGACCAGTGACTGGCTGCCCGTTGACGCGTAGGAGATCTCCCGCAGCCCCGGGACCGACTTCAGGATCTGTGTGTCCAGCGCTTGCAGGCGGGCGGGCACGCCGGCCGATGTCACTGTCGTGCCAGTGGGCAGGTCGATCACGATGATGCCGGGATTGGCCGTGGCGCCACGGTATTGCTTGGCGATCTGCTGATTGGCCGTGTAGGCGCTGCTGTTGAGCTGAACGCCACTTTTCAACACTCCGGACACCGACGGCGCCAGCAGCACGCCCACGATGGTGACCGCCAGCCAGACGAGTCCGACCACCAACCTGTGTCTGACTACCCAGTCGCTCAGCCTGTCCACGGTTCCTCCCACGGGTTTGCGTCTCAGTAGCCCGAACCCTAGAGAGCGGTCGCTTTCAGTTTCCTTACCCACGAACGGGTATGGCGCGGCACACATCGACCGGAATGTGCGCGGTCAGTTCCGACGCGGCGAACGCCTGGGAGTGCGTGACGGTCAGCGGTAGCCCGGCCAGGTCCAGTTCGGACACATAGTGGTCGCCCAGGAACGCGGTCGACATCAGCTTGACGCGATACGATTGCGGGCCTTGGTGATCCTCCTCACTGAGGATGATGGCCTCCGGTCGCACCACCACGTCGATCCGATCGCCGACCGTGGCGCCGGCCGCCGGCACCGTCAACATCTCCTGGGTGCCGTTTAGTCGGACCGTCGCGCGATCGTCGGTGACATCGGTCACCTCGCAGGCGAAGATGTTGCAGTGGCCGAGGAATTCGGCGACGAATCGGTGGTCCGGTCGGTGGTAGATGTCCTCCGGGCGGCCGACCTGGAGGATGGTGCCCTTGTCCATCACGATGATCCGGTCGCTCAGGCTCAGCGCCTCGTCCTGGTCGTGGGTGACGAACAGTGTCGTCAGCCCGAGGTCGCGCTGCAGGCCCATCAGCCAGGTGCGGGCGCGTTCGCGTAGTTTGGCGTCCAGGTTGGAGAACGGCTCGTCCAGCAGCAGCACCGAAGGGGAGTACACCAGGGCGCGGGCCAGGGCGACGCGCTGTTGTTGGCCGCCGGACAGCTCGTGCGGGTAGCGCCGGGCATAGTCCGTCATCTCGACCAGGTCCAGGGTTTCCATTACCCGGCGTCGTAGCGTTTCTCGTTTCACGCCGCGCACCTTCAACGGGAAGCCGACGTTGTCGAAGACGCGCATGTGCGGCCAGATCGCGTACGACTGGAACACGATCCCGAGATCGCGGTCCTCGGCGGCGAGATAGGTCTTTGCGTCGTAGAATCTCTTGTCCCCGCAGGAGATCCGGCCCGAGTCGGGTTTGAGGAAGCCGGCCACCGACATGAGGGTGGTGGTCTTGCCGCAGCCGCTCGGTCCCAGCAGGGTCAGGAACTCCCGGTCGTGGACGGTGAAGCTGATGTCGTCGAGCACCTTGTTGGTGCCGAAGCTCATGGACAGGGCGTCGACGGTGATCTCAGGCACGGCTGCTCCTGGAACGTCCGAAAAGGATGGTGCCGAACACGATTGCCACGATGGTGATGGCCACCTGGACCATCGCCATGGCGGCTGCCGGTCCGGTGGAACCTTGTTTGAGCGAGTCGAGCATCGTGACTCCCATGATCTCGTTTCCCGGTGTCACCAGGAACAGTGCGGGGTCGTAGTCGTTGAGGATGGCGATGAACAGCAGGATGAACGAGGCCAGCAGCGCGGGTCGCAGGTTGGGCAGGACGATGCGGGTCATCGTCGTCCACCAGCCGGCACCCGCGGCGCGTGCCGCGTCGTCGAGTGAACTACTGACGGCGGTCAGGGCGGGGGAGATGACCAGGTAGGCCAGAGTCAGGCTGCGGATGCTCAGCGCGAGCATGATGCCCCAGATGCTGTTGCGCAGCGCGCTGCCCGGCGGGTTGACCAGCACGAACGTCCAGAAGAACCCGATGCCGACGATGATGCCGGGCATCGACCGGGGAAACAGCATGATGAACTGCAGCGAGCCGCGCAGCCGGAACGACGATCGGTGCGCCACGGTCGTGGCCACGGCCACCACGGCCGTGGTGAGCACCGCGCCGACGGCGGCGATCTCCACGCTGTTCATGATCGAACTGACGTACGTGGGTTGGCCGAGCTGGCGCCAGTTGCCCGCGCTCCACAGGTGCCACGGCGCGACGAGCGGCGTGAGCAGCGACACGCTGGACTGCAGGGCCAGCGCGAGGATCGGCAGGAACGTGGTGACCACCAGGTACAGCCCGACCAGCACGCCGAGCACCCAGCGCCAGATGGACCCCAACTCGATCAGCCGGCCCGAGCCCCGGCCGCGACCGGTGATCGACACGAGACGCGCCTCCGAGCCAAGAAGTACTCGGCGCAGCACCAGCAATGTGGCAGCGGCCAGCAGCAGGATCATCGCGCCCGCGCTGACCGCGCCGGGGTCGATGGTGGTGGAGTTCGCCCACGTGTCGTAGAGGTAGCTGGCGACGAAGTCGTTGCCGGCCGGCGCGCCCAGGATCAGCGCGATGCCCAGCGACTCGATGGAGAGCGTGAAGATCAGCAGCGCCGAGTTCAGCAGTGCCGGTCGCATCATCGGCACGGTGACCCTGGCCAGCACGCGCAGCGGCCCGGCGCCCGCGCTGCGCGCGGCATCCTCCAAAGCGGACTCGACGTTGGCCAGGGATGCCTGGCAGATCAGGAAGGCGACCGGCATGGCCACGACCATGCCCAGCACCGACATGCCGATGACGCTGGTGAGGTTCAGCGGGATGTGCAGGGTCTGCGTGACGAACTTGGTGGCGTACCCGCCCGGCCCGTAGAGGGCGTTCCAGCCCAGGATGACGCCCAGCGGGGGCAGCAGGATCGGCAGCAGCAGGAGCCGGGTCCACGCGCGGCGGCCGAAGATGTTGGTGCGACTGCATGCCACGGCCGCGCCACCGCCCAGGACGACCGAGCCGACGGTGGCGATGGTGGCGAATTCCAGGGTGTTGCGAGCGGCCTGCCAGAACGCGGGGTCGGCGAACAGTTGCCGGTAGGGATCGATCGTGAAGATCCCGCCCGCTTCGTAGATCGGTCGGTCCCGCACCGATGCGTAGAGCAGCGGCACGATCGGGAGCAGGACACCGACGACGACCACCAGCCAGGTCACGGCCTGCACGGTCGATGCCGGTAGCAGGCGGCGGGACCGCGGTGCGTAGGCAGTGGTCGTCGTCATTGGCGTCCTCACTCGCGCTCGTGGTGTTACCGGTTCTTGAACGCCTGGTTCCAGCGGGCCACGAACGCCTTCTGGTCGTCGGCGACCTTCTGGCTGATCGGCACGAGTACCGCGTTGGCCTGGTTGCCGATGGCGGCGTACAGGTCCTTCAAGGTGTTCTTGCAGCCGTCGGTGGTGGTGAAGGTGTTGCTGTAGGCCTCGAAACCCGCGTCGCACGCCGCCTGCTGGCCTGCGTTGCTGAACAGGTAGTTCAGGAACAGCTTCGCCGAGTTCGGGTTCGCCGCACCTGCGGTGATCGCGATGCCGCGCGGGATGAGCGGGGTGTAGTCGGTGGTGTATTCCCAGCCCACGACGGGGTTGTCGGACTTGATCGCGCCACGGACGAGTCCGGACTCGAACACCGCGGTGGTGAAGCCGCCCTGGGCTACGTCGGTGGCCAGCACGTCACCGTCACCGGGGGTCTTCGCGGTCTGGCCCAACTGGTCGAGGGTGTGCCAGCCGTAGCGCTGCACGAAACCGTAGAACGCTGCGTAGCCGAAGTCGTTGTTGATGGCGTAGGTGGCGACTTTGTATTTGCCGGCCGCCGCTCCCTGCGCGATCGAGGCCACAGTGGCCGGCGGGGGCTGGCCGCCGAGCAGCTTCTTGTTGTAGATGGTGACCGCGGGGTCCGGCGACATGATGTAGAGGCCGCCGCCCTGGGCGGCGAACGACGGGAAGTTCGCGATGCCGGCCGGTGTGTAGTTCTGGACGTAGCCCTTCTTCACCGCGGCGGTCCACTGGTTCGGGGCGCTGGCGATGAGGACGTCGGCGGTGTGGCTGCCGGTGCCGTGCTCGGCCGCGTAGCGGGAGAAGATCACCGGGTCTTCCAGGTCGTAGGACGTGACCTTGATCCACGGATACGCCTTCTGGAAGGCGTCGGTGAACGCTTTGAGCTGCGGGCTCGCGGCGTTGCCGTAGATGACCAGACTGTTCTCCGACTTCGAACCCGCGACGAGGGACGCCTGGCTCACCGGGGCCGGGTTCGCCGCCGGCGCCGACGTGGAGCTGCCGCTGCTACATGCTGCGGCAAATGACAACGTCATGATCGCGGCGCCGGCCATGGCCAGGCGCCCCGCTGAGGAGATTCTCACCGTTGATCCTCTCGCTATCAAATATGGCAAATATGCTATAGCAACCGTGGGAGATCGCAGTGGGGTTGGAGTCTGGGGCACGCTTCCTTACGGGACGCTTTCAGCCGGTGTCGCGTGGGTCGGTTGGACGGCTCGTGGGAGCCACACGATGAGGCGCGCGCCGCCGTCGTGGGCGTCGGCCACGCTGATGCCGCCGTGGTGGGCGGTGGCGATCTCGCGGGCGATGGCCAGGCCGAGTCCGGTCGTGCCGCTGTTGCGGTCGCGGCTGTTGTCCAGTCGTACGAACCGGTCGAAGATCCGGTCCCGGTCCGCCACCGGGATACCCGGGCCGTCGTCGGCGACTTCGACGACGACTCGCTGTCCGGTCACCGTTGCCGTGACGCGGACGGTGGACGTGGCGTAGCGGACGGCGTTGTCGATGAGGTTACGGAACAGGCGGCCGAGTTGGTCCGCGTTGCCCACGGCGACGGCGTCCGCCGCCACGTCCAGGTCCAGGTCGATGTGGTGGGTGAGGGTCGTGGCGCGCACGTCGTGCAGCAGGGCCGCGATGTCGACCGTCGTTCGGTTGTGGCCGAGTCGGTGTTCGTCGGCCTTGGCGAGCAGCAGGAGTTGCTGGATCAGGTCTTCGAGGCGATTGGACTGCTGCGTGGCCAGTTCGGCGATGCTCGGCCACGGCGCCCGGTCGGGGTGCGCGAGACCGACCTCGAGGGTCGTGCGGATCGCGGCGAGCGGGCTGCGCAGTTCGTGCGATGCGTCGGCGACGAAGCGACGTTGGCGGCGGGCCGCGTTGTCCAGGCGGTCGAGCATCTCGTTCATGGTCCTGGCCAGCTGCCCGATCTCGTCCGACGTGCCTGGTTCGGGCACGCGTTGGGACAGGTCGGCCGACGTGATGTCGGTGACCGCGTGCCGGATCCGGGCCACCGGCCGCAGCGCGCGCCCGACGATCAGCCAGACCGCCGCCGCCGCGACGAGCAGGATGATCGGGAAGCCGAGCAGGAGGTTGGACGTGAAGGCCGCGCGCAGTTGCGTGAGCAGGCTGGTCGGCGTGCCGGCGACGATGGTGACGGCTTGTCCCGCCACCGTCTGGCCGACGGCGACCACGGTGAACTCGTCGGGGAGCACGCCGTCGGCGCCCTTGAGCCGCACCGGCGGGTCCGCGGCGTTGGGCAGGGCGTAGACCGGGGGCACGCCGACCAGGGTGCGGGTCGCGGCCAGCACGTGGCCGTCGGCGATGACCTGCGCGTCGGCGTTGGCATCCAATGTGGACGGTGCGAGGACCGTCGGCCAGATCCCGGTTGGTGCGGACTGGGCGATCTGGGTAGCGTAGGTGCGTAGTTGACTGTCCAGCGTGCGGTGTACGGCCTGGATCTGGAGCAGGTAGAGCAGGAACACGCCGAGGACGACGGCGGCGGTGATGACCAGGGCGGCGACCGCTGTGAGCCGGACGCGCAGCGTGCTAGCCCGCATGGTCGTCGATGCGGTATCCCTCGCCCCGCAGTGTCAGGATGACGGCCGGGGCGATCTTTCTCCGCAGTCGGTGGATGTTGACCTCCACCACCGCGGGGCCGCCGTCGTAGGCGGTGTCCCAGCAGTGTTCCAGGAGTTCGGTCTTGGACACGACCCTGCCCTGGCGGCGCATCAGGTACTCCAGTACGGCCAGTTCTCGGCTGGTCAGGTCCAGTGGGGTGCCCTCGCGGCTGACCCTGCGGCCGGCCGGGTCCAGGGTGAGGCCGGCGGCGGTGAGGATCGTGGGTCGTTCGCCCAGTTGTCGCCTGGTCAGCGCACGTAGCCGGGCCAGCAGGACCGGGTAGGCGAAGGGTTTGGCCAGGTAGTCGTCCGCGCCGCTGTCCAGGCCTTCGGCTTGGTCGAGGTCGTCGTCCATGGCGGTCAGCATCAGGATCGGGGTCCAGATGCCCTGTTCGCGCAGGCGTTTGCAGACCTGGTAGCCGTCCAGGCGGGGGAGCATCACGTCCAGGACTATGACGTCGTGCTGGGTTTCCTGTGCCTGCCACAGGCCGTCCTCGCCGTTGTCGGCCACGTCCACGACGTAGCCTTCCTCGGTCAGTCCCCAGGTCAGCGAGACTGCCATGGCTTGTTCGTCCTCTACGACCAGTATTCGCACGGCGCCTCCTGCCCGTCCTGACTCGCAGTATAGCATGTACGCTACATGCTATAGCACACGGCCGAACGTGTGTGACCCTTTGGTAGCGCTTGAACAACCGATACGGTCCTTCAATGGTCGGGTTCTCGACCGTGAGGGGGAGTGGCGTGCGTGTGCAGTTCCGCCTGCTCGGCAACATCGAGGCGTGGCTGGACGGGCAGGTGGTCGAGATCGGCTACGCCCAGCTACGGTCCGTCCTTGCGGTGTTACTGGTCGAGGCCAACCGCGTCGTGCCCGTCGACCAACTGGTGGACAGCGTGTGGGGGACACGGAGCCTGCCCCGGCGGCCACGCGCCAGGATCCAGCACGGCATCACCATGCTGCGAACGGCACTGGCCCCGATTCCGCAGGTCGGCATCGCCTGGCAGGCCGTCGGCTACCAGCTCACCGTCGATCCCGACACGATCGACCTGTACCAGTTCCGGCAACTGAGCGACCAGGCTCGCGACACGCCGGACGACGTGACCGCGATCGAGCTGTTCGGACAGGCCATGCGACTGTGGCGCGGCGAGCCGTTCACCGGCCTGGACACGCCGTGGTTCAACGCGCAGCGCACCGCGCTCAGCCACCACCGCACCGCGGCCCGGCACGACCTCACCGACCTGCGCCTGCGCCACGGCCAGCACACGGCACTGCTACCCGAACTGTCCGAATGGACCCGCCAGCACCCGCTCGACGAACGCCTTGCCGGCCAGTTCATGCTCGCGCTGTACCGCAGCGGCCAGCCGGCCCACGCGCTGGAGCACTACCGGGAACTCCGCGGCCGGCTGGCCGAGGACCTGGGCACCGACCCGACCCCGTCCCTGCAACACCTGCACCAGCAGATCCTGACCGCGGCCCCCGCGCTGGCCGCCCCCACGCGGCCGACGACGCCGGCTCTGGCGCCGGTGCCCCGGCAGTTGCCCGCCGCGCCGCGGCTGTTCACCGGCCGGGAGCCCGAACTCGCCGCGCTCACCGCGGCACTGGACGACGACGCCGAGTCCGGTCGTACGGTGGTGATCACGGCGATCGGCGGGCTGGGCGGCATCGGCAAGACCTGGCTGGCCCTGCACTGGGCGCACCACAATCTCGACCGCTTCCCCGACGGGCAGTTGCACGTGAACCTGCGTGGCTTCGACC
>WNGR01002185.1_pt1 | contig 22864 bp, 33 predicted proteins | sample 5407581 | NCBI WGS metagenome assembly WNGR01 (sample SAMN13153383, study PRJNA577476) | soil metagenome | isolation source: 80 cm soil or saprolite under Garry oak tree replicate 2 | place: USA:California | collected 2016-06-15
GTACCTGTAGAGACCATTTTTATCCCCATAGTAATTTATTCTTGCGCGAGTGTTGAACATTGTATCCTCTGCTGGGGGACATGCAGGCCATGCCCGGCCTTGGAACCTGCACAGGTCGGTCCTGTATGCTATCAATAACTTGCGATTACAGGGTTCTGGGAAGTCGGGCTTGATCCAGAAATAGGGCGGGTGGTAGGCTTGTTCTGACGGTGCACACTGTGAACATTGCCTATTACCAACCCAACTGGGGGTACCACAATCTGTTAGGAGTCTAATTGCGAGGTGTCAATATGTCAATGGTGGCGGAAGGGTGGTACTATCATAGTACAATACTACGTCTCAGACGTGAATTGGGTCACTATGGCACAGAAAGTAGGCAACAATACATACTCTCCATATGAATATGCACAAGTACATCACTGAAAGACGTCACTCTATACATGAGGATCATGTAGTCCAGGAATTAAATATTATGTCCATGAGCGGTGTTGGGCAGTCGCCACCAGTTTAGCTTAGCAAGCAATGACTTAGTAAGCAACGTGTGTAATTACGTATACCCCGAATGGGAATGGGAATAGGAGTCTACTCTTGTCTCCTAACCATCCCTTGCTCACGCCTTCCTGCTGCGCGAACTATCTACTGTATTAAATCACTAGAGGTCATGGGCCCTGCCCTTTAATTAAAGGACAGGACATTGACTCTTGGACATACAAACGCTTCTCCGACAATTACTTGTCTCTCTCAGCTGTTAGCCCCTACAGTATGGCGGACACAAAGGCGAATGGAAACACCTTTTCCGGGAATGGACCGAATGACACGGGCATCCTCAAAGTCCAGGCACGAGAAAGTTCGACCATGACCAAACTGAGTGAACCGCTGGACGATACAAATTGGACCGCTTGGCGGGAACGGATGAAACGCGTCCTACGCCTCTGCGGCGTCGAGGATTACGCCGAGGGAAAAGTAGGACGTCCCGAGAACACAATGGACGCGGCTAATTGGGATTACAATGATAATTACGCGCAAGTCATCATAGTCAATAATATTTCATCCACGGACATGGTCCACCTTGGCCAATGCGACACCGCTAACGCCATGTGGAGCAGCCTAAAGGCTATGCATGAATCCAAAGACCACCAGACAATTATCGCCGTATTCCGAAAAATCCGAAATCTATTCCACACCGCCTCCGAGGACAATACAAATATAAGTGAACATCTCAATAAACTAACGCAATATTTGGGGCGAATTAATCTTATGGGCGACGAAGACTTCAAGATTTCCGATGACCTTTTCAAGTTCATCGTTGCGTCGTCACTACCACGCGAATTAATCTTATGGGCGACGAAGACTTCAAGATTTCCGATGACCTTTTCAAGTTCATCGTTGCGTCGTCACTACCACTTTCTTGGGACGTGTTCACGGATGCCTATGTCGGCGGCAGAAAAGGGGTCATAGAGACCGATCAAAAGAAGCTATTAAGCCCACAACAGTTTATAGGAATCCTCAAAGAGGAATACCTACGACGCGAGGCTCGAACCCAGAGACTTGAGAACGTCAACCAAGCCATTCCGTATAAACGGAGCCTGGCCAATCGTATGGACGCGTCCCCGAGTGCGAATTCGAGCATGTATTGTAAGCACTGCGGGCGACGCAACCATAACACACAAAACTGTTTACATCTGGGCAAAAACAAATGCGGAGAATGTGGTAACTTTGGCCACGCCGCAGACTACTGCTGGAGCAAAGGAAAGCCGAAGAGAAAGAAGGAGTCTACCTAACCATCTCTTGATCACGTCTTCCCGCTGCGCGAACTATCTACTGTATTAAATCCCCAGAATTTGTGTTACAATAAAGTTTTGAAGGCAAGCTCAAATGTGGTTGGTAGTGATGGCGACCAGTGGCATTCTGTGACTGCTTATTTTGCACCCGCACCCGCACTTCTACCATGAATTCAGATAGCCCAGAGGACACAGACACGCTTCTTGCTTTGCTACGTAGCCTCCTGCCCGATAATATTGCACCTTCACAGCAGACTCTCCTCGAAGTATTGCTCCAGACAGAGGGTGACGTGGAAATGGCAGCTGGGATCATATTGAAACAGCGTACGAATCGCAAACGCAAAAGAAACACGAGCTTGGATAGCTGGCTAACACGCTCTGACTCTACAACGCAGACTGAGAAGCTGTCCTCTCTACCGTCCTGTTCTACCGGCTTTTCGCACAATCAACTGACGTCAGAAAACTCATCGCCTCAAAAGAAGCCGCGATCTGAGGGTAGTGCGACATCCACCACGTCAAAGAGAGACCAACTGCCCTTCTCCAAGCCCGTCAAGCCAGTGAAGAGCCTGCTTGAAGTTCTCCGCCCCCAGCCTCCTCAGGCTAGTGCCACGGCGAATGCCCCACGTCTTCCCCCATTGACGCTCAGCAACCCTTCGCTGGTGGCACAGCACACCCCATGCACGCTTCATCTTGGCGTACTTCCACCAGAGCTTGCATGTCGTCTTTTCTATACCATGCTCCACGAGGCACAAGATTGGTCGAAGAATAAGTGGTGGCTGTTCGACAGGCTGGTTGAAAGCCCTCACAGATCTTCTCTGTACACTCGACACCCCGCCGAGGCAGACAACGAGGCTGCTTGGCAGAATATAACGCGTGCATGGTGAATAATAGCAGTTCCGTTTTTTTTTGTTCGTGCTCATATGCTCTGTTAGGTACAACGGCCGACAAACCGAAGCCCCGAAACAGTTCCCCTCACCGATGGAGGAGGCTTGTATGATTATCGAGAGGATCGTCAATGTTGAGATGCGCAAGCGCAAACGGTTTCCTCTCGAATGGGGTGGTGACTCCGACAATTCTGACGGAGAGGGCTTTATCTGGCGTGCCAACTTCGCTGCGGCGAATTGTTATGAGGGTGCCAAGGGCGCCGTCGGGTTTCATTCGGATCGCCTGACAAGCATTGGGCCCTATCCGACTATCGCAAGCCTGAGTCTAGGTACATAAAGATCCCATATTTCTGATCAACGGTGCGATGATTTATGCAGGAACTCGGAGAGTGTTTCGGCTTCGGGAGGTTATTCCACTTGATGAAGTCGGGAAAAGAGCTGCTCAAACGTTCGACATCCCTCTTCCACACAACTCCGTTGGTGTGCCTCAGTTTGCGCGACTCAGATCTCGTTCACGAACATGTCTCTCCTGTAGCTTTGCATAATGCACGCATCTGCGCAGGAGCGTTTCAAACACTCCATTCCACCGCGGAATACCATTGACCGCTTCTACCCTCCATATCCTCCTCCGACCGACTTGCCTGAACTTGCGTTGGACCCGGGGCACTGTCGGATCAACGTCACATTCCGATTTTTTCGCCCGGACTTTCACCCGGACACCATCCCACGTTGCAAGTGCGGCGAGATGACGACTTTGCGGCCAGACATGAAAGGGCGACAGCGCGAACCGGCGGGAAGTGACAAGGGAGGGTGCCCTGAGTCCAGCTCGGAGCGCTCTACAGGTTACTGGTGGGCGTGCACAGCCGGAGACCAGAATGAGGGGAAAGGATGTGGATTCTGGAAGGTAATGGATATAAAGGTCGAGGGTCGAGGGCCATTTGCGTCAGAATTGTTTTAGTACTAGTGGCCTTGGCGATTACTACTCTACGGGAGTGCTCCTCAATCATTTGACACGATGACTACGACTGCTCGCACCGCGATTATTTCTCGCAAAACCAACGAGACGGAGATCGACGTATCTATCGATCTTGACTCGCAGCCAGGCTCGGCGTCTCAACAAGTCATCAAAATCTCGACGGGGATTGGTTTCCTCGATCACGTACGTCTTCCATCGAAAGAGCACCCATGCCCCTCTGCGAGCAAGATAATACTGTAGATGTATCATGCTCTTGCGAAGCACAGTGGCATGTCCCTCACCCTGCAAGCAAAAGGTGACCTTCATATAGACGACCACCACACAGCTGATAAGTCAACCCATCATCCGCGTCACGACGCCCTGATCCTTACCCGCGCTTACACAGGATACTGCGATTGCGCTGGGCACCGCGTTCAAGCAGGCGCTGGGTGAAGTCAGGGGCATCCGTCGCTACGGCACGGGCTTTGCTCCGCTCGATGAGGCAAGTCCGTATGCTTGCCCTTCTGACCGCAGGCAACCATCACGTTGCGCGTACGACAGGCTCTTTCGCGCGCAGTTATCGACATTTGCTCGCGCCCTTACTGCGTGACCGACCTGGGCATCAAGCGCGAAAAGATTGGCGACCTCTCGACAGAGATGCTTCCTCACATATTCTACTCGTTCGCCATGGCGTCTGGGTGCACGCTACACATAGACGTCTTGCGCGGCCAGAACGACCATCACAGGTACGTTGTGCAACCGGACACTCTTATCAAGTACACAAATTCATTATCGCGTTCACAGAGCTGAGTCCGCTTTCAAGGCCCTTGCGCTGGCCATTCGTCAAGCCATCGAGCGCACGGGGGGGAATGACGTTCCCAGCACAAAGGGTGTATTATAGTATCGTAACCGGGCCATGAGATCGACACTTCGGGTGTGCACAGCGCTTGAATCCAGCACATCGTACAGGTTAAAGGGAGGATAAATAATATGCTACAGATTGCATAATTGTATCCTTCCAATGACGACTACCACAGAAGGCACCGTTTCTCGGGTGGGGGGTTAAGCTAGAAAACCTTAAGAGGGAAACACAAGTAGGGGGCATTGAAAAACAGACCTTAGCCTTCGGGGAGCAATTGAAAGCCTTCGCGAATTCTGGGACATTGTGCAGAGTCCCATCTACACGGAATTGGGCGGGAGAATGTGGGTCTGTGCGAATTCGTTGAACTAGGGCTGCGGGTTTGATGTTCTCTGCCCAGATACGACCGAAGGCAATGAAGAAGAGTTGATCCCTGTGCACAACTGTAAACATCATGACGCATCAAGAGGGCTAGTTATATCGGACCTCGTGTAATTAAGACCGGGTAGGAGATATTCATTCCCTGCATTGAACGAATCAGTATATTGTGCTTTCCATGCACGGTAAGCCTGAATAATGCCGGAGTCGCCGATATTCTCCCCGGATGTTCTGGGACCAGTCAGTTGTGGACATCGTCATGACCCAATATATGCGTACAGGTTTCCCTGAAAAACAGTAATTTAGGTGAAAGTGTAACCAATCAAGTGATTGGAAGCCTACGTTGACGTGAACTTTACCACCGTGCCCGTCCTCAACGGTGTAGGCTGAATTTTCGCCATTCGAGTGAGCAACAAGCCTTGACAAAGTGGGCGTAGCTCACAGGAGTATTGCTTCTCAAGGCAGCTTTGCTTCACTTTGAAACCCTCGCTTGTAGCATTCGTCCACCACTCTTCTAACTTGCCTTCCTGGTTATACAAGCGTCCAGCAGAATCGAATGCGTGCTTAGGGATTCACCAAATTAGTGCATTGCTGCCTCAAAGAGGACCGAGACGTACAGTTAGCTCGTGAGACGCTACTTGTCCGAATGCCCCGTAACTTAGATAGGCAGGCCAATCTTTGTTGAAGAATGGTGGCCGTAAAATGCCAGCGGGGAACACAATCTGGGGGACGTCCGTGAACAACCGAGCACGCGTGTTTGCGCAAGGAAAAACATACTTCGTTTGCCGGGGGATTAAAATAGGCGTTCACAGTAGCTGGTGTCATCTCCCAAGTGTCCAAGTCGCGACGCTTCCCGAGCTGTTGCCACTCCTTGTAAATGTCACTCACACTGTGCCGTGCCTTCAATAAGGGTTAGTACGAAGTCACTGGAACGGTACCTCGCGCTAAGCATATTGTTGAAGTATTCGAATTTGCTTATCTTGACGAGGGTGTAGTATCGCAAGAGGGATGGGGCGCTCAGTGTGTCAGGGGAAACAGGGTAGCCAACTTTCACGCGGATCGCATCGGCCTGAAAATCGGGTCATGAAGGCACGTGTACCGCATCTAAAGTACAGAACAAGGAACCTTTTGGGCCGCGGCGACAGCAGACTTCTTGTCCATCCAAGGTATAGATGATAACGACTTCTTGAAAGCTTTCACGATATCTGCACAAAAAAGGTCCACGCTGAAACCGACAAATAATGGGTGAGTACGCACCAGTGATGACCTTGGTACCTTTCTCTTTCGAGTCGCCTGCGAAAGTCTCGTTCACAAAGTATCTCCCAGCCGCGAACCCGAGAGCCTGATCCACACTATTGACGCAGTACTCTGCTCGGTCGCCAACGGCACCGGGCTTTATGCCTTGCAGAACTTCTTGCAGAGTCCTTGTAGCTTTCCATGATTCCGTGGACGTCCCAAGCCGGGGAGCCAAGGACAGAGCAGCGCGAGACACGAGGTAGGCCTCGAGGACGTCGGCGTCGGTGTCATTGAGAATGGAGGTAAGCGAGCGGGTATATTCCGGGTAAGTCACGACAACTTCTGCGGGGTAATTGCGCGGGGTGAGGGTTGCAAAATAGTTCTGGAAATTGACCTGTGTTATAGTCTCAGTGATGTTGGAGATGGCGACCTTGTTGTAGGTAAACAGGGGATCTTGGTATAAAATGTCTCTGTGCAACCATCAGTACCTAGAATTGTCTTGCAATGAACATGCTGACAGGTCCAGACTTGCCCGCGCAAGTTTCCGTTCGAATTTGACCACTTCTTCTGCAAGTTCTGTCGCATTCTTTGGGCCATGGTTCGGGCCATCGTCGTCGTCGCCCCACGGAGGCCAGGGCCAGGGGGGCCAAACGCTCACAGAATCCTCGTTATTGACCAAAAATTGGGGTTTGTGCTCCTTATCCCCTCCCTCGTAATGAACGATGAGAAGGCGCTCTAAAACGCTTCCGTAGACCTCCCGCATAGTTTCGTCCTCAAAGTACTCCTAAGTTTCATTGTGAAAAACAAAGGACAAGAACGAATAAGCTTCTGAGCCATACCTTCGAAGGAAGACCAAGCCTGGGCTGCTGGAACCAGAGAATCATGAAATTTGGGTCGACAGCGGCATCACCCTCGACACCGAATTCGAAGAGGCCGGGAATACCTGTGTGGCGGTGTGAGTGGGTAGGATGTCATTTGAGTCTTAGGACTGTCTTCGAACCTCTTGAGTGCAGGAACGACAAAGCAGCGGTTAGCCCCTCCCGCCTCTCATCATCATCATCATTGGCGTATGTGACACCGGTCGACTCTCCACGATACAGCTTTTTGACGTGACCAACAAAGTCTTTCAGAGGGCCTTCGCCTAATTGATCTAGTGTGTCCTCGTCCATACACGAGTGATACAAATTGCGTAACTTGGTGAGGAGTTGGTGATCAGCAGATTCCTTGAGTGAAGCGATGGACATAGGGCCATTGCCATCGAGGATGTCCTTCACGATCTGCTGGTTCTCCTGGAAAAGAAGGTTGAAATTGCCGAAGCGACCCTTGTCCGAGGGGAGAGGATGAGACTTGCGCCACCCACCAGCTGGGTTGTGGACATGTGAATGAGCGAGTTGGAGATAAATCGGGACGATACCCACTGGCGTATTCGTAGAAGTTCTCGCAGGGGTCCTGAGAGGTATCCAGAGAAGAAAGTATGGCCGCGGAAAGCATAACGCATCCAGGGGTAAAGCATTCCTTCTGCGAACTCGTCAAGGAAAGTGAAAGATGAGCGGCAACAGTAACAAACTTGCCTCTTCCGGGGGATTTGAAGGGCCAGGTGCAGGCGCGCCTGTGATGGTAGTCACCGAAGTGGTCGTTACAGTGGCAGTTGAAGGGACCGTAACCGTGCTTGTGAACGTGCTGGGGGGACGGTCACCCCCTGGGGCATCCGGCTTACCGTTGAGCTTGTGCATTGAGCCCATGAACAAACCAATGAAGATGGAGCTGAGGAGGAGGAAGACAAGAAGGAGGATAAGCAGTATCTTATTGAGGGTAGTGAGTGGGTTCTGAAGGATTGAGCCAAGTCTGTCGGTTATCGACGGAGAGGTGGAGGGATGGGGATGAGGACCCCCATTCCCTGGATTACCATCCCGAAGAAGAGGAGCAGACTCTGGGTGGTTGTAAGTGGTCGTGGTTGAAGGCCATCACAACGAGATAAAAAGTACCTTCATCTGTAGATGGCCTTGCCTGCCTTTCAGGCATGGCGACAAGGCGGGAGTGAGAAAGGAACACGAATGTATGCGCCTTACGGATGGGGTGCGACACCAACGCGCTCACTCTTCGGCCCGGCAGGATCGGCTCGCCACGTGAACAAGAACGCGTGAATCGCCGCGACTGAGCGAGACCTGGGAACGGGACATCGTCTCATGCTCACCCTCACTCGGTGTTCTCACTTCCGTGTGCCATGTCGCATCAATTCGCGCCAAATCACTCGCCAAAACCTTTACTCCAGATCATTATTTAATCTATTTAAAAAAGCCCCCCCGCAGCCAGAGTTCCAACCTACACTTTCCCAAGACAACCTTTTCCATCCTTTTTCCAAGTCCCCCTTTCCTGCTATAGTTGCTCGGGGAGAAGCTATCAAGTCTTTGGCCCCGTGTCCAGTTTGTGCTTCACATCACGATCACGTATATGCCCACGCCAAGGCCCAACCTCGAGCGGTCGCGTTCGAGTGTCCTGACTGCGGGTGGCCTACACATTGCACAGAGGAGCATTGGCAAGCAGACGAAGACCACGCAAAGTACTGCTCGCGCCTCCACGAAGTGAATGAAGATGAGCACGATCTTCGCAGCGGTCGGAGGTTGCGGGAATTTGAGTTGCCAGGTCCGTTTCTCTTCCTTTCTACAGTTCGATTACTTACCCTCTCGCAAGTGTAGGCCCGCAAGATACAGAAGCCGCCATATCTTTTTCTAACTGGGATGTGTTCTGGTATACGCGTAACTTTCCTTCGATGGACACGGAACGGTCACGAAGACATGCCAGCAAGCTACTCACGTATCCTGTAACCATCGGATCTGTCATACACCAATACAGCGCGTTGACCCTCGGGAATCAAAGGGTGACCCCAGAAGGCAGTCGTTCATTGGCTGGTATGTACACTGGCCACCCGATCACCTGTCACTTATAAGTGCGCCGCCCTACCAGCTCTACGATCGACGTTACACGGTGCCACGGGAACGCCTGAGACAGAGGAAGCTTCTATTGACAAACCCCAGATACGAATGTTCATCCTTGGCGCGCGAGCAGAATCCTCCTTACCCCCTCACGTTTGGGAGCAGCTCACGCTTTTGTTCCCGGCCGCGCTCTTTCATCTCTACTTCATCGGACCACAGGTTTCTCTGCCTAAAAAGGCACCAGCCTCGCACACTGCTAGCCCTTCATCAGAAGCAGGGTCTCAGTCAACTGGCACCTCATGGAGCCATCAGGCCGAAGGTTCAGCCTCAAGTGAGTCTGTCAAGCCTGAGGAGGCAAAACCAATATACCTGCCCAACGTATACGAACCTCCAACACCGGCTCCAATTGCACCTCATAAGCGTACTCGATCATCGATCGAACGCTATGGCGTACCATCGTATACAGTGCCCTACACCCCACAATTGACAATTACCGGCATGCAGTGCAACTACCATGAGGTTCACGCGCAATTCCAGGACACGTTTGACCCATATACCGACCTTTTCTTCATGTTCTCTCCTGGCTTTGGCTTTCCGTCACCGACCTCGATCTCGGATGTGACCGGGGAACCTTTATTACAAATCGAGTCATCAACCGAGTGGGGACCCGTTCTCCCGCTTCTGTTGGCTACAAAGTGCCCTATTTTCGTCACCGGGTTCTCTCCCACCGATGTTGAGCGCGACGTCAAGTCGATGTCGATCGCACCTGGTGTAGCGGGTGAATTTGATTGGGTGATCACGCCCGGAGAGAATGCGTTTGGAAGTGAAAAATGGGAGGTTGCAGACTTTGACCCGAGGGTGATGGTCAAGACGAACTGGGGAGTATGGGGCATTCGGGGGAAACGACGGGATGTGCGTGAGCGAAGCGTATTCGGCTTTGATTAATGTGATTACGTGAGACACGCGTCGCGTTTGCTCAATCAATCAATCAATAACTCATCTTTTTGGTTCCTTCACGCTTTCTCCCATGGTCTTCATCCCGCCGCCTCATCTCGCCTCTGCCTCCCGTCCATCATATGCTGAGGCATACAATAATATCCTAGCAGCACACAGAAGATCTCCACTTTCAGCTGCTTCTTCGGTCATCATCCTTGTAGCACCCGACGTCGATGCGCTCTGCGCCGCCAAGATGTTTGCAGAGCTATTTAAGCAGGACGATGTCATGCACCGTATCATACCTTTATCTGGAATTGCAGACCTCGAACGTATGCGTGATGAACTTATAACCTATTCAGAAGTACATCACGCCAGTCCAATCATCCGTCTTGGACCTGACAGCGTGCCATCAGCTTCACACCCTTATTCTCTTAAATATCGGCTCTATCCTCGATTTGCCTTCATCGGAGTGGTTTGGTGACTTCCCTCCCAAAGTTCATGTGCACGTCATCGACTCAGGCCGACCGCAGAATCTGTCCAGTTTATATGGCGAAGGCGAGGGGGGAGAGCGGATTATTATATGGGACGATGGAGGGGCGGAGCACCTTGACGAAGAGAGGAGAGCTTGGGAGGCGCTCAATGTAAGTTTTTGTCGACCAATGAGTTTGCGCACCGTGACAGGGTTTCCTTTGAAGAACGATCCGGAGCCAAGTTCCGACGAAGGTTCCGACGACGACTCACACCAAGACTTAAACGAAGACTCTGCAGACGAAAGTGTGAATAGCCCTTCGCGTAAAAGAAGATCCACCAGTGTGGGCAGTAGGAGCCGAGGTAAACGCAGACGTCTGGACGATGGCGTGAGGATACTTCTTTCAGCCACGTCTCAATGCTGACAGTGCGCTGCAGCGACATCCGCGCGTGTCAAGAGAGCAGCGCGACCAGTACTACGCCTTGTTGGACAAGTACTATATGTCCGGGACATCTTATGGACAGAGTGCGGCCGGCATCGTCTACATCCTCGCTACTACACTGGAGCGCGTTGACAATGATCTTCTCTGGTAAGCCCTATGTGTCCCGCGCTCTGTTATCTGCGAAACCCACCAAATAAGGCTCGCAATCCTTGGCCTCACGAATCAGTACATCCGATGTCGAATATCGCGCTCCGAGTACGACAAATATCATTCTATCTATCACGATGAGGTTTCCAGGCTCAATCCTCCTCCACCTACGGGCGACACGTACGGCCTAGCTGCATTAGGCGCGGATGATATGTCGCTGCGCACAACCGATGAGCTCCGATTTGAGCTGTTTCGGCATTGGACATTGTACGACGCGATGTTTCACTCTAGCTACGTAGCAGGGAAGATGGGAATCTGGAAGGAACAAGGTCGAAAACGACTGACAGGCCTCCTTGCAAAAATGGGGTAGGTGCACGACATTTGCGCCGCCCATCCCTCTGATAGCTGTCACAGTTTTTCCATCCCACAGACACAACAACTGTACGCGCACATGGACATGGACTTGAAGCGTCAGCTCCGCGACAAGCTCGATGCCATTGCACCAGAGTACGGCATGGTTGAGCTCACTTACCCTTCCTTCGTGCGCTGCCATGGTTACCATATGCAACCACTATCTGCCGCTGATGCCGTAGATGCGCTCAATGCCCTCCTGGATGTAGCCACTGGCGTACAGATCGAAGTCGAACTCGATGGCATGCGAAATGGTGGAGAATGGTTCGGAGGCGCGCGCGTCTGGCACGCTGCTGGACGCTGGGGAGTACCAGAGGCAAAGGAAACCGCAAGCATGCACGATAGCAATCAAGAAGAACATGTAGCAGAGGCAAGGGTGGAGGAGCGCGAGTCTTTGCTTGTGCGCAACTTCTGGAATGCATTTGATGCGCTCGAAGAGTGAGTGAGCCCTGGGTCACATGGAGTGCTCACAGGCTGACATCTGGACTCGCAGCATCGCCCGCCTACGCGAAGCCATTGGTTTAGCAAAATCTGTCCACCAAGCGATAATCCGCACAGGATCCTCCATTATCGATAAGAACGACATTCGCATGATCAAGGGTCATCGCATCGTGCAACTCAAACAGGGTCCCGACCTCGCCTTATTTACGCACCCGGGTGTCCTCTTCCGTCTCGGCATTTGGCTAACGGAAGTGCTTCGCGACCGGGTTAAAGGGGTTGTCGCCAGCAGACGGAACAAAAAGAAGAGCTTGCCATTGATTCTCGCGTGCCTAGACGAGCAAGATCGGACTTATCTTGTGATTGGCTTGAACGAAAGCATCGAATTCGACGATGTGAGGAAAAAGTACGTGCTTGACGCGTACAGAAGCTGTGAATCCGAATGACTGACTGTGTCTCAGTGAGTTTGGTCTGATTTTTCTGGACGCCAAGGAAGATTCCGGTGCTCGGACACGGCATGGTTCATTTGACACCAACATTTTGGAGGTCAATGAGGCGGATTTCGAAAAATTCATTGCTGAGGTCTACAGAGCAAACGACAAGTACTAATACGGATATAACACACGCGATACGCTTGTTATTTTTGTAATTGTAAGATCGACACACGCTCTCATCGGATATCCAAGGACAAAACTACTCGAAATGCCAAAAGCCCATGCCAGGTCTGACCGCATGTGAAACTAAGACCGCAGAACTGGAATGATCACTGAGACACGTACCCCCCTTCTGAATGCCTAGAGAAATAGTCAAAATCCACATTCACCGCCATTGCTAATACAAGCTGCAACCGAGGCCTTAGACAGATAGCGAAGGAGATGAAATGGCCTCACCGCTCGTTCTTGTAGCGACAACTCTCGAATGACGTGCGGTTCCCTCGGCGTGGTGTCCTCTGGGGCTGCCTGTGAGGGCAAAGGAGTGAAGCTCACCGAATATTGTCCTATGCGTAATTATGTTGGCAGCTCCTTGAATTTATCAGAGGTACATGACTTGCCCGTATCAGTAAAGAGCTCGCGTCCGAAGCCACGGAACGCCCGACTTATACTCGCCAACTCTTCACCACGAGAGCCGCGAAGGGTGAAGTGCCATGCCCAAAAGCCTTCGTCGATCTTGGCAAATTGCACAAAGCGCTCTAGTTGGGGCTCGGAAGGATGTTCACCTGCTTTCGATAATGTATGTTCTACGGTGACTTTATCGGTGAAGGAGTTTTGAGGTGTCGGTGCGTTGACTGAGAGGCCCTGCCTGAGAAAAAGATCGTAGCGCCGCCGCCACAGGTGCCAACGCTGTTGGGCCTCAGCAAAGGTGTCCAGGACGGGTTCGCCACCAGGGGTGTACTCGTGCCAGTCCTTGAGTCTTTCGACATACATACGAGAGTTTATCCACGCAAAAGGTCGCCGGATCTAATACGCCCAAGTGAGTCCAGTGAAACAACTCATCAAACCGCATACCCAGAGAATGGGCGTGCCATCACGGTCCATAATCACGGCACGAAATGGTCGATGCGTTCTAAAAATTTGGCGGGAGAAAGACGCTAGTAACCCACGAGGCTCTTCGGCAATAAATCCCAGAGTCTCGCCGCCCTCGTTTGCTACACGCTCTTAGTCACTTGGCAAAGGCAAAGAGTTTGACACGAACAGATAACATATTTATTTGTCTGCTCAAAGCCTATGAATATATTGAGCATTTCAAGCTGTCTGTAACGGAAATCGAATCAATGCGATCCGATAGGCAAAGAAATAACAGACCGGGTCACAACCAGGCTATCGTTTTGCAGGAGCCTCGTGAGACCATGCTCTGGATTTGAGGCGGGGGGCCTCTGACTTTCTTCCCAAAGAGGTGAGTTGTTGAGGATGCCAGAAGAGCTGTCGTCTTGTGCTTCAAAAGGTTCCCTTGGACCTTGACGGGTGCGTGGTGTGGGTGTAGGTGGCCTTGTCCTTCCTCCGGACGGTGCACCCCCGCGAGGGAATCTGGACAATGCAAATGACCTTAGAAACGAAGTGCTTTGACGGCCTCTGCTGATAGAACCGAGCCTGCTCACTGGCAAGCCAAGCCTGAGCATGACGGTCGTGGTCGTGGTCGTGGTCATCCCGGCCCGCGGTCCGCATTTCCGTTAGTGCCCATCGCCGGGCTTTGCTCTCTTCCTAGGACTTTCCTAGCTTCCTAAATGCAAAGGGGTTCAAGACATGTGCTCCCTCGACTCACACATCCTCTAGACATTCGGTTTGCCTCTGCTGCTACCAAACCTGCCGTGCGTTCGGGTTTCTCCCCGTCGCCATTCTCTTACGGACTTTTATTTCCAACGCGCATAGCCGCTACCCACTCGCAACTCTGACACTCCTCCGACACTTTCTACCAATAGGTCGGCACCTGATCTCGGAAAATGGGGACGTCCTCAGAGTTTCTCCCAGCGATTGCCTGGGCCTGGTTTCTCACCTGCATCCGGTTCCACGTTCAAAAGGGGAAGACACCCTCATGACCTGGCCAGCGACTCTGCTCAAGCTTCGGACGGAAAGCGCGGGTCTCGTCCAGAACCCTCCCGCATCGCACCTTCAGGTCATGCAAAATGGAAAAAGCCTATCCCTTTCCCTATGCCATCGAGACGACCTGAATCTGCCCCCCGCACCAACTCCCGCGACTCCGCCCCGCATCCTGCCAACCCTGCCGCCCGAAGTCTGCCTCACCCAGGCAGTGCCACGCACTCTAGAAGAGATCCTCGTGATCATTCTCTCCGCGCTGAGATGGCTCATGCCCCTTCGGAAGAACTGTCTGTCGAAGCGGAAGACTTTGAGAGTGAGGCGCTCTCCTCCGACCAAGTACATGCGGGTTTCACAAACAACAAGCCAAGACGTTCGAGGGTCGACCATAAGGAACGCGGGTCACTTAGATTGGCATACAGCGACTATGAGCCGTCTTTTCGAAATCGTAGTCGTGACAAAGTCATGAAGCCTCACGCGCCTCATGGATCGAATACGAAACTCAAGAGTAAACCCAAAGTTCTAAATCAGACAAGACCAGAAGTTTTTATCCCAAGTATTATCTCTGTTGGAAACCTTGCTAGAGTTCTTCGTGTTTCACTTAGTAGGCCACGCTCCATCTGAACACATTCTAGACATTCATTTACTTCGGTGATTAGGTAGACTTCAGCGGAAGATGCGGGAAGCCGGAATGGAGGAAGAGGCTTCGTATGACCACGGCAAGTCAGCCTTTAAATCATCTCCTGGTGTGGCTCTAACTCTCGTTCCCAGTCCTGACCTCTGAATATGCTGTCCTTCTGGCCGAGGAATTTAACTACAAACCTGTTGTCAACGATGAAGCTGCCTTTGACCTTTATCCTTCGTAAGACCCCTTAGTGGACACATTGAAGCCTCTGGCCTCTGATTTACCCATTATGTAGTCCGCCCATTGATGCCTCGGCATTGCCCCTGAGACCACCCATTGTGACTATCATGGGGCACGTCGACCACGGCAAAACAACACTGTTGGACACCCTTCGCTCTACCTCGGTGGCAAAGGGAGAGGCAGGGGGCATCACCCAGCACATCGGTGCCTTCTCCGTTCCTGTCCCAAACAGTGTGGGGGGTGGTCTTCAGCAGATAACGTTCTTAGATACACCTGGACATGCAGCATTCTCTGCGATGCGCGCCCGTGGTGCTGATGTTACCGATATTGTCGTTTTGGTCGTAGCTGCAGACGACGGTGTCCGTCCGCAGACCAAGGAGGTCATCCAACTCATTCAGAGGGACCCCGATGTTCAGCTCATAGTAGCTATCAATAAGGTGGACAAACCCGGGACTGATATCGTGCGCCATAGTCTACTTCTATTTCTTCTTTCTTTGACGTTCTCGATAGAACAAGGTACACAACGCTCTTTTGGCTGAGGGCGTCCAGCTCGAGGCAATGGGCGGCGACGTACCTTCGGTGGAAATATCCGGTTTAACTGGTAAAGGCCTCGACCAGCTTGTGGAGACTATAACTGCCGTCGCAGAGATGCAGGATCTACGTGCAGATTCGAACGGCCAGGCCTACGGTCGTATCATTGAGTCTAAGTTGCAAAAGGGGCTTGGGTGAGTATTCGTCCACTGCACCTTCCGTTGCCTTTCAAATTTTCGGTGCAGAAATGTTGCCACAGTGCTTTTACTCAGTGGCTCACTCAAACCCGGTGCCCACTTAATCGCTGGCACCACTCACGCAAAGCTCCGCGTCATGACCGACTCAACAGGCTCGCAGATCAAAGTGGCGGGCCCTGGCATGGCCGTCACCGTGTCAGGGTGGAAAGAACTCCCGGGCGCGGGTGATGAAGTTCTCGAAGGCTCGGAACAGGACGTCAAGAAGGCAGTGGCTAACCGAACACGCAAAGCGGAAGAGCAGGCTATGATAGTAGACATTGATGCGATCAACGTGCAGCGCCGGCACGACCGTGAGCAGAGGGAGCGCGAAGAAGCCGATCAACCCGACGTCACCTCTAAGACAGAGAAACCACATGAGCTTAGATTGGTCATTAAAGCGGACGTGAGCGGGAGCGTCGAAGCGCTGGAGAGTGTATTGAAATGTATTGGAAACGAGAAGGCGCGGGTCAAGATCGTTTTCACTGGCGTTGGCGAGATCACCGAGTCGGATATCCTCCTCGCCAAGACCTCTGAAAGTGAGAATTTTCGATGTGTCTCAAGATGTCCCTGACCGAGTTGGGTCTGCAGGCACGATCGTTGCCTTCGCAGTACCAGTACCTCGAAGCGCTATCGTTGCTGCTGGCGCACAAAGCATCCCTATATTCTCGTCCAAGATTATTTATCAAGTCATAGAAGACGTCAGGCAGCGCGTTGCTAACTTGCTTCCATCAGTCTACGAGAAACGAGTCTCCGGGGAGGCCGCTGTCCTTCAGACATTTGACATCAAACTCTCTGGTGGACGCACGAAAACGATTGCTGGTTGCCGTATCACGAGAGGCATCGTTGAGAAAAGCAAGAAAGTTCAAGTTGTTCGAAACGGTGAGGTTGTTCACGAAGGTACGGCACGATTTGCATCCCGGAGCGTGTCTCGCCACTAAGCTGTTGTCATTAGGTCGATTAGACACCTTTAGACACTTGAAAGACGACATCACCGAGGCATCCAAAGGGACTGAATGCGGTATTAGTTTAGAGTCATTCGGAGATCTCAAGAAAGACGATGTCATTCAGGTATATAGTGACATAGAGCTTCCTAAAGTGTTGTAGACCCACTTAGACGCTATTCTCTTATCACCCCACCTTCTCTCCGATGGATTCCCGGTAGTGTCTACGTCTAAGGGACATGATTGCGACTATTTTGTTCATCCAAGACGAACTCCTTTGCGCCGACTGTTCCTGTACGACCCTTAACTCCGAACGTAAAACTCACAGGTCCCAAGTCACGATCAGTCTTTTCAAGTACTGTCCAACTCCTTCCGTCAAGCTTTTTCAACTTGACCTCAATCTAATGATTTCTGAGTAATCAAAGAAAGGAGGTGGTCTATTTGACGTTACCTTGGTCCCAAAAACCGTAAAGGACGACGCAGATGAGTCGACAGGTCCAAAGAGCTGCACGGATCGGGTGAACCGCTTCGATCCAGGTAGATAAAGGTCAAAATGAATCTGCGCAGGTGAGCTTGATGTTTGAAGAATGTCGGATCGTCGGGCAGTCTATTACCTCGTTTTCCCCAATTTTTACGGTGCTCCGTTCCTTGTCTACTTGTTTAGCGAATACCGTGACATATACCGTGCTTGGCGTTTGATAGTGATCGATTCGACAGTTTACGACTTCTTCCGCATGCTGCAAAGCATTGGCACCGCATCAGTGAACAGTCAATACGATACGAATCATCTCACGTATCACGTACGTCTCCCCTCGACTTAGGGACAAAAATATGCCGCCCTTCTGTGCATCCTTCAATTTTGAGAAACTCGTCGAACTCGAGTACACGACGTTTACAACAAAAGTAACCCTGTAGAACAGGTAGTAGTCGCTGTTAGTGACGTCACGTTCTGGGTGAAGTAAACATAGAACCAACCTTGCTCCCCTCATGAAATAGAGGCTGACAAACGAGACGACGTCTCAGCAGTAGGATAAGGCGTACATGAAAGAAAACATCCTTACGGCTCCGGGGTGATAGACACACTTTGTCCCTAGTCCATCGCCGTTCCGGTTTTCCTCATTGCTCACGAATGTTACTTTACACCCGGCTCGTTTGCATGTGGTGCCTAGAGGTACAACAGCATCTGGATCGTCCTCATCTGCCTCGGCCTCCTTTTTCGAAGCTGGCGCCGCGGCAAGAATGGCTGCGGCGGTTTCTGTCGGTTTCTGTGGCCGGCTAAGAGCAGATCGCGTTGTGTATACTTCTTTTCCATCTGCTGTCTCTGTCATTGTAAGGGACTTATTCGGCGTGGAAGGTGTTTCCTTGGGTTCCACTTTCGGAGCATCCTCGGTGTGCACACCACGCGTACATCCCTGCGCGAGTAGCTTATAAGATATACAAAAGTAATAACCAGAATTACCGACTTACGGGTATGGCCATAAACTCGTCAAAGTCCAAAACGGGCTTATTGACCGTATTGCAGCAAGACCATGACTTCAAGCCTTCGTGAAATATCTATGCTCTAAGGTGGTCAGGTGAATAGTATCGGATGATGCGGGCGACTGACCGGAGCACCAGGGTGATAGACGCAAATTTCCTCCGTATTACCCGCAAAATCGAACTCTTTGCCACAGCCTTTGTGAGTGCAGCGAGGCATGACCTTTTCTCTTTAATCCTATCTTTCGTGAACGTAGGTGGTGTAGGACGTCTTGTAGTGATGTCGTCGCTGATAAGCGCTTAGTAAGCGGGCTGGTGAGTCTGCGGGTATATTATTGGCTGTACTGTATCCGTATGTTACTCTAACTGAAGCAAGTCGATAATCTATGATATCCCCGGTCCAAATGCCTCCCAGACCAAAAATCCGACCCCCCATGGGCCCACACGTCCTAATGTCCGCGCAACCGCAAGCAACCTTTGTCGACCCAGACTCATGGGATTCTTCTCTTCCTGGCCCGTAGCACGCTGGAAAAAGGAAAGCAGGCCATCGTCATGTATCTTGCGTGTTATGAGATTGAAAAGATGATGCCCTGGTCTATGAGTGGTTGCAGATTGAATCCGGTCAAAGTGAGCTAGCCTCCGAGCCACATCCCACGGTCGACATACGACCTCGTACGCCAATCCCGCAGTGACCCCTCCGGCCACTAGTGCTGCACCGTGAACTGTGCGGGGCAGGTTTCGTTGTATGGCAGTCGGCCGTCCGTCAGCTACCGTGAAAGGCCGTACAAGGCCCACCGACAATATCTTCAGCTCCGTGGCAAGACGACGAGTGACCTCAAAAATGGTGAAAAATACCGAAAACCCTGCAAGGTGGACGGGGTTAGATGACTCGCCCTTTGGAAAAATGTCAAGCCAGACTCACCACAAACGTCTTTAGCCACTCCCCAACCCCAGCCGTTCCACCCGCGCCCTGCCATGTCACGAACCTCCATCATCCAACCCCGGACCTGCCTTATTTCGTGGAGACGTTTCTTTTCAGTCGACTGATTCTGTACTGTTCCTCGGAGCACTTCCTTCCATGCATGAGACCAGCGACCTCCCGCAGTACCACCCTCGATGGCTAAGCGAGCATTCTCTGCGGGAGCGGCCACAATGGCCTGGGCACCACCGGCGATCGCACCGGAAATTGCTGCGGTAGCAATCGGATGAGCTAGGCTATCACCACCGCTTAGGAGCGAAGAAGTCCCCGAGTACGCCGTCCATAGAACAGTGCCCAGTACCGCGTTAACTAGGAGGGGTGGGAAAAAGTGTTTTGGTATAACTAGCAGCTTGGAGAAGTTGATGAGTGGAATGAGTGTAACGGAAGCGTGCTTGTACACACTCCCTGAGTCCTTACAAGCCGCGTAACAAAGTGCGGGCTTAACGATGTTCCGTCGCTAGCAGCGAGACCTCTGAGCGAGTGCCATCCACTGACTTCGTTTGCGGGTTGGACCTTAGCGAAGGACCTCACACGTAAAATGTTAAAACGCTTACTCTTCGAAGGCCTGAAAATCCGGACTGGTCTTGAAAAATATAACGCAGCGCCGCGCGTCAATGTTCGTGCGACGGCGGCGTACGTTGAGTTGGTTGCCCCTTGGCCGCCTTGTGTCGGATCATCGGACTCCTTGGACATTAACGACGGAAATTGGGATTGGATGTGGAAGTCCAATCTGCACCTGTAGCAGGTACAAGCACAAATTTGGCGGTCTCAGCGCGGTTCCCGCGGCCCGTGGTCGTCCCTGTGACCTCTTCGTTCCGCCGAGTACCTCCGCGTACCTCGAAGAGCCGTGGAATAAAACGCAAGTGATGCGTTATTCCCCTTAGTTGCGACCGTAACTACATCATGCGGCGCAACTATCACTCTATTCTCCGACGCTACAGCACGCGTTCTGCTTTACCTGCCGATTTCCTATGGTTTCCGCGCTTTTTCAATCCCACGGAACAACACGCGCTGCTTTCTGCCGCCCTTCGGAAGCTTGACGTGGCAGAACCAAGAGCTGCGCGTAAGCGACGCCGAGATTTCCTCGCGTACCATCAACAGGATCGACCCCGAGACACCGGAGATCTGAAAGATGTTTTTCTTCCTGATGAATTTTATCACTTCGAAGAGGTTCGTCCCTCTCAACTGCGGGGACCTGCCTTACCTGGTGCCAGCAGGGTCACTATGATGGTGTCATTAAGCGATTCCGGGAAATGCGCGTCTCTGCTTGGGACGACGAGAAAGATCCTGTTTTCAGGTCTGCCCTTGGTCGCTTAGAAGCACTTTGTCCAAATGCAGGTAGCACACAGACACATTTGTTGCATTTGGCTTCCGACGGAGAGATACGTCCTCACATCGACAACGTTGATGCGAGCGGGTCTTGGATACTTGGCGTCAGCCTCGGTGCCGACAGGGTTTTGCGGATGGAATCCGTGGAAGCCGGTTCTGACTCCCCCCCGGGACACACATTCGACGTCACACTACCTTCTGGGAGTGTGTACATTCAAAGGTAGGAAACTCGTCCGCGCGGTGGCCTTGTTGCTCACGCATAGAAGGGACGACGTTCGCTACGGCTACAAGCACTCGATAATGTGTGCCGAATCAATACCGCCACAGGGGGCGTCTCGAGGGCAGCGCCTAAGTATCATGGTCAGGGTGCGTTTCCAGCTGGTGCCTATTTTGCAAGAAATCGTGAATCAACTATTGCGCTTTCTGAAGGACTGTCTTCCTCCCATCGCGTCAGAAGGGGCGGCACCGTCATTTGTCTAGCGCTAAGTCATACATATTGTACATGAAGTCAGAAAAAGGATCATTCCGATGCCCGCTCCGGCAACATCGCCCAACGTATGAGACTTGACACTGCCAATCTCGAGCCAACAGGTGCTGACCTCAGTGCAACGTGCAAGATGGGATATAGGCCAACAGTGTAAACGAATTTCGGGTGCCTGGCGTATAAAATAATGCGGGTTGTTGGATGAACTCTGAAGAAAACCATACCGGGACTGCACCACGCGTCGCAGGACGGTGAGTAAGAGGCTGTCCTTTACTATAAGTTTCCTGGATATCCTCTGTGCCAACGTATCGAATGACCCCTGCCAATCTTTTTCATATCAGAGAAAATCGGAAGGCCATAGACCGGCACGTATACCGAAGGATTGAGGGAAACGCCTGTTGCATATGATTACAACCCATGTCCGACGCAACAAATCCGGTTCTAACATACCTATTATTACCGTGACCGTCCGGCGACCGCGTCATCGAGTCCTCTGCCAATGGGCCGAAGTATATCGAAGAGACACGAATCCCTTCAAACTCTAGCATGTTGGCCAGGCTCTCAGCGGTGGCAGTGCGACTCGCCAAAGATAACAGTGCGAGAGGAGTGCCTGTATCAAGTCCGTAAGAAACATGGAACCGTAGAACAGACCCACCACACTAACTATCAGCAAAGTTAGATAGTACGATAATTCGCCCCGAGGCTTCAGCAAGTAACTCCCTGTAGTCGTATGCCATGAGCACTGGTTCCGTAACTTCGTCGAGCACAGTATTTCTCCACGCGTCTTCTTCGTCAGCGCGGCCTGTCGCGTCTAGCGGGTCCATGAGCGATGACCCTGTGCCAGGATGGGACTTGGAGTCGTGCGAAATGATCAGCGCCACAAGATGAAGGTCATAGGCATTACAATGTGCCAAGACTGTCTCGTATACTGCTTGACGTTGAGACCGAGACCACATGTTTAGTTGCATCGGTGCTACTAGACCCCATGGAATCGAGCGAGATCTTTCTTTCCTGTTATGCCAGATGTACAGGAGCTTTGGACAAAAGGTGCTTGTGTGGGTAAGATAATTCACCGTCAGGAAAAAGCGGACCCTGCGATCTCACCGAAGCTACACCCCTGGACCCACCGGACGATACAAGCTGGCCTGCATCATCTTGTCGATTGGGACACAACGCAAAGACAGTGTAGCCTAACTCGGAGAATTGAAGTGCGGCATTTCTTCCCACACCTGAATCGAGAATGCACGTCGCTATTTGATTCAATTGAATGGGTGATGGATGTACCTTCTTGGGCTCCTAGGATCAAAACGGCGCATTTCTCTGTTGGGAAGGAGCTGCGAGGTGGGACCCCAGAGGAATCGGAGGCCAGCTCGAAGAGGACTGATGAGATCTCTTCGAACAGAGAAAGCAGAGCAGTGATCCCGGCTAATAAAGTAAAGATCGTTAACTCGACTACCGAGAAGGTGACATAGGCGATGCTCAGAAAAAGGTAGTTCATCATCGGCATCAACGAGAACACCACCCTCCTCCGAGTCGTTCCTCAAGGCATCCGAGTCCGGGTCGGGAACCGACAGCGACGAACACGTGGAAGATAATTGCCGTAATTGGATATCTATTACGATC
>WNGR01003935.1_pt1 | contig 22860 bp, 14 predicted proteins | sample 5407581 | NCBI WGS metagenome assembly WNGR01 (sample SAMN13153383, study PRJNA577476) | soil metagenome | isolation source: 80 cm soil or saprolite under Garry oak tree replicate 2 | place: USA:California | collected 2016-06-15
GAAGATTGCCCGCCGCGCGGCGCAGCGCGTTGCTGAACAAACGGGAACGCGCCGATTCGTTGCCGGGTCGATGGGTCCCCTCCCCGTTGCCGCGTCGATCTCGTCCGATGTTAGTGATCCGGCATTTCGCGCCGTCTCGTTTGACCAGCTAAGACAAACGTATTCCGATCAGGCGAAAGCGCTGGTGGAAGGAGATGTCGATCTTCTGCTTGTCGAAACAATTTTCGACACGCTCAACGCCAAAGCGGCGCTTTTTGCAATTGCGGAAGTTTTTGAAGAAACCGGCAGGAAACTGCCGCTGATGATTTCAGGAACCGTCATCGACAAAGCCGGCCGAAACCTGAGTGGTCAAACCGTAGAAGGGATTCTTATCTCGATTGCACACGCACACCCGCTGATTGTCGGATTGAATTGTTCGCTCGGCCCGGACGAAATGGAGCCGTTTATCGAAGAGCTGGCGCGCATCTCTCCCTACTACATGAGTGCGTATCCGAATGCCGGGCTTCCTGATCCGCTCTCGCCCACCGGTTTTCCGGAAACCCCAGAGACCTTTGCGCCGAAGGTCTCGAGATGGGCCAAAAACGGCTGGCTAAACGTGGTCGGTGGCTGTTGCGGCACTACTCCGGAACACATTCGCGTACTCGCGAATGTGGTGCGCCATTGTAAGCCGCGACAAGCGCCTGCCACGCACGGGACCCCGCTTCCGGAGGGCGCACGCACGGTTCCGGGGAGCACACCCGTCTCGGGTGTTGGCGAAGGTGTCTCGCTTTCGCGAGCTTCCAAATCTGAAAGTTCGTCGTCGCGAGACGCAACGACCAACACGCGGGACGCGTATGCTCCCCAATCCGAGGGCGCGCGCTACACGAAACGCCACCTTCCGCATTTCGACCGACCATGGGCCGTTTACGCCATTACAATCAGTACGCGTCGGCACAAGCAGCTATCGCCGGCAGCGCGAACCATCGTGCTCAATGCGCTCCGGCATTTTCATGATAAACGCTATGAGCTCTATGCTGCCTGCGTCATGCCAGATCACGCGCATTTGCTCCTGCAGCCATGGCCGAAGGAATTCGATGCGGACGAAAATCCCGTCTTCTGGCCGATCGCAGAGCTAATGCAGTCGGTAAAATCGTTCACCGCACACGAGATCAATAAACTCCAAAAGACAACCGGACCTGTTTGGGAAAAAGAATCATTTGATCGGGTCATTCAGTCGGAATCTGATCTACAAGAAAAATTTCACTATATCTGTCGGAACCCCTGGGACGTAGGAGTCGCTCAACAGAACGAAGATTATCCGTGGTTATGGACGCGGGACGACGAGTTTCGTTTTGTTCCGGGGAGCACGCCCGTCACGGGTGTTGGCGAAGGTGTCTCGCCTTCGCAAGCTTCGCACTCTGAAAGTTCGTCGTCGCGAGACGCAACGACCCACACGCGGGACGCGTATGCTCCCCAATCCGCAATTCTGAACCTTTCCGGGCTGGAGCCGCTGAAAATTACACCCGAGTTCGGGTTTGCTGTTATCGGCGAGCGCACAAACATCACTGGCTCGCCCAAGTTTTCGAAGTTGATTCTCAGCGAAAATTTCGAGGGCGCGCTCGCGATTGCGCGTCAACAGGTCCAGGGCGGCGCGAACCTGCTGGATGTGAACATGGACGAAGCGATGATCGATTCGGAAGCGGCGATGACGCGCTTCCTGAATCTGCTCGGCAGCGAACCGGACATCGCGCGAATTCCGATTGTAATCGACAGCTCAAAGTGGAGCGTGATTGAGGCCGGCCTCAAATGCGTCCAAGGCAAACCGGTCGTCAACTCCATTAGCCTAAAGAACGGCGAAGGCGAATTTTTGCGACAAGCGCGATTGATTCGGCGTTATGGCGCAGCGGTCATTGTGATGGCGTTCGATGAGCAAGGCCAGGCCGATAATTTCCAACGCAAGATCGACATCTGCGCGGGCGCTTACGCATTGCTGACCGAACAGGCCGATTTCCCAGCGAGCGACATCATCTTCGACCCAAACATTCTCACGGTCGCAACCGGTCTGGAGGAGCATCGCAATTACGCAGTCGATTTCATCGAGGCAACGCGCTGGATCAAAGCAAACCTTCCCGGTGCCCGGGTAAGCGGCGGCGTAAGCAACATCTCATTTTCGTTCCGCGGCAATAACACCGTGCGCGAAGCGATGCACGCCGCGTTTCTTTTTCACGCGATTCGAGCCGGTCTCGACATGGGAATCGTCAACGCCGGACAACTGGCGGTCTATGAAGAAATCGAGCCAGAGCTGCGTGAACGCGTGGAAGACGTGCTTTTGAATCGTCGTGATGACGCGACCGAGCGGCTAATCGATTTCGCAGAAAGGGTGAAGGCCAAAGACCAAGCGCCGATCAAAGATGAAGTGTGGCGCGCTGAGAGTGTGGAGGAGCGTCTGAAACACGCCCTCGTGAAAGGCATTGTCGATTACATCGACATCGACACTGAGGAAGCACGGCAAAAATGCAAGCGCCCGCTTGACGTGATCGAAGGCCCGCTTATGGCCGGGATGAGCGTAGTCGGCGATCTTTTTGGATCCGGCAAGATGTTTCTGCCGCAAGTGGTTAAGAGCGCGCGCGTGATGAAGAAAGCGGTGGCGTATCTCATGCCGTTCATGGAGGCAGAGAAAACGGCTGGCGCGAAGCCGCAAGGACGCATCGTGATGGCGACCGTGAAAGGCGACGTGCACGACATCGGCAAAAACATCGTCGGCGTCGTGTTGCAGTGTAACAACTACGACGTGATCGATCTGGGCGTGATGGTGCCAGCGGCGAAAATTTTGGAGACGGCGCGCGATAAAAACGCGGACGCGATCGGGCTAAGCGGGCTGATCACGCCCTCACTCGACGAGATGGTGCATGTGGCGCAGGAGATGGAGCGCGAAAGCTTCGACGTGCCGCTCTTGATTGGCGGGGCGACGACGAGCCGCGCGCACACGGCAGTAAAAATCGCGCCGCATTACCATGGCAGCATTGTACACGTACTCGACGCATCGCGCGCCGTGGGCGTGGTGAGTTCGTTGTTGAAAAAGGAATTGAAATCGGAGTTCGATGCAAAAACCCGCGCGGATTACGCGCGATTACGCGAAGAGCACGCGGCAAAAACTCGCCAGAAAAAATTGATGCCGCTTGAGCAGGCGAGGACGAATCGGACACGAATTGATTGGGACACATACACACCGCCACGGCCGGATTTCCTTGGAGTGCGGGTGTGCGCGAGTGATCCGGGGAGCGCGGATTTGGGGAGCACACGCGGCTCGCGTGTAGTTTCCGGCGACCCGCCTGAAACTTCTGCCGACGTGCGCTATTCCAAACGTCATCTTCCCCATTTCCAAAGGCCGTGGGCAAAGTACGCAATTACGTGGAGCACCAGCGACCGCCGAACGTTGAGTCAAGCCGCTCGCAACATCGTCTTGGATTGCATTCTACATTGGAACGAACGGCGATACGAGCTTCACGCGGCGTGTGTGATGCCGGATCACGTCCATATCTTAATTGACCCACGAGTAAGGCGCGACGTCTCCCATGCAACGGAGTTTTATTCGCTGACCGAGATTCTGCACACGATCAAGTCTTTCACCGCCCATAAGATCAATAAGGCCGAACAAAAAAGCGGACGGGTGTGGGGACGTGAATCCTTTGATCGTTTGATTCGATCTGAGAGCGATTTACAGGAAAAATTTGAATACATCACGCGAAATCCGTGGGATGGAGGCGTCGCTCGTCCGGGTGAGGATTACCCTTGGGTATGGTATCCCGCGAAGGAGGCGTCTCGGCCAGCGGCCGAGACGGGCACGCCAGCGGTGTGCGCTCCCCAAAGAACCGCAATCGCGCTCGGCGATCTGGTTCCCTTCATCGATTGGTCACCGTTTTTTCATGCTTGGGAATTGCGCGGACGTTATCCAGCGATCTTCGATGATCCTGTAATCGGCAAACAAGCACGCGAGCTTTTCGACGACGCGCAGAAATTGCTCGAGCAAATCATCGCGAAGAATCTGCTTGAGGCGCGCGGCGTTTATAGCTTTTGGCCAGCAAACTCGACGGGTGATGACGTCGATCTTTACACGGACGACACGCGATCAAAGAAGCTGGCGACGTTCTATTTTTTACGGCAGCAAATGCAAAAGCCGGCTGGCCAATTCAATCATTGCCTGGCGGATTTCATCTTTCCGCAATCCGCAGGAAGTTTACCCGCCCCGGCGAGCAATGCGCAATCGGAAGATTATCTCGGTGGGTTCGCGGTTTCGATTCATGGCGGCGACGAACTTGCAGAGCGATTCAAGAAAGAGCACGACGATTACAGCGCGATCATGACCAAGGCGCTGGCCGACCGATTAGCGGAAGCGTTTGCCGAATACTTGCACAAGCAAGCGCGGATCGCGTGGGGCTTTGGCCGCAACGAAAAATTGTCGAATGTCGATCTTATCCGAGAAAAATATCGCGGCATCCGGCCGGCTGCCGGTTATCCGGCCTGTCCCGATCATGCGGAGAAGCGAACGTTGTTCGATTTGCTCGGCGCTGAGAAGAACGCGGGCATCAAACTGACGGAATCATATGCAATGCATCCCGGCGCAAGCGTGAGCGGACTTTATTTCTCGCACCCGGACGCGAAGTATTTCGCTATCGGCCAGATAGGGCGTGATCAGGTCGTCGATTACGCCTCGCGACGAGGTGAGCCAATCGCCGCGGTAGAGAAACGATTGGCCACGAATCTGAGCTACGAAATCTGAATCCAGTGATTTGGCGAAGACACCAATTGCGGAACGTAGGGCGTTCGCTCTCAAGATGCGCGAGGACAGAATTCGTGGTAACAATCAGGCTGCATTTTCGGGGCGTAGCTTAGCTTGGTAGAGCGCGTGGTTTGGGACCACGAGGTCGGAGGTTCAAATCCTCTCGCCCCGATTCTGAGCCTGAAAATCGGAAAATGTTTTATTGTTACGTGTTGTGGAGTCAAAAAACAGGACGCCGCTATGTTGGTTCCTGCAAAAATCTGAATGACCGTATTCGCCGCATAATGCCGGCGATTCCAAGGCTACGAAGCATGGCGCACCATGGATCCTGCTCCACAGCGAAAGCTTTGTCACTCGCCCCGAAGCAGCGCAACGCGAGCGATATTACAAAACTGGGCGCGGCAGAGATCAACTGAATAGGCCATCGTAGAGCGGTCGCCGCGGCGACAGGTCGGAGGTTCAAATCCTCTCGCCCCGATTGATTTTAATGGATTGGCTGGTCGCCAGGACGACAGAATCCGATTACATTGCGCCGAAAACGGGGAATGAAGATACGCGAGTTAATTATTCTATTGACGCTTGGAACCGGAACATTGCGTGCGCAGGACGCGGCGCCGCCGTCTGTCGATCTTTACTCAGGAGAAAAACAACAGGCGACCACGGCCACACCTTCTCCGGGACCGAACGGCCCCGACGTTCCGGAGTTGTCGCAACTGGATGAAGCTTTTAAGAAAACCTCTCTAGGCAAGAAGGCGGACGAACAGCAGCTACACATTGAATGGAGACGCTTGAAAAATCAGGTCGCGAACGATCTCTCGGTCCGCGCTGCAGAGGCAGCTACTCACACTGCACATACCGATTTGGAGAAACGGAAACGTGTTCGTGAGTACTACAATATTTATTATGAGCGGATGTCGGCTTTAGCTTCGAACGCGGAAATAAAGTTAGCATTGCAATCACTGAAGGACGGGCATATCCGGCCCACTAAGCAACCGCGCGTACGTCACTTAACAGACAGCTCTGTGGGCATTCCGACTCCGACGCCGTCGCCCGAGCAGAAGCATAAGAAGAACCCGAAATAGTTTCTGGTCCGGTGCCTTGCCGACCCCTTATGGTGTAGCTATTCTACACGCTTTGGAATTTATGGCGCGTTCGTCTAGTGGTTAGGACACAGCCCTCTCAAGGCTGGTGCACGGGTTCGACTCCCGTACGCGCTGCCAATTTTTACCCAGGTAAATTTGGTCAGCCGCCCCGCGCGCGGCCGTGCACGGCCGTGAAGGCGATAGTCTGAGTCCACCAGTTCGAGTCGCTGCGAGTCGCGGCGCCAGGGTGCGCCCGATTTGATAATCGATCCCGCGTTCGCGCGACCACGCGAGCCATCCATTCCAGAACGCTCGCACCTCCGGCGGCTCAGCAACGCTAACTGGAAGAAAATCAGGCTCGATGAGCAGAATTGCCCCGTCTGGGCGCAGACTTGCAACGAGATTTCCGATCGCCGCTTCGACATTCGCAACGTGATGGAGCACAGCGCGCGCAGTTACGAGATCGAAGCTGCGACGATCCACCGGTGCCGCAACGATGTCGTCCTGGCGCAACTCAAGATTGGGCGCGCGCACGTCGATTAACGACAGATCGAGATCAACCGCCACTGCTTTCCCGTCGGGACTGACACGCCGGGCGAGCCACGCGGAGATCGATCCGTTGCCACATCCAACTTCGAGCGTCCGCGCGCCGGGCTTAACAATATCGAGCTCCTCGATGTGGCGACGCTGCATCGGATCGAGCAATTCCGACATCAACGCCAGTCGCTTCCCCTCGCCTTTCAAATGATGACCCAGAACGTATTCCGGCATTGCGCACGATCCCAAACGACTCTTGCAGCACGGCAACCCCCCGGCTCTATGAAAATGACGAATCGGGATGGCCTTCACACCAGCAAGCAGCCGCTAAAAAAACGCAACTGATCGGCAGCAACTATGTTGCGTCTGTGATAAGTTCCCAGCTGAAATGAAGCCTGCTCTGCGCATCGGCGTCGTCGCGGCCGCGCTTTTTGTGATCGCAACGCTGGTTTGGCAAGGAGTCACCGCACAAGGCGCGCCCGATCCGATGCGTCCCAACACGAGCCCGACCGTATCGCAGTGCGAATTGTCGGGTCGCTCAGCGACAATATGTCGGCACTCGACTTACAGGCGGCGACCGGACTGCTTGCCGTGATCGTTCTGCTCGTGATCATGAATTGGTTTTTCCACAAGATTTACTGGGGCGGCTGGATTCGCGCTCACAATCGCCGGCGGAAAGCGCTGCTGGAAAATGCGCGCGCGGTCGAAATTTCGCAGAGGCATCTCTGGTGGGGATTGATCCTGCTCGGATTCACTTCGCTTTACCGCGAAGGATTCGAGGTGGTTCTTTTTTTGCAAAGCTATTATCTGCGGCTGGGCGGCGGCGTAGTGCTGAAAGGCGCGCTGCTGGGCATTGTGCTCACAGGATTGGTAGCCATCCTGACATTTGTTCTTCAACAGCGTCTCCCCTATCGAAAGATGTTGATCACGACTGGGATTCTTCTCGGCATGGTGCTGCTGGTGATGGTGGGCGAACAAGCGCAGGAGATGCAATTGGCGCACTGGATACCGACGACGCGGATCACTCAGTTGGCGAACGTGATTCCACCGTGGATGGGAATGTGGTTCGCCGTGTTTCCGACTGTCGAAACGCTCGTAGCGCAATTGATCGCAGCGGTCTTAGTGATTGGATCGTACTACGCGGCTCGACATCTTGGCGGCGCGCCGCCTCAAAACGCCGAGCCGGTCGAGGAAGCGCAGGCGGAAGCCAAGGCCGCAATCGTGGAAAGTTTGGGGAGCGCTGCACAGGCAGGCTCGCCTGCTGCGTTTCAGAGCAGAGCAGCCGGCACTTCGAAAACCTTCGCTGACAAGCAGACCGCGCCTGCAGCGGAGAGCGGCCCGCGCGTAGCCGCCGCATCTGCGGGACGCGCCTGAGCCGCGCGCGCGCCCTCATCTTACACTCGTGATACAAAGACTGCTGCTTTGCATTTTCGCTGTCGCGCTTGGTGTATCGATGTCCTTTGGCGGCGTGCGCCATTTCACTTTTCTCTACGAAGCGAACACTTCAGCCCCCGGCAGCTTGGAATTGGAGAACTGGATTACGTGGCAACACGCGACCGGAACTGGACGATTCGATCAAGTCGATTTTCGTCACGAACTCGAATACGGTGTAACGGAGAACTTTCAGACGAGCGTCTATCTGGCGGACTGGTTTTACCAGAACGACCGTGAACATTCCGGGTTTGCGTATTCCGATACAGCTTTTGAGCTGATCTATAATCTGACGAATCCCGTTGTCGATCCCGTGGGATTGTCGGTCTACTGTGAACTAAGAGCTGGCGATCGACTGATCGAACTGGAATCGAAATTGATCGCGCAGAAAAATCTCGGGCCGCTTATTCTGGCATATAACACGACACTCGAATCGGTGTGGGAAGGAAACGATTTGTCCGAGCGCGAAGGCGAATCCAGCCAGGCGCTGGGAGCAAGCTATGAAATTTCGCCACGCCTCTCCGTGGGCCTGGAGCTGCTCCATGAGTTCGTTTTCCCAGAATGGCGCGATGAGGGAAAAATAAGAAATCTTTTTGTTGGACCGAACGTTTCCTATCGCCGCCAAAACTGGTTCGTGACCATGACCGCCCTTGCGCAGGCGACGGACACCAAGGATGAACCAGATTTCCAACTGCGGACGATCTTTGGAATTGCTCTGTGAAATGAGCAGGCTCGCGATCTGGATCATGGCGATCACTTGCCTTGTCGATCTTAGCAGTTGTGGAACGACGAGTTTTACGCCTCCGCCGGTTACGGTTGAACTGGTGGCTAATGGCTCCGACCTGCATCGTGACATCGCGATGCTGAGCGAAGGGCGTGCGCTGTTTGTTCATCGGTGTATCGAGTGTCACACGCTGCCGGCGTTTTGGCGATACAGCACCGAGGATTGGCCAAAAATTGTAGACAGCATGGCCCACCGCTCAAACTTGAAGCCCGCAGAACGCGACGCCATTGTCGCCTACATCCTCGCCGTGCGCGGACAGTAGAAGTTCCGAGCAGCAGCGACAGCAGATATTCCAGTTGAACCGCGTTGGAAGCTTTTCACCTTAGGCGGATGATTAAGTGCACTTTGCGTTTTCCGGCCGCGCCGGAATTGATTTTGGCTGCTTTTACCTTTGTCTGTTCACATGCGTTTGCCGTTAATCCAACGCCGCGCGGCGGTGGACCCGGCGTCGCCTCACCGACTCCGACACTGGCGGCAAGTCCATCTCCGACAGCGCTACCGCCCGGAACAGTGGACGAAAAATTGTTTAAGGGAGTGCAATGGCGACAGATCGGGCCGTTTCGAGGCGGCCGCGCGCTAGCGATCGAAGGCGTCCCCGGAGAACCGGACACTTATTATTTTGGCGCGGTTGCGGGCGGAGTGTGGAAGACAATCGATGGCGGCGCGAATTGGATTCCGCTTTTCGATAAACAACCGATTTCTTCGATTGGCGCCGTCGCAGTCGCGCCATCTGATCACAATGTGATTTACGCCGGCACGGGCGAAGCGGCCATCCGCGGTGATACAACCTACGGGACTGGAGTCTTCAAATCGATCGACGCCGGAAAAACCTGGGAGAATATCGGCTTGAAAGATACGCGGCAGATCGGCGCGCTGATTGTCGATCCACGAAATGAGAACGTGGTTCTGGTGGCGGCGTTAGGCCACGCCTTTGGTCCAAATCAGGAGCGTGGAATTTTTCGCACGAGTGATGGCGGCAAGACGTGGACGAAAGTTTTGTCGAAAGATGAAAACACGGGCGGGATCGACATCGTTTTCGATCCACATAACCCGAACATCGTTTTCGCATCACTTTGGCAGGCGCGACGGCAACCATGGTTTTTCTCCAGCGGCGGCCCTGGCAGCGGGCTTTATCGATCGGAAGACAACGGCGTTACGTGGAAACATCTCGAAGGAAACGGCCTTCCGGGCGGAATCCTGGGCAAGATTGGCATCGCCGTTTCCGGAGCGGATTCTAACCGCGTCTATGCAATCATCGAGGCCAAGGAAGGCGCTCTCTACCGCTCGGACGATGCGGGGCAGCATTGGACCCGCGTAAACGACGATGGCCGCTTTCGTCAGCGCGCCTGGTATTTCAGCAAAGTTTATGCTGACCCAAAATCCGCGGATACGGTATACCTCCTAAACACGGGACTCTTTAAATCAGTCGATGGTGGAAAGACTTTCAATCTGTTGGCAGCGCGCCACGGAGATCATCACGGACTCTGGATTGATCCGACGAACCCAAACCGCATTGCAAATGCGAATGACGGCGGGGCCAGCATCTCCACGGACGGTGGCAAAAACTGGACCACTCAAAATAACCAGCCGACTGCTCAGTTTTATCATGTCGCTGTAGACAATGCGTTCCCTTACCACATTTACGGCGCGCAACAGGACAACTCGAATGTCGGTATCGCCAGCCGCAGCGATTCTGGCGTGATCGGACGCGAAAATTGGTTCGTGGCCGGTGGTGGAGAATGCGGCTTCGTCGTGCCCGATCCACGCGATTGGCACATCATCTATTCCAACAACGAAGGCTACCTCACTCGCTACGACAAAAATAAAGAGGACGTGCAGGACGTTAGTCCGGTTCCTCTGGACAATTCCGGGCATGGCGCTGTTGATCTTGCCCATCGTTTTCAATGGGTCTCGCCGCTCATGCTTTCACCGCACAACCCGGATGTGCTCTACACCGCAGCCGAATGCGTTTTCAAATCGACCGATCATGGACAAAGCTGGACCCAAATCAGCGGTGATCTCACGCGCAACGACAAATCGAAACAACAACCAAGCGGCGGTCTGTTAACGAACGACATCACGTCCGTCGAATATTACGACACTGTGTTTGCACTGGCCGAATCGCCAGTAAAACAGGGCACGATCTGGGCAGGCACAGACGACGGTCTCGTGCAGGTCACCACCGACGACGGCCAGCATTGGTCAAACGTCACACCGAAGATGGCGGAGTGGAGCACCATCGATCTGATCGAACCATCACCGCACGACGGTAACACCGCTTGTGTGGCGGTGGATCGACACAAACTCGACGACTTCAAGCCATATATTTTCCGAACGACTGATCTGGGAAAGAGCTGGGGCTCGATCGTGCGCGGGATTCCTGATGGCGCATATGTCCATGCCGTGCGCGAAGATCCCAAACGCAAAGGTTTGCTTTACGCTGGAACCGAGCTCGGCGTCTTCGTGTCATTCGATGACGGTGGGCATTGGCAGCCATTGCAATTGAATCTGCCGGTAACGCCGATTCACGATCTCGTCGTCAAAGATGACGATCTGGTAGTGGCGACACACGGGCGCTCTTTCTGGGTGTTGGACGACTTGACGCCGCTTCGTCAAGTGAACACGCAATCCGCCCAGGCTGACGTCATTCTCTATCAACCCCAGACCGCCTTGCGTTTGCATTACCCCGAGGAGTTCGACAAACGCCAGCCGGTCGGTGATAACCCGCCTCCCGGCGCAATCATCGATTATTATTTCAAGGCCGCGCCGAAAGAAGAAGTCTCGCTCGAGATCCTCGATGCCTCGGGCAAAGTCGTGAGGCGTCTTTCCAGCAAGGAAAAAAAAGAAGGCGAGCAACCGCCTGAATGGCCTGACCGCGTCGAGCGCGTGAAAACGATTCCAGCCAGCGAAGGCATGAACCGCTTTGCATGGGACCTACGTTACGATGATCCGATTCAAATCCCGGGCGCGTTTTATTCCAGTACGGGACCGAAGGGCCCCCTTGCGTTGCCGGGCGATTATCAGGTGAAATTGACCGTCGATGGCAAATCGCAGACTGCGCCGCTGCATCTGGTAATCGATCCGCGAACAAAGGGAGACGAGGCCGGATTGCAAAAACAGTTCACATTAGCGACGCAGGTGAACGATCGGATCTCGCAACTGCATCAGGCAGTCAACGAAATCCGCGATCTCAGATCACAAATTCAAAACCTGCACAAACGTTTCGGGGACGATCAACGCTTAAAACCTGCGTTCGCAGCAGCGGACGATCTCGATCACAAAATGTCCGAAGTCGAGCAGAAACTCATCCAGGTGAACATGAAAGGCTCGGAAGCAAACCTTGCCTTCCCAAACATGTTGAATGAGCGGTTTGACACGTTTAGCCACACGATCGAGTCCGGCGATGGTGAACCGACCAAGCCGCAACTCGACGTATTTCAAACGTTGAGCAACCAGCTCGAAGAGCAGTTAGGAAAATGGGCGCAGATCAAAAATGAAGATTTGCCGAAAGTGAGTGAAATGATCAAGCAAGCTAATTTGCCTGCACTAATCATCACGGAAAAGAAGACTGGATCGTGATTGCCGCCGCAAGACAACGTTAAGCAGAGACTGATGGCGAAGACCGACAAGGCCGTCGTGCTCGCGGCAGGACGGGGCACGCGCATGCGCGAGCTCACCGCCACGCTTCCCAAACCGATGATCGAAGTACGCGGCAAACCGGTTTTGCAGCACATCGTCGAAGGATTGCGCGACGCAGGAGTACGCGACTTTCTTATCGTCGTCGGCCATCACGCCGATGCGGTGCAGAATTTCTTCGGCGACGGCTCCCGCTACAATACGGCTATTCAATATGCAACGCAGGAAGTGCAGGATGGTACCGGTCGCGTTGTCGATCTTGCCCGCGATTTCGTCGGCGCTTCTTCATTCGTTTTAGGCTACGGCGATATTTTGGTGGACCCGGCGAATTACAAACGCGTGGTTGATCTTCCGGACGACATCGAAGCAATCGTCACGGTGACGCGCGGCGAAGACGTCAGCAAAGGCGGCGCGGTTTTCCTGAACAAAGAAATGGAACTTGTCGATCTTCGCGAAAAACCCGAGTCGGGCGAGCCAACGAGTCCCTGGTATAACGCCGGGCTTTACGCGTTTCGACCGAGCATTTTCGAATTCACCGCAAAATTGAAGCTGTCACCGCGCGGCGAATACGAATTAACCGACGCCATCCGCGCACTCGCCCATTCGGGCAGAAAAGTAAGAGCGCTCGAAATCACTGGCGAATGGGCCGACGTCCGCGATCCCGAAATCCTCGCGCGACTGAATCAAAGGTAGCGTGAGCCTCTGGTCCGCCAATCGGACGGACTCGTCCCACGGCGAGCTTGCGTTTACCTGGATCGCAAGGGAGACGCACACGCATCAGGCAAATTGTCGAGCCTACCGCGTTTGTTCAGCAGTTTCAGCAGTCTCCGCGGGCGGTTCTTCGCCGATTTCTTCTTCGATTCCGCGCCGCCATTCGCGGGACAGCCAGGGCCGGAGAAATCCGTAGAGCAAATAGGAAAGAAAAAGCACAGCCGGCATCCATTCGTAATTCATCACCGTGAAGATCACGATCAAACTGATAATAAGAAACCGCGGGATCGACTTCTTTGTTTTCCAGTTGATCCCCTTGAAGCTCGGATATTCGAACCGGCTGAACATCATAAAGGAGAGAAAAAGCAAGAGCGGGGGCAGAACGAATTTCCAGTTGCCGAGGTGATGTTCACCCTCGGCAAGCCAAAGCAGAAACAATGTGATCGACGCAATTAAGCCGGCGGCAGCTGGAATGGGAAAACCGGTGAAGGTATTTTGATGTTGAGCTCCATTATGTCCGGTGGCCGCGGAATTGAAACGGGCCAGGCGCAGCGCGCCGCAGGCTAGGTAAATGAACGCGATAATCCAGCACGCGCGCGGGAATTCCTGTAACACCACGCGGTAAACCATCAGCGCCGGGGCAAGCCCGAATGAGACAATATCCGCTAATGAATCGAACTCGCGGCCGAATGGACTCTCATGTCCGCCAAGCCGCGCAAGCCGGCCATCCAGAAAATCAAAGACGAACGCGCCGAGAACAAACCAGATGGCAGTGTGAAAAAGATCACCAGCTGCATCTGGATTGGACGCTTGGAGCAACGCCCCCTCAAGAATTTTGAGCGTGGCAGTGAAGCCGCAAAACAAGTTTCCTGCTGTCATCAAATTCGGCAGCAGATAAATCTTTGGAGGTAGTTGTTCGTTCATTAACTGGAAAGACGCGCGACGATTGTCGATCCGCCAAAAACGTGGTCTCCCACTTTCACGAGCAGTTCAGCGTTCAATGGCAAATATAATTCTGTTCGTGAACCGAAGCGAATCATTCCGAAGCGATCGCCTTTCTTTAATTCGTCGCCGATCTGAGCCCAGGCCACGATGCGTCTCGCAATTGCTCCAGTGATCTGGCGCACGACAATAGTGACGCGCGGATTCTCGAAAGCCCAGGTTATCGATTCGTTCTTCTCGGAACAATCAGGGCGGCGTGCATCGAGACAAAGCCCCTCTCGATGTTGCCGGTAAACGATCCGGCCATCGATAGGTGCGCGGTTCGTGTGGACGTCAAAGATCGATAAAAAAATTCCGACACGGCGCGTTTTTGTTTTGAGCACCTCGCTTTCGTCCAATTCGACAATATCTATCACGGTTCCATCAGCAGCCGCCACGACTAGACTTGGATCTGCTGGTACCGTGCGTTCCGGGTCCCTGAAAAATGCAACACTCCCAAAAAACAGCAGCAAGCAGAACAATGATACCCACGCCGAAAAGAATGCCGCCGCAACGGTGAACAGCGCAAGAAACGCCAAAATCCAGCGGGCTTCCAAGAGCGTTTGGAGGCGCATAAAAGGGAGTCTATTTTCGAAGTCTGGAATACGTTGGTCAAGGCATCAAAAATCAGCAAAATCCGCCTACGCTTGGAACCACAATATCATGGGCTTTGCCACTGGCTCGCCTCCAACCAGTTGCGGAAATAACCTGCTCAAAACCACGAGATTATTATTTGTTTCCAGCATGTTTCTCGCTATGGTCTTTTGTGAGGGTCGCTTGGCCCACTTTTATGCCGCAAGTTGAAGAAGAAATTCCGGTCGAAAAATTATCCCGCAGCTCGACCGGAATCGCCGCAACACAAAAATATGACGCGGCGCAAATCGACAAGCTAGAAGGCCTCGAGGCGGTCCGGAAACGGCCCGGGATGTTCATTGGAGATCCGGATGAGCGTGGGCTGCATCACTTGGTTTACGAAGTCGTCGATAATTCCATCGACGAACATCTCGCAGGATTTTGCACGAAGATCGAAGTGACCGTTCATGTCGATGGATCGGTTTCGGTGCGTGACAATGGCCGCGGCATTCCTGTCGATATTCACCCCAAATGGAAAATGCCGGCGATTGAGCTGGTGCTGACAAATCTGCACGCCGGCGGAAAATTCGGACAAGGCGCCTACAAATATTCCGGCGGTCTACACGGCGTGGGTGCCAAATGCACGAATGCGCTTTCGGAATGGTTCAAAGTAGAGGTGTCCCGCGACGGCAAAGTCTATCACATGGCTTTCGCCAAGGGCAAAACGACCGACAAACTTACTGTCATCGGTGAGGTTAAAAGCAAAAAGACGACTGGAACGCTGATCACGTTTCTGCCTGATCCGACGATCTTCACTATTACGACCGAGTTCAAATTCGAGCGACTGGCAACTCGCTTGCGCGAACTGGCTTTTCTTAATCCAGGCCTCGAAATTACGCTGACGGACGAACGTAGCGACCCGCCGAAGCAAGAGAAATTCTTCTACAAACACGGGATCGAAGAGTTCGTAAAGCAGCTTGGTGAGAACAAGCAAGTTCTGCATCCGAAGCCGATCGTGATTTCGCGCCAGCGCGACGAAGTGTTTGTCGATGTCGTTCTGCAATACAATGACAGCTACAACGATCAGATTTTGCCGTTTGCAAACTCCATCCCCAATCCTGATGGCGGCACACATCTCACCGGTTTCCGCACGGCGCTGACCAAAGCTGTTAATCAATACGCCAAGCAAAATAATCTGCTCAAAGAAAAGGACCCGTTTATTTCGGGAGACGATGTGCGCGAAGGATTGATCTGCGTGCTCAGCGTGAAGTTGCCCAATCCTCGCTTCGAGTCGCAAACCAAGGTCAAGCTCGTCAACACGGAGATCGACGGGATCGTGAACTCGGTCGTTTACGACGGATTGATGACTTGCTTCGACAAAAATCCGCCGATTGCGCGCCGCATTTTCGACAAGGTGCTCACTGCCGCGCGAGCGAGGGAAGCTGCTCGAAAAGCCAGGGAAACAATCCGCAAAGGCGCCCTGACCGGTGGCGGGCTGCCCGGGAAATTGGCCGATTGTTCGGAGCGCGATCCGGAATTGACGGAGCTTTACATTGTCGAGGGCGACTCAGCTGGCGGCTCCGCGAAACAGGGTCGCGATCGGCGTTATCAGGCGATTTTGCCGATTCGCGGCAAGTTGATCAACGTCGAGAAAGCGCGCGAAGACCAATTTCTCAAAAACACTGAGATCCAGGCGATGATCACGGCGATCGGCGCTGGGATTGGCAAACCGAAGGAGGAAGGTAATGGCAAGGACGAAGGTCGGTTCGACATGTCAAAGCTACGTTACGGCCGCATCATCATCATGACCGACGCGGATGTAGATGGCTCGCACATTCGCACTCTGTTACTCACCTTCTTTTTCCGGCAGATGACTGAACTGGTGCGCGCAGGCAGGATTTATATCGCGCAGCCGCCGCTTTATCAGATCAAGCGAAAGAAGCGCGAGGAATATGTCGATGACGACGTTCAGCTAAACAAAATCCTCATTTCGCTGGGCGCGGAGGATGTGCGGCTAAAAAATCTGGCGGACGACAAGGAGATCACAGCGGCGCAACTGAAGGATATTCTCGAATCCCTCGGGAAACTCGCGAAGCTGAGCGAAGCAGTCCGCCGGCACGGAGGCGATTTCGAGACATATCTCGCCCACCGGAATTCCCGGTCGGGCAAACTGCCGACCTATCTTGTGAAAGTACGCGAGGGCAATGAGGAGACAGTGCATTATTTTCACGACGAAAAAGCGGTGCGCCAATTTCATGAATCGAATCTCGACCTTAATTTGTTCGATTCCCAGATCGAGCAGGAGTTGTTACCGCTGGGAGAAGCTCAGGCGCCGACGAAAACGAATGGCGTTCGCCGGCGTGGCAAACTGGTCGAGTTGCACGAGTCAGCGGCGATCCAAAAAATCATCGCCGAGCTGGCGCGAAAGGGTTTAAAGGTTGGCCATTACGCCACGAGCGGCCGGGCCATCTTCGAATTGATCGAGGGCGAAGGCGACAAAGCAGTATCGCGCCCGCTTTTTTCGATTCCCGACATCCTGCAAAAGATTCTGGAGATCGGCCGCCGTGGGGTGCAGATCAAGCGTTTCAAAGGACTCGGCGAAATGAACGCCAAAGAGTTGTTCGAGACCACGATGAACCCGGAGAAACGCAAGCTCCTAAAGGTGGATCTGAACGAAGACAACGCCGTCGATGCGGACAAAATGTTCACAATTTTGATGGGCGACGTGGTCGAACCGCGCCGGCAATTTATCGAAGACAACGCGCTGAATGTGCGCAACCTCGATGTGTAAATTTCGCGATGGGCGGCCTGTTTCACAATCTGCGCCATCCCCGTCGTTGTTACGTGGTGTGCGCCATCCCGCGCTCGGGCAGCAATCTGTTGACGGACGGTTTGCACGGCACGCGCCGGGCGGGCCGGCCAAAGCAGTTTTTTCTTGCCGGATTCGAAGCTGGGTATGCGGCGAAACACGCTCTCGATCCTGCTCATGATTATGCGGCCTATGTCCGCGGTATTGTCAATGCGAAGACTACTTCCAATGAAGTGTTCGGGTTTAAGTTAATGAGCTGGTATTTGGACGATTTTCTTAGGCGCCTGCGTGAAGCTCGCGCATTTAGCGATACGGGAACATCCGATCTCGATCTTTTGCGAAATGCCTTTCCGCGTCTTCAGTTTGTGCACGTTTTCCGCCGTAACAAACTGCGGCAGGCATTATCGAAGGCGCGCGCTGTGCAAACCGATCTTTGGAAGGTGAAAGACGGGAGGACCGCCCGAGGCGAACCGCGCTTCGATCCTGAACTGATCGAACGATGTCTCAAAGAGAGTGCGGAACAGGAGAAGATTTGGCAAAACTTTTTCCAACGGATCGGGATCGAGCCTTTCCGCGTCGAATACGAAAAGCTCTGCGCGAATTATGAAGGTACAATCCGCGCGGTCCTGGACTTTCTGAAAATTTCCCTGCCGCCACGTACCCGAATCGGTCCTCCCGTGACGATTAAGCAGTCCGACGAAATCTCTGGCGCCTGGGAAGAACGTTTCCTTAAAGAACGTTCCAGCGCACCTGCGCAGATTTAGCCCATGTTTAACGCGAACGAAAAAATCGAGCCGGTGAACGTGGCCGAGGAAGTATCGAGGTCGTTCCTTGATTACTCGATGTCGGTGATCATCTCGCGCGCGCTGCCGGACGCGCGCGACGGCCTCAAGCCTTCGCAGAGAAGAATTCTTTATGCGATGCACGACTTGTCGCTGTTCCCAGGGCGGCAACATCGCAAGTGCGCAAAAATCTGCGGCGACACCAGCGGTAACTACCATCCGCACGGCGAAGCAGTGATCTACCCCACTCTTGTGCACATGGCGCAGCCGTGGGCGATGCGCGAGCCGCTGGTCGATGGTCAGGGAAATTTCGGGTCGGTCGAGGGCGACCCGCCAGCCGCCATGCGTTACACCGAAGCGCGCATGACCCACCTCGGAGCCGCTCTCATGACCGACATGGAGAAGGACACGGTCGACTTTGTCCCGAACTACGATGAGACGCGCACCGAACCGACAGTTTTCCCCGCAGCGTTTCCGAATCTACTCGTAAACGGCGGCACCGGAATCGCAGTGGGCATGGCGACCAATATTCCGCCGCATAATCTCGCCGAGGTGATTGATGGAATTTGCGCACAGATCGACGACCCGGACATCACACTGGATGAGTTGACGAAGCACGTGAAGGGACCGGATTTTCCCACTGGCTGCGTCATCTGCGGTATCAACGGCATTCGCCAATATTTCGAGACCGGCCGGGGCAGCATGAAAGTGCGCGGCAAAGCCGGCGTTGAAGAACTCAAAGGCGCCCGCGAGCAAATCGTCATTACGCAAATTCCCTACGGCGTGAACCGCGCCACGTTGGTCGAGCGCATCGCGCAATTGGTGAACGAAAAAGTGCTGACCGACATCAGCTACGTCGGCGATCAGTCTGACGAAAACACGCGCATCGTGATCGAGCTAAAACGCGATGCGAATCCGAAAGTCATCATCAACAATCTTTACAAGCACACCGCGCTGGAAAGTTCGTTCGCGGTGATCATGTTGGCGATCGACCACGGCCGGCCGAAGCTGCTCTCGCTCAAGGAAGCCAACGCGGCTTATGTCGAGCATCGCCGAGAAGTAGTCCTGCGTCGCACGCGTTTCGAATTACGCAAGGCGGAAGAGCGCGCAGAGACGCTGGAAGGTTATCTCATTGCGCTCGCCAACCTCGATGAATTCCTGCGTATTATCCGCGGATCGGCCAATCGTGACGAAGCGCGAGTAAAACTGCTCGCATTCGAATTCACCAAACGTCAGGTGGAACAACTCGGCATCCTGATTCGCACTCCCGCGCGCCTGACGAATGGCCGCTACGCGTTCAGCGAACAGCAGGCCGACGAAATTCTCAACCTCCGCCTGTATCAGTTGACCGGTCTCGAGCGCGAGAAGATCGACAGGGAATACAAGGATCTCATCGAGACCATTAAGGATTTGAGCGACATTCTCGCCAAAGAGCAGCGCGTCTTCATCATCATCAAGAAGGAATTGCGCGAAATTCGCGACAAGTGGGGATCGCCGCGCCTGACTGAGATTGCGCCCGACGAAGCCGCGATCGACATCGAAGATCTCATCGCCAACGAAGGCTGCATCATCAGCATCACGCACGGCGGTTTTATTAAGCGCACAGCCGCGAGCGCATTTCGCGCGCAACGTCGCGGCGGCAAAGGAGTCATAGGAATGCAGACGCGCGAAGGCGCGACCGAGGAGGAGGAAGGCGATTTCGTCGAACACCTCTTCACCGCCACGACCCACGATTACTTAATGTTTTTCACACAATCGGGGCGCGCATACGTGGAAAAGGTCTATGAAATTCCAGAAATGGGGCGCGCTACCAAAGGACGTTCCATCGCGAATATCCTAGAGCTGCGTCCCAACGAAAAAATTGCAGCGACCATCCGCATTCAGTCCAGAAAATCGGGAAGCGGCGCGAACGCTGTTGATCAAACGTGGGACGAAAATCTCCACATTGTTTTCGCGACACGCTCGGGAATCGTCAAAAAATCGAACCTCTCCAACTACGCCAACGTGCGCAAAGGGGGGATCATCGCCATCCAGATCGAAGAAGGCGATTATCTGATCGACGCCAAGCTTACCAATGGGAACAACGAAATCGTTCTCATCACAAAAGAGGGTATGAGCTTGCGCTCCCATGAAGAACAATTGCGCGATCAGGGCCGCAACACAGTGGGTGTCTGGGGGATTCGCCCGGAAAAAAACGACCACGTCATCGCTATAGCCATTGTCGATCCAAGCGCGATGCTGCTCGTGGCGGGTGAGAATGGCATCGGCAAGCGAACGCCGTTCGATGATTACCGGCGGCAATCGCGCGGCGGCAAAGGCATCATTACCATGAAAACCGGCGAAAAAACCGGCGCCGTGGTTGGCGCGCTTACGGTTCGCGAGTCGGACGAGATCATGTTGATCACTAACAAGGGGCAAATGGTTCGGACGCGCGTGAAGGAAATTCGTGTCGTCGGCCGGAACACAATCGGCGTAAAACTGATGGACCTCCGCAATGGCGAGAAGTTGCAGGCGATTGCGCCGGTGGTCAGTGAGGCAGAAGAAGAGGTGCAAGCCGCGGTAGCATCGTCCGATAAATCCTAAGAGCAGCGTTCCGCAGTCGACGCACGCCGGGGTGCGGCAAGTGATCAGTCCGATTGCCTGCGAAAAATGAAAAGGAAGACTGCTCCCAGTCTTCCTCTTCGCAGTGAATATGCGTCTCGCCTAGTAACCGCTACGCGTATGAGTTGTTGTTATCGTACTGGTGGCCGGCGGCGGCGTAGGCGCTGTCGTGACAGTGGTTTGACGCGTTGTGGTCGTGGTCGTCTCGGGTTCGCTTGAGCAAGATACCAGCATCAAGCCGACGATCGAAAGCGCAGAAATGAGGGTGATCGATTTTTTCATAGTGTGAATTGCTTCTTTAACACCAATTCGTCACAAGCGGTTCCAAAAGATGTATTAGGGCCAAGAAATTCTCGTTAAATTTCGATCCTGGCGCGTTGCCGCTTTAATTCGGCCCGTCTCCGTTTCGTTTCCAAAATTTTCGCTTTGAGCGCCGTTGGCCGCGGCGATTTTCTTCGACGCGCCTTTTCACGCTGAGCGATTTCGGCAGCACGGCGTTTTTCTTGCGCGTCTTCGATTGCGTCGAGCAATCTTTCCCGCGCCACCTTGCGATTTTGCGCTTGCGAACGCAAATCTTGAACTGTGACACTGATCCCGCTCGGCCGATGACGCAGCGTCACCGCGGTCGCGACCTTGTTTACATTCTGGCCGCCTGGGCCGGAAGATCGGGCAAACGTCTCCTCGAGATCGACATCGCTAATCCCAAGCTTTCGCATTCGATCCTGCAAATTCATCGGCTAGACAATACGGCGGGCGAGATCGCAGCGAAAGCACACAGCCGGACTCTCACCCTACGCTCTCTGAGATGAGCCAACATGCGCGACGTTGTAGCCACGGCGCTGTGTCGCCGTGCAGGTGGCAACTCGCGTATCGGTTGTTTAAGCCGACGCAATGTTCTCGCGACCATGGCGAAGAACGCGCGCCATCCAGATCAACTCATTAAGAAACTTGTCCACTCGTCGGACATAACTTTGATCGAGCAATCTTCCCCGCTCATCGAAAAGCGTCCCAACTTTTCCGAAATTGACGTCTTCGAAAATTGTCACTAGGCCGAGCTCGCGCATAACCGGCAATAGGCCCTCGATCACGCGCGCACCGCCAAACGGCCCCGCCGAGACGCCGCAAATCCCGACCGCCTTGTGAATGTATTCCTTGAGATTCATGTCGAGCGCGTGTTTCAGAAGCCCCGGATAGCCGTGATTGTATTCCGGCGCGACAATGATCAGTCCGTCGCAACGCTCGATGGCCGCTGCAAACTTTGGGTCCTTCATTTGCTCGCCTGCGTCATCGAGTTTCATTGGAAGCTCGCGCACATCGATAACCTCCGTTTCCACATCCGCGCGCTTCTGCGTCTGCTCAAATACAAAACGCGCGACGTTCTCGCTCTGTCTCCCCTGACGCGCCGTCCCCAGAATCAGTGGAATGAAAAGAGGCCGCTCCATTTCCAGACAGGATTTACAGGATCAGCCGGATTAAAGGAATCTCCGAAATCCGGTTAATCCTGTCCTGTTTTTTATTGCCGTTGGCCGGACTCGAACCGGGCACGGGCCTGTTACGGCCCAACGGATTTTAAGTCCGTTGATTTCCCTCTAGGGAATTCGCCAGTTGCCAAATACTTGACAAATGCAGCAAAGCAACTTCCGCTGAAGCTGGTGAGGATGTGTGACACGCTGCTAATTAGCGTGTCAGCTCAGCGGATGGCAATTGGACCTTGGTCTATTAGACCTTCGTCTTATGCTTTTCCGTCCGCGCGATACCGGCTCTTTGCTCCAATCGCACTAGCTCGGCCACCGAGGTGACACCAAGCTTCCGCGTCACCCGACCACGGTGAACCTTCACTGTCTTCTCCACCGTACCGAGCTTTCCGGCAATCTGCTTGTTCAACATGCCCGTAATGACGAGCTGCATTACTTCGAACTCGCGTGGCGTCAACAAATCAAGAACACGCCGAGCCCCATTCTTCTCAGCGCTATGCCGCCGCTGCACGGCGGATCGAACCAATGCGTTGTGGACGCATTCAAGCAAATCGTCAGCGCGAAACGGCTTCCGAAGAAAATCGACCGCGCCCGCTTTCATCGCCTCCGCGCACATCGGGATGTCGCCATGGCCGGTAATAAATATCAGTTGTTCCTCGCGGTGGCGCTGAATCAGATCTTTTTGGAGCTCGATCCCGG
>WNGR01005222.1_pt1 | contig 22856 bp, 24 predicted proteins | sample 5407581 | NCBI WGS metagenome assembly WNGR01 (sample SAMN13153383, study PRJNA577476) | soil metagenome | isolation source: 80 cm soil or saprolite under Garry oak tree replicate 2 | place: USA:California | collected 2016-06-15
GCTACGGTAATCTGCATCGGTGTCTCTATGAGCCCGTCGGCGACGTCGTCCTGGTCAAAGGACAAGGGGGCCGCTACAGTTCGACTCAACCGACGTTTATCGCTGTTCCACCAACCGCACAAGGTGCAGTATGAAGCGTCCGCCTTTTTTGCAGGGTCGTGCGGCGGACATGCGTCGATCCGGAAGCTGTATCCCTCGGCGAGCGAGGCGTACGAGCGCTGCACCTCCGGGCTATACGTGCAGGCCTTGATGATCGCGCATTTGGCGTTGTCAATGATGACGCGACCAGGACAGCCACCAAACCATTCGAAGGCGCGTCGGTGGCAGGCTAGCCACGTCTCGACCGTCTGGTCCAGCACGACCTCGGCGTACTGGTGCCGCGACCAGCACAACGTCATCACGAAGAACCACGTCTTGAGCGGGATGCCGGACTCGTGCGTGAGCTCGGGCCCGGCGCCGAAGTCGACCTGTACAGCGTCGGCCGGCGTGAATTCCAGGATCGTCGTCGCCGCACCTTCGGGTCGCGTCCGAAGATGCCCGCCAGCTCGGCGTCGTCTGGCAAGGGCCGCCCCCGATCGAGCCAGCCGTGGGTAAGCGCGACCTGCCGTACGGTCTTCAGCTTGCTGCGCCCCATCAGGTGCGCGCCGGCAATGTCGCGGTCGGAATCGCCCTGGCGCATGCGCACCAGAACCTGTCGATATTCAAACACTTCAAATCTCCTGTTACTCATCGGCCCTCCGGGCAAAAGCTCCGAAGGTACCCAGTTACGGAAATTCGAAATGCGTTTCGGCATGCAGCCCGACATAACAACGAGCCCGCTGCCTGGCTCGATTACGCCGATCCTGAGGTGGCTCTTATACGCCGATCATCGAGTGGCTCCATTACGCCGATCCTGCACTGGCTCGATTACGACGATCATCTGGTGGCTCCATTACGCCGATCCCGGAATGGCTCCAATAAGCCGATCCGTGACAAGTGCCTCTGCACAATGGTGCACGAACCTCCAACCCCAGCGTGACTGGTGGTTTTGCCCGGCTCTCCCATCGAGTCGGGCTTTTTTTGTGCACGAGCCCAATGTGTGCTTGAAGCGCAGAGCCTTCACCATCGTTTCGTTATGAAGCGACCGTTGCGCAATTGTGCGGACCTGCCTGTCGACGAACCAGTTCTTCATACCGATACAGGAAGGCGCGGTTAAAACGCCTCAACCGCGAGCGGGACGCCCTGCCCTTCCGGTGCAAAACGCATCACGATTCCGTGTTTGATTCCATCCTGGCGCATCGAGCGCGTCAGACGAATGGCCTTCCAACGACGTATATCCCGCGGAATCGACATTGGAAGTTAAACATTAATCACATTCTTACTAATCCAGTCGTCACGTGATCGCAGGAGGGTGCGCGATTGGTTGACATCGTCTATGATCATTTGGACACGCGGGACGTTTTTTCCTTCGTCGCCCGCAGACATGCGCGAGAAGTGTATAGCTCGATTCCTTGAAGTTACTACCCCTGTCCAGAAGGCTGCCGCAGCAACGTATCGAGCTGCGCCCGCAGTCGCCTAGATACAGACAACCCTGAATATGGAAGAGAAGGACGATGCACGGCTTCACCGAATCATCCGGTTCGGCCCGTTCCGGCTCTTGCCAACAGAGCGAGCTGTGTTTGCGGGGAATGAAAAGCTGAATCTTGGCGGCCGCGCCTTCGAAATCCTGCTCGCCTTAGTAACTCGCCCGGCACAATTCATCTCGCATAGAGAATTCAACAGACTTGTCTGGCCCGATGCGGTTGTCGAAGACGTCAATCTTCGAGTCCACATCGCGGCGCTACGCAAAGCCCTTTCCAAGTATGGTGATGGGGCAAGTCGAATCCAATGTGTCAACGGCCGAGGCTATTGCTTCGTCGGTGAGGTCTCCTACGAAGAATTACCGATTTGGTCGCCCATGATGCAGGCGGCCGAGTGCAGCGAAGCCCAAAACGGGGAAACAAGAAATGACTATGGCGACATCATAGGCCGACGCACCGACATCGTCGCACTGATAGATCTGCTTGGGGACAATCGCCTTGTTTCCATCATCGGTGCTGGCGGGATAGGTAAAACGACAGTGGCGCATGCGGTAACGCGCGCCTACTGTGCGGCGCATTCAATCGATACGACGGAGGTCGACCTCTCCTCCCTAAATGATCCGGCGCACGTGCCGACGACGCTGGCGTCCGCGCTTGGCGTCAACGTACTTGACTGCTCACCGCTCGATAGTATCGTCAAAACTATGCGAACGAAGCGCCACTTTCTGCTGCTCGACTGCTGTGAGCACGTGATTAACGGGGTAGCCTTTGCAGTAGAGGCGATCTGCCGCGGCACGGATCACGTAACGGTCCTGACAACCAGCCGTGAGCCACTGCGTGTGCAAGACGAATGGGTCTACCGGCTTAGTGCACTTGATGTGCCTGATACTCACAACGTGCAGTCGGCCAACGAAGCGCTATGCTTTTCCTCCATAAAACTTTTCGTGGAGCGCGCGAGGTCAACTGTCAGCCAGTTCCGGCTGGGAAGCGACAACTTCGAAGCAGTGTGCGAAATTTGCCGGGCGCTCGACGGCATGCCGCTAGCCATAGAACTCGCCGCATCGCGCATCGAGGTATTTGGAGCAGACGGTCTGCGTGAGGGTTTGGACAATCGCTTCAATATTCTCACGCGCGGTCGACGAACGGCATTGCCGCGTCATCAGACGCTTCGCTCGACCATAGACTGGAGCTACGAAACGCTTTCCGAAACCGAAAGGATTGCATTGCGCCGCATCGCGATTTTCAAGGGCTCGTTCACGATGGCACAGGGTACCGATTTGCTCGATAAGGATGTTTCCGACCAAGCTGGCATAGTCTCGTGCTTCGCGGGGCTCGTTGACAAGTCACTTCTGGTCCCGAGCACTTCGGATCGATCTGTCATCTTTTGCTTACTCGACAGCATGCGCGCATACGGGATTGAAAAACTCCGCGAGTACGGCGAGTACCACGCGACCGCCTTGATGCACGCTCGATACTATCTTTTCTTATTTACCGAACCGGCTGTCTATTCGCCGCCTCTCCATACCTTAAACACACTCGCAACCGACCCGCGTGTGCTCGATGACGTCCGTAGCGCGCTCGACTGGTCTTTCAGCAAACCCGGCGATGCAAAGACCGGTGTCTCGTTAACTTGGGCTTGTGCTTCACTATTTTACCAGCTCTCTCTCTTCGATGAGTACCGCGCCCGTGTCAATAAGGCATTGCAATACATCGAATCTACAGGCGTGGCTGATCCCGACTCGGAGTTCCGCCTGCTCCTCGCGCTTGCCCAAGCAGACTTTCTCACACAAGGTCTACAACGCGGCGTTGCAACGAAAGCCTTCTACGCGGCGCTTGAACTCGCGGAAAGATACGGCGACAAGTCTCGTCAGGCACAGGTGTTGTATGGAACGATCGTCATGACCGTGATGGCGGGCGAGTACAAGGAAGCCGATCTGCTGACCAATCGACTGTCCAAGTTGTCGCCTCCCGGTTCATCTGACATTCCCCTCTATCACCGTTTGCAGGCGCTAGTCGATACGCAAAGCGGCCGGCTTGACCGCGCTTTACATCATGAGCGGCTCGCATTGGCGCTGCATGACCAACAAAGCCCTACGACGAAGCTACGGGACTTGACTCGCTACGACCATCGGACCACGATGCTGTCACTTGAGGCGCGCATTCTTTGGCTTACGGGATACGCCGATGATGCCGCTAGGGTTGCGGCACAAAGCGTCGAAGAGGCCCTCGCGCTCGATCATCAGTTGTCCCTTTGCTGTTCGCTGGCCTCCGGTGCATGCCCCGTCGCTTGCTGGCGAGGCGACATCGCCGAACTCGAACATTTCCTTGAGAGGCTTGAAACGCTTTCCACCGAATTGTCGTTGATTAACTGGCGAGGCCAGGCACAGTGCTATGCGTTCGCGTTACCATACAAGAAACCGCCACAAGGTGAGCGCTGGTGGGAAGCGTTTGATCAACTTGCCCCCACCGCACATGAGATCCTCGCAACGGTCAACGCGCGGATGTTGACACCTTTAGCGATCAGGCGCGCTAAAACCAACAAAGCCGGCTGGGGCACAGCGGAAATCCTTCGCGCACTTGGTGAAAACCATCTTGCGAATGCCAGCGCGTCGAGCCAGGAGATCGAGACGCTGTTCCGAGCAGCCATCTTAGTAGCGAAACGCCAAGGTGCCCTTTCCTGGGAATTGCGCTCCGCTACAAGCTTGGCACGGTTCAAGCATCGGATGGGAGAATCCGCAGAGGCTGAGGATACACTGTGCGGACCACTCGAGCGTATGTCTCAGGGCCTTTCGACCCAAGATGTACTAGCCGCCCAAGGCTTGCTCACCGACATTCGGCAACATGCAGATAAAGTACGACGCTTGCGAAGTCCGACACCATAGCCCCGGCGCCGCGCATTCAATCAGTCAGTCATTAGCTTGAGCAGCAAATCCTCAAGCTTCTCCAGCTCAATCTTCGAGAATCGGTCAAGTTTCCCTTCAAGCACGCGTGAGGCAATCTCGCAAAGTTGCGCAACTATCTGTTCTCCCGTTGGCGTCAGCAAAACGTGGACGGTTCTACGGTCAGTTTGATTGCGCAAGCGTTCGATGAGATTTCGCACCTCGAGTCGGTCGAGCGCACGCGTTACCACGGCGGGGTCCACTCCCAGCAGTCGAGAGATTTCTGCAGGAGAACGAGCCGCGCCGTTCGAAACAGCGACAAGCATACTCATCTGATGGAAATTGACGTCATGCGCGGACAACGCCACGTCAAGTTCATTCCTGATCGAATCACACGCTTTTCGCAACAGTACGGCTAGGTTATGCTCGCGTACAAAACGGTCGGTCAAAATGTAGGTCATTTGACTGGTCGACTTTCCCGATCCACATATGACTGGGCCGGCGACTACCGCAACAAATACATCCTATAGTTTTCGCGCGCCAAAAGCCGTATGCGATTCACCTAGCCGAGGGATGATGGGAATCTCGACCGTCTCATCAACACCCTACGGATTTCCGACGGCAGCCGCATTGACAAGTGCGTGCCTGCAAAACGGTTCCGCGCGCTTGGACGACGGACGCACCTACACCTCCAAGCCTTCAAGAACCGACGCATTCCCTCGAACGACCGAAACCCACGCACCGACGTACCTTACGAAACGTTGCACGCTAGACTGGACTGCGCGCGAGGAGGAATTTCGACGCAACCGCGCAACGGAATAGACACAGGAGAAGACCTTTCGGGCGCGAAGCGACCGATGGCAGACTGAGGGCAGTGGCTTTCATAAAACGGTAACTCCGCCCTTAGATATTCCAAAGCCGAGACCGTGTCTCCGGAAAGCTTTGCGTATAGCTGCAATCCGCACACGCAGGCTCTTGTCCTCGAAGAATTTGGTCAGGTTCAAATTGTAAAGGTTTGACAAGCACTCTACGCCGCCTAGTCAGCACCGACAACAGGCAGCACGTTAACCGGTGTTAATTGATGTGAAAGCTCTTTAGTCGAACGGCCCGGACGGGAATTTTGAAGGATACGTCATCGCAAATTACATCCTGTCAATCACGTGCAGGGTCTGAATATTCCCGCTCGCGCGAAAGCGAACGCCTAGACGGCATGGAAAATGCTCTATCAACCGCTGGTAAATTGGTCTTCCTTATACCACAAAGTGGTGCCCCCAAATGCGCGGTGGGGCCATGCTGCGATGAACAGAAGCAGCCGGTGGGTGGCGTCGCACAGCCTTGCTTGGGAGAATGCCGCGCGGCATCTATCGCAAATATGGCACGTCCTCCGGCTCGCACCCACGTCCTTCTACGCCGTCATTGCACGGCGTTAGGCGATTTTTATACTCGAGTGGTCAAGCCGGTGTATGGACGCAGCACGCTGTGAATCCCTCAACCGCACGAGGAAAAGAATGGTGGTCGAATATCCACCGCCAGTAATTACGGTTGGATTCGGATGTTCTTCATTTGGATGCGCTTCCACCACAACGAAGCCGAATAATTCTCATCATTTCTGCGCGAGTGCTCCGCGACGGAGCAATAAGTGTGACACGATAGGCTTGGTCCGAAGTCGAACGACAAGGGACCTTGATATTCCAAATGGGTCCCTGCCGCACCTCCTACCGAACCCGGTAGTCGTTCGATGTGCGATCAACTGTTCGATAAGCATTTTGGGTTCAATTCGCGCGTAAATCGGGAAGACAAGCGGCGTGATAGCTCGCCTGCCGCCACCTTTTCATGCTATCACTTGTACTCCACGAGCACTTCGCGGTAGTTGGACGTGCCAACGTTTCGCGCCTTATGAGTTGCCGGTACGCGTGCCCCCTTTCCAATTTCCGAAAGAACCTCGAGATATCCATCTTCCAACTTGAGCGAATAGATCGCGCCGGTCGGTACTTCAAAGATTCCGACTTCGTTTCCGCTTTCATCAAATATTTGCAGAGGAGCACCCTCAATTGCGTACCACATGTAAGAGTGTTCGTGGGTATGGACTGGAGTAAATTCACCCGGAGCAAGCGTGAAGTTCCAGACAATAACTTTATCGTTTTCAAACACCTTTTCCGTACCAACACCAGCCATGATTGTCTCCTTTGAAAAATCTTGAAACCGCTTAATCCCGCCCCATAACCATAGCCCTAGTTACGAGCCAGGCGTGGACGGAGCGATCCGCTCCCGCGACGGTATGTTTCCGTTGACATAGGAAGCCACAAAGTTAGCGATATAAGTACTCCCCAAACGCTGATGGGCCGCTTTACACACAATGTCGCGATACCCACACCGTTCGCCGCGCGCCCGAATCGCGTGATGTCCAGATGGACCCGCCGGCATCGGCGCACTCGAACAGAGCGGAACCTAAACCGGTGCTAGTTTCGGAGCTTACCTGTTTTCGCCTTCAGCTCCCGCTTGTGATCCTAAATAGATTTCGCGGAACTGTGGCTTGCGCTTCTCTAAGAATGCGCGGACGCCCTCCTGAGACTCTGCAGTTTCGTAGTAAAGCGCCAGTGTCTGCATGCCCAATCCCCCGATCCCCTTAATCGAGTCAGTGTCCGCATTAAACGAGCGTTTTGCGATGGACAGCGCCGTCGGGCTCATTGCGAGGATTTCCTTGCACCACTTATCGACTTCAGCGTCTAAGTTCTCATGCGACACGACAGCGTTGACTAAGCCCATGTTCAACGCCTCAATTGCCGAATACCGGCGGCACAAATACCAAATCTCACGTGCTCGCTTTTCACCGACAACTCGAGCCAACAACGCGGTTCCGAACCCTGGATCTACCGAGCCAACCTTCGGTCCTACCTGACCCAATTGCGCAGACTCCGATGCAATCGCAAGATCACAGCATGTCACTAGGACATTTCCACCGCCAATGGCATACCCGTTGACACGGGCTATCACGGGTTTCGGGCAATCTCGAATCACGCTCTGCACCTCTTCAATGGGGAGCCCGATCAAACCTCGACCATCATATCCACCATTGTGTGCAGACTGATCGCCACCCGTGCAAAAAGCCTTGTCACCCGCACCAGTCAAAACCACCACGCCCACCGTTTTATCCCACGACGCGTCGTTGAATGCATGAATGAGCTCGTCGCAGGTTTGTCCGCGAAACGAGTTGTATTTGTCCGGCCGGTTGATCGTAATACGGGCCACGCCGTCTTTCATTTCATACAGGATATCAGCGTAGTTTCTCATGGTGTCCCTATGCTAACTCAGTCTCCCCCATCTCTTGACTTGGGGGCTCAGTGCTGTGGAATGAAGCGTTCATTATCCATTTCTTACCACGCAGCGAAATAGAAAGCGCGCACGGCTGCTGTGCGTCTATGCACAGAAGGGCATCCACCGGTGGCCCCGAATGAGATGACTCAGGCGCTTGCGAGTCCCGAGAGAAGTGCCATTCGGTTGTGCAGTTTTGCACGTCAGACTTGCGCCGTTTGCCGTTGCATCGAGCAACCCCTGGTAGCAGAATTTTGAAAATGTCGGGAGAAAGGGCTTCAGACGCTCGCGGGCAGCTTATACCGCCAGCCACATTTTTGTTCGAATCATCGAAAATCTCATTTGTTGCAGTGAGGTTCGTTTTTTCTAATCAAAAGGCTTGATATGGAGAAGTTATATTGTTCTGCGGATGAGGCGTTAGCTGACATCGTCATGGACGGTCAAACGATCGCTATTGGGGGATTCGGGGTATGTGGCCTTCCAGAAAAATTAATTTTGACCCTACGCGATAGCGGTAGAACGGGGCTGACATGCATAAGCAATAACGCAGGGATTGATGATTTTGGTTTGGGCCTTCTTCTCAAAACTCGCCAAATCAAGCGGATGATTTCTTCTTATGTTGGCGAGAATAAAGAGTTTGAGCGCCAGTATCTGGCTGGAGAACTCGAACTAGAGTTCACTCCGCAGGGAAGTCTTGCAGAGCGGTTGAGAGCGGCTGGCTCGGGAATTCCTGCGTTCTTCACTCGCACTGGCGTGGGGACAGTCATCGCGGAGGGTAAGGAAGTACGCGTCTTTGACGGAAAGCAATACGTCATGGAAACTGCATTGCACGCGGACGTATCTCTGGTAAAGGCGCTCATGGCAGATCGCTCCGGAAATCTGGTGTTCTCGCGAACCGCCCGAAATTTCAATCCCGACGTTGCGATGGCTGGAAAAATCACCGTCGCTGAAGTTGAGAAAGTTGTCGAGATCGGGCATATCGATCCTGACGAAGTTCATTTGCCAGGCATTTTTGTTGACCGGATTGTCGTCAACGGCGACCCGGAAAAGCCCGTCGAACGACGAAGCTTCCGCACACGTGGTAATTGAGAGACTAACAATGGCGTGGACACATGAACAGATGGCTGCGCGTGCCGCCGCCGAACTCCGCGACGGAGATTACGTCAATCTCGGAATCGGACTTCCGACACAGGTCGTTAGCCACGTCCCCGCGGGGATAGAAGTGTGGCTTCAATCGGAGAATGGCTTAATCGGAATTGGGCCCCCGCCCTACGAGGATGAAATCGATCCGGATTTGATCGACGCTGCGAAACAAACAATTACTATGGTTCCCGGGGCTTCAATCTGCTCATCCTCAATGTCCTTCGCGATGATCAGGGGTGGCCATATGGACCAGACGATACTTGGTGCTATGCAGGTAAGTGAGGGCGGAGACCTTGCGAACTGGATGATCCCCGGCAAGTTGGTCAAGGGCATGGGTGGCGCAATGGATCTTGTCGGGGGCGCGCGTCGGGTCGTTGTTCTGATGGAACACAATACGCGCGCTGGAGATCCGAAGATTCTTCGTCGTTGCTCCCTTCCGCTGACGGGGGCGAATGTCGTGAACCGGATCATTACGGATCTCGCGGTAATCGACGTCACTGACAGAGGACTCGTAGTCAAGGAAATGGCCCCCGGCGTTTCGCATCAGGAATTGCAGAGACGCACCGAACCGTTACTCTCGTTCGTCGTTGAATAATTTTCTGTTCGTTTCGAACCACCGCGTTTCGCACGCGCCGGTTGGGCTACTGATGAGTAGGCTGTAGCCCTGCCTCGACCCAGTGCCGAGAGCCCGGCTCGTGCGCGAGCGCGTGTCCACACCTCGACCAGAGCGAAAGTCGAGATCCTCGATGTCGACCGGCGTAAACTTAAGGCACGCCAGTATGAGCAGTCGGGTCCGGCGCCGATCGTGCGCCAACTGCCCCGAGTTATCCAGCGCCGACCAGCGCTCTCGAAGCTCAGGATGGGCTCGCCGGGCTATGTCACCTGTTCTTTCAATCCGTCTGCGGAATCGTCCAGCTTCACGGTGCGCAGCCGCGCGCCAGTACGCGGCCCAAGCTACTTCCGAGAGGAGGACCCTTTAGATGAGTCAAGGGCCCCTAACACAGCTCGACTGCCGTTGTTGCCGCGGCGGCAAATGTTCACCATTATGTTGCGTACGTGGTGGCAATGTGCACGCCCAGCTCCGGCGCCAACGCAGAGGTCGCTTCGAGACGCTCTCTGCCATACGACGAGGGAGCGAGAGCGGCCCGCCGCCGCCGGGTAGTCGAGTTCGGGGTGGCGCTGCTCCTGCGGCACCCGGGTGACAAGCGGGTGCGGCATGCTGTACCGGAGTTTGTTGATCTCGACGCAATAGAGCGGGTAAGCTGCGACGAGAATTCGCATAGCCATGAACAAATATTATGAACGATCTAGAATGGACTGATTTTCGATTCTTCCTTGAGGTTGCGCGAACGGGAAAAGCTACTTCGGCCGGAGAGAGGCTTGGAGTTGAGCATTCAACCGTGTCGCGTCGGATCAACCGTCTCGAACAATCCCTCGGTTCAGTATTGTTTGATCGGCGGCGCAACGGTTTTTCTCTCACCGATGCCGGGAAAGCGTTAGTTCCTCACGCAGAGCGCATGGAGAATGCCATGCTCGGTGCACTCGAGGAACACATGAAACAGTCCACAGCGGTGTACGGCACCGTCAGGGTTGGAACGCCCGAGGCTTTTGGCATCCATGTCTTGGCCCCCGCCATCGTTGAACTTAACGCTCAACAGCCCGACCTCCATGTGGAACTCATGGCTCAACCGCAGTTTCCTAGTTTGGTGACAAGAGAAGTTGAGCTTCTAGTTACCTTGGAGCCACCACAGATTGGACGCTATACAGTCACCCGACTAGCAGAGGTCGACTATTTTTTCTATAGCTCTCGTGCCTACCTAGACTCGAACGCTCCAATTCATGAACCATCAGATATAGGAAAACACGACCTCGTCGATTATGTCCACGATGGTTCATTGACCGAGCGCTATCGCATTCTCGACGAACTCGTTTCTGAACCGAAGAGAAGGTTCACCTCTACGAGCGTCCTAGCGCAAAGAGAGGCGGTTGCAGCAGGTCTGGGAATTGCACTTCTGACCCCATACGTTGCGGCCGGCCGGCCGGACCTGGTCAATATATTTCCTGATCAGCCACAAATCACCCGCACTCTGTGGTTGGCAGCACCCGAAGATCTTTTCAAGACTCGACGTATCCGAGCAGTCTGGGATTTTATTCGAGCAATCGTTGAAAAGAATCCGCAGGTATTGCGGAGATAGTAATCGACTCAAACAGCATCGAAAGACCGGCTACGGGGACAGCAACGCGGTTAGCGAAACGGCACGCGAAACGACCTCTTTAAGCTCCAGCGCGAGTTCGTGGGCCTCGAGTGCATGTACCGGCTCGAATTGTCTGGACACGGTTTTGCAACTCAGGCGGCCTCTTTGAGGGTGGCTGCCTGACGGGCTTCCAGGGGTGACATAAAGCCCAGTTTTTCGAGACGCCAATGGCGGTTATAACGATCCTTGAACTCGATGACCGCAGCCCGCACTTCCTCCAGGTTCCTGAAGACGCGACCATGAATGGCCTGTTCTTTCAGCGTCCGGTTGAAGCGCTCGGCGACGCCATTCGTTTGCGGCTCGGCGACGAAGGCGAAGCTTGGGGTGACGCCCCAGAACTTGACCTGGTTGAGGAAGTCGTCGGCCGTGTATTGCGAGCCGTGATCCATACGCAGCGTCAGGCCCCGACCGACATCGGCACCCGTGCCGCCGAATTCGCCCAGCAGTCCCTGCGCGATCGGCTGCAAGGCGGCGAAGCGGTTGCCCGTCTTGACCGTATGGATGCCGACGCAGCAGGCATCGCAATGATCAACCGCCGAGAACACCCAGACCCAGCCGTCGTCCACGGTCTCGATGCGCACGCCGTCGGTGCCCCACATCTCGTTCGGGCGGCTCGTCGTGATCGTGCCGTCGTGCTGGGCAGACTTGCCCTGGGGCCGACGATGCGGCGACAGCAAGGCGTTCTCCCGCATCAGCCGCAGCACACGGGTGCGCGAGACGCGGATATCGCGCAGGATACGCAGCCGCGCCCAGACCTTGCGGTGGCCTTCACCGGTAAAGGGCGAGGTCGCCAGATCGGCCCGGATGGCCTCCAGCAGGTCGGCGTCGGGCATCGTGGGTTTCGGGCCGCGCCGCTGTGCCACGAGTGGCACCATATTGCTCGACGCGCGCGCCTGAGCGGCATAGATCGTCGAACGCGGGAATCCGAGCACCCGGCAGACTCGCTCCAATCCATAAGGCTTGCCGGTGCCAGCGGAGATCGTGCGGCTCATTTCGACGACCTCCGGTTGACCAAAGGGTGTCGGGCCTGCCGTTCCTTGCGCAGCAGCTCGTTTTCCATGACCAGCTCGCCAATGCGCCGGGTCGCCTCACCAAGCCTGGCCTCCAGCGGATCGTTCTCGCGCTCCTTCAGGCCGGCATCTATACCGGCCAGGGCACGCTCGCGCCATTCTTCGAGCCGGTATATCGGCACCGATACCTCGCGCGAAATGGCATCCACCGGCTCGCCACGCAATAGCCGCAAGACGACTTCCTTCTTCCGGTTCGCTGACCACCGTTTCACTTCGGCGGCCGCGCCGGGGGCGCTTCCAGTCGCGCTACGCGCTCCTTCCACCGCCCCCGGCACAACCTCAGTGACATTCGACTTCTTCAGCATGTTCAACTCCGTTTCCAGACACACGTTTTGCCCCAAATTCGTGTCCAGAAAAATCGGAGGCGGTTCATGGGCCTCGAGTGCAAGATACGGCGCCGCCAGTACGTTGGCTTGTTCAATGACCATCAAAGGCGATGTTGGGCTAGTGCGGCGAATAAGGGAACCGTCCGGCCATGCCCGTTCTTGACAGCGTGCGTTTCAGCGGTTGTTAAAGACGCGTTGAGATCAGGTGACTTGGAGCCGCAGTTGGTCTGCAACGACCCACGGCAGCAGTTCGTCGACTCAATTGAGGGGGTGCTCGGCGATGCGAGCGATGACGTGATGCAGGTAGGCTTCGGGATCCGCGCCGTTCAGTTTGGCGGTTACCGACAAGGGTGTAGATCGCGGCACCCCGTTCGCCGCCGCTATCAGAACCGAAGTGCAGGTAGTTTTTCCGGCCGCGAGCAACGGCACGTAACGGTCGAACACCTGATTCACGTTCACTGCGTGAATGCGCGAAGCCTCCGCTACCGAACATCCACTGGATAACGTCTCTTCGACAATCTGACGCTTCTCCTCCTGCGTACGCCGACAATACTTGCGTGGGCTATTGACTTCGGTGGATTCGGTCACAGTGTCCATTCCTTTGTGGACGCAGTCACATTTGCGCCCCGAAGATTGCATAGCGTGGCCCTCGTCAGGCGTTTATACGGTCACAGTCGGACGCTTACGGGCGGTCCCACGATGACCGCCATCAGGAACAAATCAGCGTTTCCTTAGCACTTTAGTAAGCGTGCAGCACGTTGATGACGCGGCTCGCGAGCAACGGGCGAGTCTTGCGTCCATATTCGACCATGTGCACGGCAGCTGCATGCGCCCTCAACGCTTCCGCGCTTTCCCAGCGTTCGATCACCGCAAACGTGTCAGTGCCGAGCGGTGTCTGAATCGCCCCGAAGTCTGGTACGTCGACAACGGCTTCGTAACTGATACATCCCTCTTCCTCCAGCACCGCTGGACGGTTCGCGTTAAAGAGCGCCAGCACGGCTTCGCGCTGGCCGGGTTGGGTGGTGATGGTGGCTATAACATGGATCATCTGGGTAGTCTCCTTGACTGTTTCGGCATCTATCGCCTCAGCAAATCGTAGCCGGGATTGGCCAGTCGCCGACACGCGCGCCGTGCATAATGCCGCTAGTATCGGTTCGCCCCGCCCCGCTTCAGGCGAGACTTGTTTGTGCCTGACTTGTGGTAAGTGTTCAGGCGAAATTGTTTTGAAATTTGGTGCCGTATGCGCCGAATAGGCCGCGGACCTCGTTGTCAATGGTTGACCTTCGTCCAGTTGACGAAGTTATGCCAATGGTATTTGGCCTGCTTCCAGACAATATGCCAATATTGATCCGGGAGTTTCGCAATCCGGTGGTTCCATCCATCCCTGCACCCCGACTGGCTTCTCGCCATTCTGCTAGACCGATTAGTTAAGGCGCGAAGCGGCGACGCAACACAATCGACCAACTCGCCGCATCGACAATTTAGTCAAAATGCGGCCTCGTAAATGGCTAGCGCATCACTCTCCTTCAATTCACGCGGATTGTTGACCAACAGCCGGGTTTGCTTCATAGCGTCCTTTGCCAGCAGTTCGAGTGACGACCGGGGTATGCCGGCATCTCGAAGTCTGGAAGGCAAAGCAAGCTCTTGAATCATCGAGACTAGACTATCGATAAACGCCTCACCCCGCCGCGCAACGTCTAGCTTTGAAAGCTCTGGAAACACGTCAGTGGAAAGCTCTCCGTACGAGGCAGTACATGGAAATGCGCACCGATCGGATACGCGAGTGCGTGCACTGCCGCAACCGGAGAATTCGCAAAGGCCTGACCAGCAAGCATCGCCCCCAAGAGCATGCCCTCGCGGGCGCCGCGATCCGTTCCATTAAACGTGGCCTTGCTGATGTTGGCACCAAGCAGTTGAAGCGCCTGCCTCGCAAGCCCTCGAGATATCGGATTATTCGACGGCGACGCCGAGGTGAAGGCTTCAATGGCATGCACCATGGCGTCGATTCCTGTTGCCGCCGTCGTCGCACGAGGCAAACCGACAGTTAGTTCAGCATCTAAAATAGCAACGTCTGGCAACAGGTATGGGGAGACGATACCTTTCTTTTGCGCTTCGCCCGTCGTCAGAATGGCGATCGGCGTGACTTCCGATCCGGTGCCTGCAGTCGTCGGGATTAACGCGAGCGGCAATCGTGGACCTCTGGCAACCCCTACACCGTAGACTTCGCCAATCGGCTGTTTGCTACCCTGAAGCAGGGCAACCATTTTCGCGACATCCATTGGCGAGCCGCCGCCGACACCGATTACTCCGGTTGCCGAGTTCCGCGCTGCCAGCTGCACTGCACTAAGGACGTTATGCTCCGGTGGGTCTGCTTCCACCTCGTTAAAGATGGTGACCTGTATTCCAACGGTCAACATGCTATCCAGCAACGGCTGAAGCACGCCCAGCTTCAAGAGCCCCTTATCCGTCACGAGCAGCACTCTTTGACCTAACGTGAGTAAAAGCGTCTCTCCGGCCCCAGCGCAACTGCCCGCTCCCGAGATGATCGAGGGAGTTGTATTGAAAGTAAACGGTGCCCCCATCGAGACTTCCTCGGACATTCTGTTCATCGCCTGCTTGACATCGGTACAAGTCATAGGGCACCAGCTTGCGAAACTTCAAATACGTAGTCTGCTGGATCGAAAGGTGCCACTTCGTCCTGAAAAAGATGGGAGTAATCTGGCCAGAGAGTTGTAAGTCGACCATTCCGTGGATCGACGTACCAGGCCGTGCAGCCCCCCGTCATCCAGACTGTCCCTGACGCCCGACGCTCCAAGCTCGAACGAAAACGGTCTTCTGACGCGGTCCTTACTTCGATCATCGAGCTGCCGCCATCGTCCATATGCTGCAGCGCCTTGAGCACATGCTGAATCTGGGCCTCGAACATATAGACTTGCGAGTTGTGTCCGATTCCCGTATTGGGCCCGCCAAGTACAAAGAAATTTGGGAAGCCACTAACCGACGTGGTTGCGAACCCCTCCGCGCCATTTTCCCAACGCTTCGCCAAGGACAGTCCGTCCTTCCCAAAGATTCTCCGAGAGATAGGCAATTCCGTCGCCTCGAATCCCGTGCTTAGCACCAGCGCGTCAAGCTCGTGCCGAACGCCATCAACCGTTACCAACGCAGAAGACTCTATCTGGTCAATCCCCACAGTCACCAAATTGACGTTAGGTCGACAAAGTGCCGGGTAGAAGTCGCTCGACTTCAGAATCCGCTTACATCCGATCTCGTAATCAGGTGTCAGCTTGTTGCGCAGTTCCGGATCACTGATTTGATCCTCAAGGTGCTTCAACGCGATGGTCGTAGCCTTGGCCAGCAGCGAGGGGACCGCCGCCCGCTGTGCGTAGCGCTCCTCGTTCTCCCAAAAAATCGACGTCCTGAGTTCCTGCATAGTTTCCGGCATCTTCCGGAACATACCCTTCTCCGCGTCGGTAAAATCCCGATCCGGGCGCGGAACGATCCAGGACGCCGTCCGCTGGAACACGGTAAGGTGCCTCGCTACCTTAGCCACTTCAGGAACTATCTGTACCGCTGAAGCGCCTGTACCGATGACTCCAACTCGCTTACCTTCAAGTGAAACTTCGTCGTTCCACCGTGCGGAGTGAAAGAGCGCGCCCGTGAAGTCGGCCAGGCCCTTGATGTCTGGCAATTTTGGATCTGACAGCAATCCCGAAGCGCTGACGAGAACTCGCCCGTAGTAGATACTATCCTTGCTGTACACGACCCAGTGCGCGAGATCCGCGTCCCAGCGCGCCTCAATTACATCCTGGTTAAACCGAATATATGGTAGAAGCCCTTCCTCACTAGCTACTGTCCGCAGATAGTCGTGGATTGCAGGTTGGGAGGAAAAGACGCTGGGCCAGTCCGGGTTCAGTCGGAAAGAAAACGAGTAAAGATGAGACGGTTGGTCACACGCTGCACCAGGATAACGATTATCCCGCCACGTACCGCCAACATCTTCCGCTCTCTCGAGAATGATCATGGAAGACGCTCCCTGCCGTCTCAATTGCGAAGCCATCCCGATCCCCGAAAAGCCGGTGCCAATGATGACTACATCTACAACGGTGGGATCTTTGATCTTGTTGTTCATCATGAACTCCTAGCTTACAAACGCGTTGAGCTGTTTGAGGCTCGGATCCTCGAACCTGCTGAGCTTATCGAGCGATTCACCACTGTCTCGAACGTATCGATCGATTAGGCGAAACACCTCGGCTGGCCGCTCCGTTACTGACGCATGCCCACATGCGATATCTGCGAGGGAGGCTTTTGCAATCCCCCCAAAAAGTTCGAAGCTGTGGGCGTCAGGGACAAGTTGATCGTACTTGCTGGCGACCACTAGCGTCCTCGCCTTGACGAGCGGAAGCCTGTCGGAGACGTCAAGCGCCAGGTTCAGCGCCATCTGTCGATCGCTACCGGGTCCGACAGCATATGCGTCACGTAACTGCAGAATCTCATCGAACTTTCGCACGTTCAAGTATGCTCGGCTATAGATATTGAGCATCATGAATTCAGCGAGAGCTCCCAACTCCTGGGAATTGCGCAATTTGTGCCAAAGGGAAAGTCTCAGCCTGAGTGCGTTATCAGTCTTCGCCCACCCGTTAAGCAATACGAGCGACTCTACTAGTTTCGGATATTGGGCAGCGACCTCGATTGCCACCGCCGCGCCCAGTGAGTAGCCAACTAGCGCAAACCGACGGTGTTCGCCAACTTGATTCAGTACCGCCACGACCTGCCTCGCCAGACCCGCGACCGTCAGTGGCGCTGTTGGATCTTCCGAGTCGCAATTGGCATCCGACAGATCAATTCCTATCACTCTATGGCGCGAAGCCAACATTGGGTAAACGGTGAAGAAATGTGTGCCAATCTTCCCACCGGTACCGTGAATCAGTACCACCGGAGGTCGCTCTGATTCGCTTTCCCCCCCATCATAATAGTGAACTGTTGCGCCGCCGACGCTTATCGAATCGACTCTCACACCTGGATATATGCTCATCTACCTACCCTCCTCGTCTCGGGATACTCGTGCCCGCCGACTGTCGTGCGGGTCACGATATTTGAATCGCCACTAATTTGGATTCCTAATTGTAAGAATGCTGGGGCTTGCCAGTGCACCCATCATCCCCCACCTTCCTCTTCTCCTTTCCCTCCGAGACATCAATTGCACCGTCTCTTCCACCGGCAAAAAACAACGCTCCATGCGCGCCGCACGCACGCGGCAGGATCCGAATACAAATATCGGACCAAGGCATGCGATTACCTACCCCTTACGGCATGGAGTCGGTGAGTTCAAAGATTATGTCGAGGTGAGGATGCTCCACAAGCACATCACGCAAATGGAGATTTTGATAAAAAATACCACAACGGCGAAATGCCCAATCAGCAAAGCTACTTCAGCACACGGCCGAACGTGAACTCAAGGAACTCATGGAAAGCGCGGTCTGTCTTCTCTACACGCGTGCGTAGAATGGCCCCTTCCCAACTACTCACCAGGTAGCGACCCAGAGAAATCGCGGAAAGGGAATCAGAAATAGAGCCACGACGCTGGCCCTCCTCAATACACGAGGTAAACAGATCACTCCATTGTTGGAATTGGACATCCAGCCTGCTTCTAATCACGTCACTATGATCTGACACTTCAACGCCGAGGTTACCCAACATGCACCCCCCAACAAAGCCAATCTCCCGAAAGTGTTCGATGCGGGCCTGAAAATAGCGTCGAAGTCTTTCGACAGGCTCATGCCGTTCGTCAGTCAAAATACTCAGCAGATACGGCCGGTGCTTTTCGAAATAACTGTCGACCGCAGCAGCCCCGAAGGCTTCTTTACTCTCGAAATAGTGATAGAACGACCCTTTTGCAACGGAGGCGGAGTCGGAAATGTCACTGATCCCGGTGGCAGCGTATCCCCCCGCCCCAATCACCTTCAGACCGGCATCAATCAGCCTCGACTTCACTCCAGGCTTTGCCTTCGGGCCCGGCTTGCGTACCTCGCTCATCTTCATCCACCCTCATTCATCACTAGTTGACCAGTCGGTTCTAATTAAATATAGTGCTTTACATGTGTACTTGTCAACACCCTCCCGAGCCGCGGACTCCACAACCAGCCCGCGGCTCAATGAGGACTACGTTCACATGTCTATGATCGATCTCGCAGTTGAGCGCGGTGCGCTCAACTGCGAGCATCCAGACGCTCATGCATAGAGCAGTTAAAACACTTATATATTGAGAGAAAATTCCCCGACACCCCTGGGAGCAGAGAGACGGGGCGTTTGTCACCGAGGTGGAACCCGGTCATGCAACGGTGGGAGGACTGCGACGCGGTCGACGAGATACCGGTTTAAGGTTCAGACCATGGAAGCTCACTCATCTTTACCTACCCTCACGTTATCACTAGTTGACCAGTCGGTTCTAATTAAATAAAGTGCTCTACAGCTGTACTCGTCAACACCTCCCGAGCGGCGGACTCCACAACCGTCAAGGGGCTCAATGAGGACTACTTCCAAATGCCTATGATCGATCTCACAGTTGAGCGCGGTGCGCTCGACAACGAACAGCTCCAGACGCTCATGCATAGAGCAGTTAAAACACTTATGTATTGGGAGAAAATTCCCGACACCCCTGAGAACAGAAAGATCGGGTGGGCGTTTGTCACCATAGTGGAACCCGGTCTTGCAACGGTGGGAGGACTGACTCCCGGTCGACCGAGATACCGGTTTAAGGTTCAGACCATGGAAGGGATGATGGACGACGGCGCACGGCAGGGGGTGATGAGAGATTTGACCAAGCTGGTGCTCCAAATTGAGGGAGTGCCTCACGACCACGACAACGCGTCCCGGGTTTGGACCATTTTGCGTGAATATCCGCGCTCGCATTGGGGGGTCGGCGGGTATCCGTTTCCGCCCTCCGGGCTGCGATCTGCAGCCCCTGAAGTCAAAATCTCTGCCGACGATAAGGTTTATTAGATGATGCTCTGCCAGGCGGCTCACATCGGCCGCCGGTTGACAGGGCACCCTACACAGAGGAGACGCTATTGTGACGAGTATTAAATCAATAGAACTTAGTAATCTGTACGCAGGTTGGGTAACCGCCATGCACAGAAATCCGGACATGTCGCTGGACGAAATCCGGCGTCTGTTCTCCCATTGGGGTGACGTGACTACTGATCCGGGCGGAGTTGACTACATCGAGGTCGACGCCGGTGGCGTGCCAGCGATGTGGGTCGTGCCAAAGGGCTCTGCGCAAGACACCGCACTTCTGTGCTCACATGGTGGCGGCTACGTCGTAGGATCAATGTTCACACACCGGAAGATGTTCGCACATATCGCCAAGGCAGTCGGTTGCCGTGCATTGATTGTGGACTACAGGCGTGCACCGGAAAATCCCCATCCTGGGCCGGTCATCGATATGGTCACCGCATACGAATGGCTGCTTGAAGAAGTGCGCCCGCAGCCGGCGCGGATTGCTTTAACCGGCGATTCCGCAGGCGGCGCGCTCGCATTAACCACGATCGCCGCGGCGCGTAACAGAGGTTTGCCTTTGCCGGTCGCCACAATGCCGATGTCGCCGTGGGCGGGGTGGGACACGTCGGGCCGTACCTATGACACCAACGCGACGCGCGATGCGCTTGTTTCCCGCGATACGACAAACGTGCTCGGCTCGTTGTTCATCGGCCCGGACGGAGATCGCACGCATCCTCTTGCCAATCCACTCTACACCGATTACGCCGGTTTCCCGCCGATCTACGTCACGGTCGGCGATGCCGAAACACTCTTGGACGACAGCCTTCGCATCGCCGATCGAGCACGCAGCGCGGGTGTCGAAGTCAAGACCGATGTGTACCCGGACATGCAGCATGTCTTTCAGTTCCTCGCCGGAACCGCGCCTGAGGCTGACACCGCCATCAGGAAAATGGCCGAATGGGTTCGGCCGAAACTTGGTCTGGCCTGACGTCAACGAACGAGTGCAGCGATCATGGGGCGTGGGCGGATATAACGCTTGAGCAGGGATTCGCCCGAGCTCCACGCAAAGGTGGGCAGCTGCGATGCAGAGCCCCCTTAGAGCACCATTGCACAACGCTGATGTCGTTTTGTAATTTTTAGTCGTGCGAATCATAGTCACTATCCGGAATGCCAACATGAAAGCCAACATGAATAGTTCACAGCCCGCAGCAAGCGCCGTCAATGGCGATGCCGATGGCACTGCGTACGACGTACTGATCGTCGGCGCAGGCTTCTCCGGTATCTATCAGCTATACAACCTTCGCAAACGCGGCTTCAGGGTTCGCCTTCTGGAAGCGGCGCCCGACATTGGCGGAATCTGGTACTGGAACTGCTACCCCGGCGCGCGCGTCGACACGCAAGTGCCGATTTATGAGTTTTCCGATGAGAATCTGTGGAAAGACTGGAACTGGACCGAGCTCTTTCCTGGTTGGGAAGAACTGCGAAGATACTTCGACTATGTCGATACCAAGTGGCATGTCCGAAAAGACATTGAGTTCAATGCGCGCGTAGAGTCGGCGAACTTTGATGAGGTCACGAGCAATTGGACGGTAAAGACCAACAATGGCGCGGGCTTCCGCAGCCGCTACGTGATTCTGTGCACTGGCTTTGCCGCGAAACCTTTCATCCCGAAGATGGACGGACTGGAAACATTCGCCGGCCCCAAACCGCATACAGGCCTCTGGCCCCAGGAAGGATTGGACTTCACGAACAAGAGAGTCGGAGTCATCGGTACTGGTGCAAGTGGCGTACAAGTGATCCAGGAGGCGGCTAAGACAGCCTCACACATGACGGTCTTCCAACGAACGATGAATATGGCATTGCCCATGGGGCCGCGCCAAACCGATGTGGAGACGCAGTCCAGAATGAAGGAAGCGTATCCCGCGAGGTTTGAAACCCGCCGCAAGACGTTCGGCGGATTTGACATGGACTTCCTGCCCAAGGGGGCGTTCGAAGTGTCGCCGCAGGAGCGCTTGGAAGTTTACGAGGAGAACTGGAAGAAGGCGGGATTTCACCCGTGGCTGGCGACATTCAACGATGTGCTCCTCAACAAGGACGCTAACGACACGGCATACGCGTTCTGGCGTGACAAGACGCGCGCACGAATCAAGGATCCTGAAATCGCCAAGAAGATGGCGCCCGACACGGCCCCCTATCCGTTCGGGACCAAGCGGCCGTGCCTCGAGAACGGTTACTACGAGGTATTCAATCAAAGCAATGTCAAACTCGTGGATTTACGCGAAAACGCAATCCGCAACGTGACGCCAACGGCGGTCGTGACGGAGGATGGCAGCGAGCACGAGCTCGACATCCTGATACTAGGCACTGGCTTCGACGCTGTGACTGGTGGCATCCTGAGCATCGACATTCGTGGCACCGACGGATCCACGATCAACGAACGCTGGAAAGACGGCATCCGTGCGAACCTGGGTCTGGCAACCGCAGGGTTCCCGAATCTGCTCTTCGTCTACGGCCCGCACGCCCCCACCGGCTTCCTGGCGTATCGAATCGACGAAGGAGGCCGACGAAGCATGGGCCGAACACGTGAGCGACGTTGCGTCCCAGACCCTGTTTGTGCAGACGGACTCGTGGTACATGGGAGCGAACATTCCGGGCAAGAAGCGCGAAATGCTCAATTACCCTGGCGGCCTGCCCCTCTATCTACAGAAGTGCGAGGAGACTGCCCGGAAGGATTACGAAGGCTTCGTGCTATCGCGCTGACGGTGACAACGGGCAGGAAAGGACGTTGAACCCGAGCGATGTCGTCGTTCAGCAGCGCGCGCCACGCGTGGCGCAATAAGTCCGACGCGCCCGCCGTTGTAACTTTCGTGATGGTGGGCGCGTTACGAGCGTGAGAGGCGGCGTGTCCAAGTCGCAGATACGAGCTAGGATCGAACTCGTGTTCAGAGCGGTCAACCGCTTGTTTGGCTTTGTGAAGGTCCTTGCCACTGCCTTGCGAACAATGCACGCCGCGCCTTCACAACACCGGCGCTGGCTTGTTAATACGCACTCCTACTGTATTTATAGCCAAACTCTGACTGTGGGCAATAGGTTTTTCAATCTGCACGTTGGCGACATCGAATGAGGGGAACATGAATGCCGAAAAAATCAACGAATGGATGGCGTCTTGCTGGATATGCTGCGGGCTTGCTGATCTGCGGATCGACCCATGCGCAACGCAGTGTCACCCTGTACGGAGTGGTGGATGACGCCCTGCTTTATACTAGCAAGTCGCTGAATCCCACCACGGGAGGTAACGCCGGAAAGGTGTTTGCGA
>WNGR01001930.1_pt1 | contig 22852 bp, 17 predicted proteins | sample 5407581 | NCBI WGS metagenome assembly WNGR01 (sample SAMN13153383, study PRJNA577476) | soil metagenome | isolation source: 80 cm soil or saprolite under Garry oak tree replicate 2 | place: USA:California | collected 2016-06-15
CGGCGAACGTGGCCGGCTTGTCCAGCGGGTCGTGCAGCGTCGCGTGGTCGATGACGGCCAGCCGGTACCGGCCGCCGCCGATCCCCACCATGTACATCGACCCGCCCGGCTGGTTCAGGGTGAGCGCCGGGGCCTGCGGTGGATCGGCCAGCTCGATGTCGCCCAGGATCGTCCGCCAGGTGTCCGGGGTCCCCTCGAATTCGATCCCGGCCGCGGCGCGGACCACGCTCGTGGCGCCGTCGCAGCCCACCGCGTAGGCGGCGCGGACGACGACGGGCCCGCCGGGCGAGTCCACGTGGAGGTCGACGCCGGCCTCGTCTTGCCGCAGGCCGGTGACGGCGTGCCGCCTCAGGTACGGCACGCCCAGCTCGGCGAGGTGCTCCTCCAGCAGTTCCTCGGTACGTCGCTGCGGCAGGAACAGCGTGAAGGGGTAGCGGGTGGGCAGGAACGAGAAGTCCAGCCGGTTCTTCATGAGCGCGAAGTGCGAGGACGGCACCGGGGTACCCTCGGCTAGCCAGCGGTCCACCAGGCCGCGCATCGCGAACTGCTCCACGGTGCGCGGATAGATCGTGAGCGCCTTGGAGTAGGGCGGCCGCTCCGCGCGCCGTTCCAGCACGACCGGGCGCACTCCCGCGCGGTGCAGTTCGGCCGCGAGCCACATGCCGACCGGGCCGCCGCCGACGACGGCCACGTCGTAGTCGTCCATCACAGGTAGGAGTAGTCGACGGCGGCGGCGATCGGGTCCGGAGCGTCTGGCGGGATCAGGCCGCTAGACCGCAGCGCCGCGGTCACCGCGGCCAGGGCCCCTGGGCTGGACCGCAGGTCTCGCGAGACGACCCCGTCGGCGGCCAGCGCCTGGCAGGCCCGAAGCGCGTAGCGCGGATCGATCGAGGTGCGCTCCGCCGCGATGGCGGCCGACTCCTCGATGTGGCCGCGGAACCACTGCGCGGCCTCGGCGAGGGCCTGAAGGAAGGGCGTGAGCTCGGCCCGTTCGGCCGGAAGCCGGACACAGGCGGCGTTCAGGGCAAATTCCTCGGCCACCGGCCCGAGGTCGGTGAAGCCGGCCTCGACGGCCATGACGTCGTACGGGATCATCTGCAGCGCCGCGTCGATCGTCCCGGCCTGCAGTGCCTTCCACCGCTGCACGTGCGAGCCCTCGAGCGCGAAGTCGTAGTCGGCCGGGTAGGTCAGGCCGTGGGCGGCGAGCATCCGTTCCGCGACGTGCCGGGTGCCTTCGGTCAGGGATGACGTCCCGATCCGGCCGCCGCGCAGGTCATCGAACGTCTTATGGCGGGCGAGCGCGATCATCGACAGCGGCGGCCGGTCGGTCAGCCCGGCCACCACGCGGAGCGGGCCGCCGGCCACCGCGTCCGCGATGCTGCCCTCCGGCGCGGTCAGCGCGATGTCCACCTCGCCGTTACGCAGCGCGTTCGTCACCCCGTGCGTGGTGCCGAGGATCTGCTCGGTGGCGGCCAGGCCGCGGCGCTCGAGGAACCCGCGCTCCTGCGCGACCCACAGCGGGACGTTGACGTAGGCCGGGGCGACAACGCCGACCGTTATCTCCCTCATGGCCGGGATCCTAGTCGTCCGGGCGGATCCTCACGTCGACGAGCGCACACTGCCCGGAACGGGCGGCCCCGACCGCCGCGGCGAGGGCAGCGGGCAGCGCGGAGCGGTCGCTTACCTGGCCGGCCGCGTGGAAGCCGAGCGAGCGGGCGAAGGCAGGCAGGTCGGGTTCGGGATCGGTGATGGCCTGGCCGATCCAGGAGTTCTTGGCCGGCCGCCCGCGCTGGGCCGCCATCCGCTCCTGGTGGACCACGTCGTTGTAGAACGAGGAGTTGTTCGCCACCACGATCAGCAGCGGCAGCCGGTAGTGCGCCGCGGTCCAGAGCGCGGTCCCGCCCATCAGGAAGTCGCCGTCGCCCAGGACGGCCACCGGGAGCCGGCCCCCTCCCTCGAGCGCAGGGCCGTCCAGTGCGAGGGCGGCGCCGACGGCCATGCCCGGCCCGGAGCCGATGCCCGCGCCGCCATCCATCCCCAGGAAGTCCAGCGGGTGGCCGGCCTCGAGATCGGCGCCGTGCCAGCCCAGCGGGAGTCTGACCAGGCAGGCGGGTACACTCGCGAGCGCGGCGCGGAGTGCTTCGGCCAGGTCGTGCATTGATATGCCATCACCAGCGCCGCGGGCCGGCGGCGCCGGGGCGGCGTCCGTGGCCGGCCATTCGGCTGGCTTGACCGGACCGTCCGATTCCAGCAGGGCGCGCACGAGCAGGTCGGGGTCGGCGGGGACGGACAGATCGACGGGCTCGCGTCCGAAGGAATCCTTGGACCAGCCGTTGCGCAACGCGGAATCCGTCGTGCAGGAGATGATCCGCGCCGAGGCGGGATGACCGTGGCTGGCCGCGGCGGCCAGGGTCCCGGCCAGGTCGGTCCAGTCCAGGCTCAGGATCAGGTCCGCGGCCCCGATCAGTTCGGCGGACGCGGCGGGCAGGAAGATGCCAGGCGGATTCGGATGCAGCGGGTGCGCGGTCGGGAAGATCGCGCCGTTCTTGAGGTCGGAGAGCACCAGCGCGCCGTACCGTTCGGCCAGGGCGACGCGGCGATCCCAGTCTTGCTCTTTGCGGCTACCGCGGCCGAGGAGGAACAGCGGGCGCCGCGCCTGGGCGAGGAACTCCAGCGTGGTCCGGACCGCTTCCGCGTCCGGGCCGTGCGAGCGCGGCGACCGGTCCCGCCGGACGTCCGGGATGGCCGGCGGCGCGGGCAGGGGCTGTTCCTGCAGGCTCACGTCGAGGCAGACGTAGACCGGCGCGGACGGCGCCGCCCGGGTGATCGAATAGGCCTGGGCGAGCGAGTCCAGCGCCGCTTCCACGGACGCGGGCTGGTCGTCCCACTTGACGTATGACCTGATCAGCGCGCCCTGGTCGGCGGAGGTGTGGATCCAGTCGATCCAGGGCCGCCGCCGGGCCGCGTCGACCGGGCCGGTGGCCCCGACGATCAGCATGGGGACGCGATCGCACCAGGCGTTGTAGATGGCCATGGTCGCGTGCATCAGGCCGACGTTGCTGTGGATCGCGACGGCCATCGGCCGCCCGGTCACCTTGGCGTAGCCGTGCGCGATCGCGACGGCGTGCTCTTCGTGCAGGCAGACGAGCATCCGCGGATCGCGGTTGCCGCCGTAGTTGACCAGGCTGTCGTGCAGCCCGCGGTAGCTCGAGCCGGGGACGAGCGCGATGTAGCGCAGGTCGAAGCGGCTGAGGAGTTCGGCCAGCGCGTCGCTGCCCCACTCGACCGGGACATCGCCGTCGGCGCCTTCGGGTCCTTCGGGTCCTTCGGGTTCTTCCGCGCGCACGCCCCGAGAATAGGTGAGCGGCGCGCGGGCGGGCCAGCGTCTCTTGCCGGCGCGTCAGGCTGGGGGCAGTTGTGCCTAAGGCCGAAGTGCCTGAGGCCGAAGTGCCTAAGGCCGAAGGCGGGCGCGCGGCGGGGACGGCGAGGTCCGGCTGGCTTGGCTGGTCCGGCTGGGATGCGAGCGTGAAGTACACCGCCTTGCCCGCCGGCGTGCGGTAGAAACCCCACTCGTCGGACAGGGTCTCGACCAGGAGCAGGCCGCGGCCGGTCTCCGCGTCGGCGGGGACGTCCGCCACCGCCGGCAGGGAGCACGACGTGTCGTGCACATCGACGCGAAGCCGTCCGTCGGAACAGCTGGTGACGAGCATGACGGCGTGGCCCGGCTCATGCCTGACGGCATTGGTCACCAGCTCGCTGGTGAGCAGGAGGGCGACGTCCAGGTCGACGGGGACCGGCCAGGCCCTGATGGCGGCCCGGACCCGGCGGCGGGCCTCGCCCGCCGCGGCCGGTCCCGCGGTCAGGCGGACGCGGAACCCGTGCCGTTCGGCCGGTCGGGGCGGCGCCGTCGTAGTCATCGGGATCCTTCGTGCGCCGGTCCGGCCGGGCCGCCCCCCGGCTGGGTGGCGCGCTGCTCGATGTCAGTTGACGCAAGTATTGATGCAACTTGCATTGCAAGACATCGGTCAGCTGACGGATATTGATTTGCTGGTGTGGACGTTGGCTTTTCGGCTCGCGGCGCGCAGCGGAAACAGACATCCGTCCCGCCTGCCCCGGGTCATAAGGCGTGGATGCCGCGTTCATGTTCCATGTGCATGAACGCGGCATCCACATCGTATGAGGCGCACGTCTGCCCGGTACCAGCAGCCACGACAGTGCGATACAGACCCTGCGGCACCACGCACACCGCCGCGCCGGGGCGGGCCGAGGCGGCGGGCGAGGAATCCAGGGGTCGCGGGGGGCTCCGGGGCGGCGGGCGAGGGATCCAGGGGTCGCGGGGGAACGAGGCGGCGGGCGAGGAATCAGGGGTCAACGGAGCGGGCTGGGAGCGCACGCGCACCAGGAGCACGGTCACATCCGCGCCCGTGCCGCTCAGGAGCTCCGTGGGCGGAGCGGCATGGCACTATCAGCCGAGAGCGGGCGCCGACGGCCCGAGAACTCGTTACCATCGGATCGTGTCTGTCACCGACTCGCTACAACTGATCCAAGGGTTCGCCAACACGCTGGGCGGCTCCCCCGCTACGGACCAGCTTGGCGCCCGCGAGGAGGCAGCCGCCTGGCTCCGTGCGGCGGGATTGCTGCCCGCCGACGCCGGCCTGAGCAACTCCGAGCATGCCGCCCTGGCGCGCCTGCGCGACTCGATCAGGGACGTACTGGCCGCCCACACCCGGGGCCGCGAGGACGGCGACGCGGCCGCCCGCCTGACCAAGGCGCTGGCCGACGGGCGCCTGGTCCTCACCGTCGATGCCGTGAGCGCGGTCCAGCTGGCCAGCGCGGCCAGGTCCAGCTACCCCAACCTGGTGGCCGACATCGCCGTCGCCATCGCCGGATCCGCCGCCTCCGGCGCGTGGCCCCGCCTCAAGGCGTGCTCCGCCCCGCAGTGCGGCCAGGCCTTCTACGACGAATCAGGGTCCGCCGCGGCCAGGTACTGTCCCGCGCACGCGGGCTCGTCGTGAGGCGGGCAGATCACCCCGCCCGTTCGGCATAAATTTCCCGCACCGGGCGGGTGGCGGGTCGCTGTAGTCTCCTGCCGGGGAGCGTTGGCCGGCAGGAGGACTGTTGACGTCACCAGCCAGTGACCCGGCTCAGCCCGCGGCGGCGCGGATCTATGACTACCTGCTGGGCGGCAAGGACAACTACGCGTTAGACCGGGCCGCGGCGGAGAAGGTCCTCGCGGTCGCGCCGGATCAGCGGTGGCTGGCCCAGGCCAACCGGGCGTTCGCGATCCGGGCGGTCCGGGTGCTGGCCGAGGCCGGCGTCAGGCAGTTCATCGACCTGGGGACCGGGTTCCCGACGTCTCCGAGTGTTCACGAGGCCGCCCGCCAGGCTGACCCGTCGGCCCGCGTGGTGTACGTCGATCACGACCCGGTCGTGCACGCGCACAACACGGCGCTGCTGGCCACCGACGACCGGGTGGCTTCGGTGCAGGCCGACATCCGCCGGCCCGAGGACGTCCTCGGGCACCCGGACGTGGCGCGGCTGATCGACCTCGGCGAGCCGGCCGGCCTGCTGTGCGTCGCCGTCCTGCACCTGGTGCCGGACGCCGACGAACCGGAGAGAATCGTGGCGCGGTACCGGGGCCGCGTGTGCCCCGGCAGCCACCTCGTGCTCTCCCAGTTCGCCAGCGCCAGCGACGCCGGGGCCATGGCCGAACTGCGCGCCGTGGCCGCCGGCACCCCGGTAGAGACCTACTTCCGGCCCAGGCACCGGATCCTGCGGTTCTTCGACGGGTTCGAGCTCCTGGCTCCCGGCCTGACCGATGTCCAGCGGTGGCGGCAGGAGGATGCTCCTTCCACCCGGCTGAGGATCGCGGGAGGAGTGGGCAGGAAGGCTTGACATCGAACTAGAACACGTTACATTTTTGCCGTGAGCGACGCGATCAGCTGGGAAGCCCCTGACACGGATCACCCGGCGCGCCGCGTGTCGCGCCGCTCCATGGCCGCCGTCGCTGCCGGGCGCAAGGACGAGTGGCTGTCCCTGTTCACCCCGGACGCGGTGGTGCAGGATCCCGTCGGTCCGTCGCGGCTGGATCCTGGCGGCCACGGGCATCACGGGCACGACGGGATCGGGAGCTTCTGGGACCGGAACTTCGGTGCGGTGAGCCGGTTCCACTTCCGCATCACCGATTCCTTCGCCAACGGGCCGTGCTGCGCCAACATCGCCAGCATCACGATGTGGCTCGGCGACAGCGGCGCGACGATGACGGTCGACTGCGTGGTCATCTACACCGTCGACGAGGACGGGCTGATCACCGCGATCCGGGCGCACTGGGAGCCCGAACGGGCGATGGCCACGCTCACCCGCCCCTGACGGCTGGTCTGGGCTTCGCGGCCCCCTGGCAATTTCCAGATGCCTGGAAGCTGCCGCTGATTCGTTGACGCGCGGGCGCGCGGGCCCGCATCCTCAGTGACGAGGGGCAGACGATCACTACGGATCAGGACAGGTCAAGGACGGTATCGATGGGTGGAGGCGAGGAAGCGGCACCCCGGCGGGGGCGGGCTCCGCTGCGGCAGCGAAGCCGCAGGCGCTGGGCGATCGCGGGGGGCGTCGCGGCGGGCTGGCTGGTTCTGGAGGTCATGACCGGTTCGGCCGTTTCCGCCACCCTGGTGCTGGTCGCGATCGCGGCACTCGGCGGCGCGAGCCTGGCCGGCCTGCGCGCCCTGGGCATCACCAGGGATCATCCCTGGCTCCAGCGAATGGCCTCGCGGCCGTGGCGTGACGGGCAGGATGTGCTCAGGGTGGCCATGCGGCACCTGCCGGACGTGTTCGTGGTCACGCCCAGCGGGTCGCTGCTCGCGCCGGGCGTGGTGGAACTCCAGCTGAACCCGGCCGACCTCGATTCGCTGCGCGAGCGGATGGAGCTCGGCGTCATCAGCTCGAGCCTGACCGAGGTCTACGAAGAGCAGGTGGCCGGGTACCAGGCCCGCCTGGCCGCACCGGGCCGGGCCCAGGTGTACGTCATCGCCAGCGATTCGGTCCCGCCGGGGCGCTACCGGCTGCGGCAGGGCGATCTGGTACGGGCCGGAACCCGGCCCGACCTGCTCGATGTCCCGTATGCGCACGCCGCGCCCGGGCTCGCGCACGCCGGCCAGCGGCGTCCCTACGCCGGGCCCGTCAGCCACGTCTGGCAGGACCCGGGCCCGCAGGACCCCGGTACGCACGACGCGGGCCGGACGGTAGCGGCCGGGATGACCACTGTCCTGGAGCAGAGCCTGCCCGCTGTCCCGGCGCTGCGGCTGGTCACCGGCTCCTCGGTGACGGAAACCCGGACGTCAGGCGCCCGGGCCGGGCGCGGGCCCGTGGAGCTCATGCTCCCCGACGTGCCCACGGTGTCCAGGGAGCACGCACGGTTCACGTTCGCTGACGGCCGCTGGTGGATCACCAACCAGGGCCGGAACGGGCTCACCCTCAACGGCGCCAAGGTGACGGGTGAGCAGCCGGTCAGCGACGGCGACACGATCCGCTGGGGGACCAATCCCGACGCCCCGCTCTCCCGCGTTAAGATCATCTGACGCCCAGGAGTGCGAGAATTGTCATTCCATACATGGCGAGACGGGGCGACCGCGCCGGTGGCGCGTCGTCCGGGAGTGGCGAACCAGTGGCGACGGGCCGGCTTTTCCTGTGGTCAGCGGCGCGCGGCGAGTGGGTGAACTGCCCGCCCGACGAGATCACCTGGCTGGACCGGCGCACGCTCAGCGGCGACGAGGACGTCACGTTGCACCGGGCGCCGCGGTGCGCCGGCTTCCGGTACGTCCACCACCGCTGGGAACTGTTCAGCCGCGACACGACGTACCGGGTCTACCTGGCGCCGGACGCGCCGGGGACACCGCTCAGCGCCGAGGCCGTGGAGCGGACGGCGCGGCACGTGCTGCCGGTTGCCCCGGCCCGCTACGAGGCGCTGCCGGTCCCGCTCGCGGAGGGTTCGTGGCTGGCCAGTGTCGGTCCCTGGGTGGTGCGGCTGCGACTCGAGATGGCTGCCCGCCGACTCGCCGAGCCGCCGGCTCCTGACCTTGGCCAGCAGATAACTACCCGGGCCGGGACCATCGTGCGGCGGGGCAGCGGACCCGGCGAAGACGCCGTGGCCCGGGTGCGCGGTTACTTCGAGCGCAACGTGACGGCGCGGCTGGCGATGGCCTACTACTACCAGGAGTTCATCCTCGGCCTGGCCGCCCCGCAGAGCGTTCCGATGATCGACGTGGTGATCGCTCTGGACCTGAGCGGAGAGGGCGCGGTATCGGACTACAAGAAGCTGCTGCAGGGCTTCATCTGGAAAGAGCGCGGTCACGCCCGTGATCTCGCCGACTTCCTGCTCGCCAACGGCCTGCTCACGCCGGCCGATCTCGATGAGGCGAGGCAGGTGGCGGCCGAAAACGAACGCAAGGGCATCTGCGAGATAGCGCGGCAGCGGCTCCAGTACCGCCCGAAGGGCAAGGGGGCCGGAGCATGAGGGATCCGTGCGTGCGACACAGCGGAGACAGCACGAAGAGGAGGGCCCAGGCCGATTCCGGCTGAGCCCACCGCTTCTGTCGCTTCTGCCGTGATCGGCAGTTACCGGGCCGGGCGATACAGCATCGTGCCGCCGCGTCCGTTACCGGCCGAAACTGTCGAATTCTCCGTTTCGTACGCCGCCGAGAAATGCGCGCCATTCGTCCGGCGTAAACGCCAGAACCGACCCGCCGGCGTCCCTGCTATTGCGGACACCGACCCCGCCATCGGCTAGGCTGGCCACCTCGACGCAGTTGCCGTTGGAGAAACTCAGTGAGCTCTTGACCCAGTTAAGTCCCGAATTTGGTCTTTCGGAGTGGTTTTCGTGCATAGGTGTACCCATGTCATTTACCTCACTGATTGTTGTGAATAACCCCGACGCGCGACTACGAAATGTGGCGTTATCATCACCAGTCGCAATCGCCAACTCTAAGGCTAACAGCACCACCGGCACCTAGGATCCCACTTGCCTCAATTAGCACTGAGGTCCGGTGGATGTCACTTGTACGGTCGACGTGCCGCTGCTGTCAACCCCGCGCTGACCTGGGAGTATCTGGCATGGCGGTGACGTCGCGGCCGGTCCGGCAAAGCGGCGGCGCCGCGGCTGGTCCGGCTCCAGGAAGCCAGGCGTCCGGTCACCGGACAGCCCGCGAGGAATCGCGAAATATGGCTTTTACCGCAACAAACGGGAATTAACGGCCGCCGCTTTCAGGCGTGCGCGTGCCGCTGGGCACCGGACCAATGCGACTCCGCGGTCTTGAGAATAAGAGCCCGGGACGTCGCCGGGTCGAGCGACGCTTCGGAAAGCATTTGAAATGCGATCCGGTGCAGATATGTATCCCGCTCCCCTTCCAGGGTGAAACCGCTCCGCAAGTGCTCGGTACTCACCACGTCTTGCAGCATCGCATCAGCGTCCTGCCCGAAACTGAAGATGACAAAGGACTCCCCGAACACCGAGTGCTGCGCGTCAAGGGGAAGGACCTGCAGCGTCAGGTTCGGCCGGTCGGCCTCCTTCACGAGCCGCTTGAGCTGGTCGTACATGACCGCGTCGTCGCCGATCCGGCGCTTCAGGACCGATTCGTCCAGCACCACCGACAACTGCAGCCCGTCCCGGCTCAGCACCTGCTGCCGGCGCATCCGGACCCGCACCAGCCGCCCGATCATGCCGGGCGCAACCGGCTCGACCTGGCTGTAGCTGCCGATGATGTGCCGCGCGTACTCCTCCGTCTGCAGCAGCCCGGTGACGACGTCGACATGCCAGATGGCCATCGATGTCGCCTCGTGCTCTAGGCCGATAAACTGCTTATAGTCATCGGACAAGCTGTCGGAGTACTCTTCCCACCAGCCCTTCTGGGCTGCGTCCTCGGCCAGCCCGAGCAAGAGCGCGCGCCGGGGCCCGGTGATCTCGTAGTAATCCAGCAGCCGCTCGACCTCACGGGGACGCAATCCGGTCCTGGCCCGCTCGTACCTGCTGATCTTTGACGGCGACCACTTCAGCGCCGCGGCGACGGTATCGCCGCTCTTGCCCTTGCTCTCCCTGATGCCGCGCAGTTCGGCGGCCAGCCGACGTCGCCGCACCGTGGGACTTCCTGGCGCGATCATCGGGCGTTCCTCCTCCTCGGCGCCGCGCGGGCGGACGAGCGACGGTCACGCAGATTTCATCACAACAATTAGTGAAACCTTTAGTCAACCGTACACATGCCATCGTAACGATTGCTGCGACATTAACTAGTCCGGATGAACCAGGCAATCCGGCAACGGGGGTACCCGCGGCGGCGTTCGATCCACGGCGCGGCGGCCCACCTTAATCATCTGCGGATTGACGCTGCCTCCCGGCTTTGCGGCCTGGCCCTGCTTCTTGGTGCCCGTGCGCTCCGAGCGCGCTGCCGTGACCGCTGATACACACCGGCGATCCGGGCTCCCTGGGCGTGGATGCCGCGGTCATGCTGTTGCGGCGCGTCGGAAAAGAGCGGCGCGTCGGACAATGAAATGCCTGGTTCCGCGGAGGTGCCAGCCTCAGGTGCCGCAGTTGCCACGGCGTCTTTGATACTCAATGATCCGCTCGGCCGCCGCGGCCTGTTCCCGCGGGGCTGGCGTGGCTGCTGACGTGACCCGCCGGGCGGCGGTAAGGATCGTGGACAGTTACCCCCCGGATCGCGCGGGTTTTGGTGGCGGATCTGATACCGGCGGTAGGCGAGGCATGCGCCGCCGGCGTCCTGGCTGAGTCCGGCCACGGCCTCGGGTACCGCCACCCGCTGATCCTGGCGCCCGGTACGACGACATGCCCGCACCGGCGTTCCGGAGCTGACCGAGCTATCGCGTGACACGCCTGGTGCGACTGCTGTAGAGCTATATGGCAAGAGAGACTGTGAAAAAGAAGAGCGCCTAGAGTTACGCATGGTCGGCGGTCGCAACGGGCTGGATAGTTTCCCGGACCGGCTCCGTTAGTTCCCGGCGACCGGCACAATTACGCGATCGGCCTGCCGCGGATTCTCCGAACCGGAAACAGGCCGATCGCGAAAGTTCCAGACGGAGTTAGACGTAAAAGTGAGTATTGGGCGAGTAAGCGCCCGCAACCACGGTGGTGGCACTGGCCGGAACGGCGACCGCAGCTGCCGACCCTGCCAGGATTGACCCTGCCGTGCCAAGTGTTAGGATGGCGGAAATGAGGATGCTCCGACCCTTGCGCATGATTCCTCCATGGCATCTTCCAAGGTCAGCATCCCATTGCGCGACCCCGTCGTCCTGCCTTGGCGAATCTGACCATTTGGAGTTATAGCCGCCCTTCGGCTATTTATATACATAGCGTGTTACCTAAAATGCTTTCTGTCAACAAAAACATAATGCGCCGTTAATTGAACTGCAATAGTTGCGTAATTAATCAGGAAAATGTCAGCGAATCATGCGATGCAAGTTGCCGCGACAGTTTCATTAAAGCCGCAGGGGCGGCACCCTAATAGCATAGCAAAGGCACCTTGACCCGAATTGGTGTCCGAATATGTCTGCTTGTTCAGTAAATGTTCAGGTAGTACAGTTTGCTCCATGCAGTCGGTGACCCCAGCTGGTCGGCTGATCGGCCGCGACAGCGAGATGGCGTTGCTGACCGGGCTGATAAGAGAGTTGGCGCGGGGGCGCGGCGGTTCGGTCCTTATCGAGGGTGAGCCGGGTATCGGCAAATCCACACTGGTACGGGCGGCCGTGGCGGAGGCGCCGGAAGCTGGCTGTCAGACGTTCTGGGGTGACTGCGACGAGCTGAGCCAGGCGCTGCCGCTGCTGCCGTTCCTCGACGGGCTGCGGGTACGTGAGCCTTCTGCCAATCCCAGGCGGAAGATGATCGTCCAACTCTTGCGTGGCGAGGCCAGCGTCGACCGCGGCACGGACATGCCCGCCGTGCTGGCGGAGCAACTGCTCGCTCTGGTCGCCGAGCAATGCGCGGTGCGACCGACCATCCTGGTCATCGACGACCTGCAATGGGCCGATCAGGCCAGCATCACCCTGTGGGGCCGACTGGCGAGGTCGGCGCGGCAGGTGCCGCTGCTGCTGGTCGGGATGATGCGTCCGGCGCCGCAGCGGGATGACGTGCTGGCGCTGCGGCGGGTGGCGGGCGACGCCACCCGGCTCCAGCTCGCCGGGCTCGCCGAGCCGGCCGTGGCCGCCCTGGTGGCCGAGCTGGCGGGCGGCAGGCCTGACCACGGCCTGCTGAGGCTCGCCGACGGGGCGGCGGGCAACCCGTTCTACGTCACCGAGCTTGTCGCCGCCCTGGCCCGCGGCGCCGGTCTGACCATCACCGAAGCGGGAACGGCCGAGCTCACGGGCGGCTTCGCGCCCGTGTCGCTGTCCGCGGCGATCGCGGACCGCCTCGGCTTCGTCACCGGGCCGGTGCGCGAGGTCCTGCGGGCCGCGGCCCTGCTCGGGGTGGATTTCGCGGTCACCGATCTGGCGGTCGTGCTGCACCGCGCTGTGGCAGACCTGATCCCGGCGGTAGATGAGGCATGCACTGTCGGCGTGCTGGCCGAATCCGGCCACGGCCTCGGGTTCCGGCACCCGCTGATCCGGGCGGCCCTGTACGACGACATGCCGACGTCCGTCCGCGCCGCCTGGCATCGCGATGCGGGGCGCGCCCTCGCGGAGGCGGGTGCGCCAACGGAGCGGGTAGCCCTGCAACTGCTCCGGGCCGTCGCCGGACCCGGCGTCCCGGCCGAGCCAGTGGACGAGTGGATGCTTGACTGGCTGGCGCGTACCGCGGACCTTCTGGTTGGCCAGGCGCCCGGGGTGGCGGCCGAGATCCTCACCCGGGCCGTCGCCAGCACCTCCGCCGACTCGGCCCGGCACGGCCGACTGGCCAGCCAACTCGCCTACGCCCTCTTCCGCATCGGTGACCGGGCCGCGGCCGAGCAGGTGGCCAACCGCGCGCTGGAGCACGCCACCGAGCCCGATCTCCTCGTGGACCTGTACTGGACCCTGGCCCAGTGCCACATGCTGGCAGGCGAGTTCCTGGAATCGCTGGCTGTGCTGGACCGGGCGCTGGCTGCTCCCGGTATCTCGGCCCGGCACCGCGCCCGGCTGCTCGCGTTCGCCGCGCGGACCCACCTCAACAGCAGTGAGGTGGAAAAGGCGGGCCGGGTCGCCGCCGAAGCGCTCGACGCGGCGTCGGAGGCGAGCGACAACTGGGCCATGGGCTCGGCGTTGCTCGTAATGGCGCTGGTGACCTCGACGCGGGGAGACATGACCGAGGCGCTACCGCTGTTCGACCGGGCTCTGACCGTTACCGAGTCCGATGCCACGCTGACCGACCTGCGACTCCTGCTGCAGCTGAACAAGGCCGTCACGCTGGGCAATCTCGACCGGCACGAGGAGGCGCTGACCGCGGCCGGGCAGGCCCGGCAGCTCTCGGACCAGGTCGGCGCGACGTTCCGGCTGGCTCAGGCGCACAGTGCCCTGGGCCAGTTGCTCTTCCAGACGGGGCGCTGGGACGACGCGCTGACCGAGGTGGGCGCCCTGCCCGAGGACCTGACCGAACCCGGCGTAGCCTGCTGTGATCTCGGCATCGCCGCCGTCATCAGCTTCCACCGCAGCGACACCGGCGCGGCGCGCGGCTACCTCGCCGCGTCCGACCCGCACGCCAAGCGGCTCGGACGCAGGCCTATCGGGCCGCTGTCGCTGGCCCGCAGCCTTGACCGCGAGCAGGACGGCGCGCTGCTGGAGGCGCGGGCCGCACTGACCGATGCGTTCGACGGCAACGAGGAAGTCGAAGAGATCGAGGACCTGCTGGCCGACGCCGTCCGGCTGGCTACCCGGACCGGCGACCTGAGCACCGCGCAGGCCCTCGCGGGCCACGCCGACACCCTCGCCGCCGGATCGACGATCCCGCACCGGCTGGCCAACGCCCTGTACTGCCGCGGCCTGCTCGACGGCGACGCCGCCCGGCTGCTGGTGGCCGCGGAGCGCTATAACGACGCCAGCAGGCCGTTGCTGAGGGCGAAGGCCCTCGAGGCGGCTGCCGGGCTTTTCGTCGACGCCGACGACCGGACCCAGGCGCGGGCCGCGTTCACCACCGCCGTGGATGTCTACACCTCGCTGGGCGCGGCCGCTGACATCGCCCGGCTGCAGGCCGCGTTCCGTGCCCACGGCATCCGGCGCGGGCCGCACGCCAAGCACCGGCGGGCGCAGAGCGGCTGGGACAGCCTCACGGCGACCGAGATCAAGATCGCCGCGTTCGTGGAGGAGGGCCTGTCCAACCCGGAGATCGCCGCCCGGCTACTGCTATCCCGCCGGACCGTTGCCACGCACGTCTCCCACATCCTCAAGAAGCTCAACGTCAACTCGCGGATCGACATCGCCAGGGAGTCGGCGCTGCGGACCATCCCGCCGAGGTGACGCAGCCGGGAAACGCGGTGACCCGGCCCGGGCCAGGGATATCCCCTGGAACCCCGCGGCCGGGGCGCGGGGTTCCAGGGGAATTCGGTGGGAACTGTGAGGCGCCGGGGTAATGACTCACAGTCCCCACGTCTGAGCGCGTCCGTCGCCGGGAGGATCCGGCTCGAACGCGAGCGTGAAGTACACGGCTTTGCCCGCTGGGGTGCGGTAGATGCCCCAGGTGGCCGACAAGGTGGCAACCAGCATCAGGCCCCGGCCGGCCTCGGCGTCCGCTGGAGCGTCCACCAGCACCGGCAAGGTGCGCGACGTGTCGTGGACATCGACGCGCAGCTGGCCGAACGAGCAGGTGACGGCCAGCGTGATGCTCGTGCCCGTCTCGTGGCTGATGGCATTGGTGACCAGCTCGCTGGTGAGCAGGACCGCGATGTCCTCATCGACCGGGATGTCCCAGACCCGGATGGCCGCGCGGACCTGGCCGCGCGCTTCGGCCGCCGCGGCCGGGCTGGCGGTCAGCCGGACGCGGCAGACCTGCAGCTCGGTGGGGCGGGTCGGCGCCATCGCGTTCATCGGAATCCTTATCGGTAGCGGGCCGGGCGCTGTGCTGAAATGCTCGGTGCCAGTTGCAAGAAAATAGTCCTGCAACTTGCACTGCAAGACATCGGTCAGCTGACGGATTTTGGAAGCACGGCCCGGATGGGTCCGCGACCGCGGTTCCGGGCGTGCCCGTGGCGGCCGGGAGGACGAGGAGCCCGGCCCGTTCGGACCTAAATGCCTGATCAGCCGGTGACGGCGGTCAGTCGCGGACGATGGTGATCACGGTCCAGGCGCCCAGATGGATGCGGTCGCCGTGTCGCAACGGCACGACCTGGCCCGCCGGGACGTCCTTGCCGTTGACCACGATGCCGTTCGGCGAGCCGGCGTCGACGACCGACCAGCTCCCGTCCGGGCCGGCGGTCAGCACGGCGTGCAGCCGCGAGACCCCGGGATCGGTGGGCGGGCCGGTCAGGTCGATCTCCGGCTCGATGCGGCGGGACACGCTGCGCCGGCCGATGCGGACCTCGGCGCCGGAGAGCTGGTAGCGCCGTTCGGGCACGAAGGCGGGAAACATGATCGATGCGGCGTCGGTGTCGCTGACCGCCTGCACGCTGTCGTAGTAGGCGCGGTCCGCGGCCACCACCGCGGTCCAGGTCGCCGCGGCGGCCGGCCGGGACGGCGAGCCCGCTGGCGGCGAGGGCATGCTCGTCATCGACGGGAACGATGGCGATCCGGGCAGCAGCTTGGTCGGGGGCGAGTCCGGCGGGATGGTCAGCGGTGCGGTCGCCGCGTTCCGCGAGGCCGATGGCGCGGCGGAGCCGGCCGCGGGGGTCCTCGCCCCCAGGGCCCCGGCGGGCCGGGAGGGATCGTAGGGCTCGAGGCCGAGCGCCTCCCTCAGTTCGTCGGCGAAGGTGCCGCAGCTGTCGTAGCGGTCGTCCGGCTCCTTGGCCAGGGCCCGGGCCAGCACCTCGTTCACGGCGTCCGGCAGATCAGGCCGGACCGCGGTCAGCCGCGGCGGCGGCACGGACAGATGGGCGTAGAGCACCGCCATCGGCACATCGCGCCGGAACAGCACCGAACCGCTCAGCAGCGTGTACGCCACGCACGCCAGCGCGTACTGGTCCGCACGGCCGTCCACGGCCTGGCCGCTGACCTGCTCGGGCGCCGCGTAGTCCGGGGTGCCGAGGAACTGCCCGGCCCTGGTCAGCCCGCTCGACGACACCACGCCCCTGGCCACCCCGAAGTCCGACAGGTACACGTGCTCCGGCCGGTGGGGCCCCACGTCCACCAGCATGTTCGCGGGCTTGACGTCGCGGTGCACCAGCCCGGCGTCGTGCGCGGCATCCAGCGCCGAAGCCACCGGGGAGATGAAGGCCGCCGCACGCCGCGGCCGCAGGGCGCCCTCCCGGCTCACCACCACCCGCAGGTCATCCCCGGCCACGAAACGCATCGCGATGAACAGCACGCCGGCCGCCTCGCCGGCCTCGTACACGGGAATGATGTGCGGATGGTCCACCGCCGCGACCGCCCGCGCCTCGCGCACGAACCGCTTGCGGACCTCCTCGTCCCCGGCCAGCAGCTTCAGCGCCACCACCCGGCCCAGCCGCTCGTCACGCGCGCGGAACACCGCCGCCATCCCGCCCACGCCGACCAGCTTCTCCAGCAGGTACCCGGCCACCCGGGAACCAGCCGTGAGCCCAGCCAGCGGACCACCTGGCTGCGCGGGGGAATCTCCGGACACCACCCCTCCTCCCGGGCAGCCATCACGCTCATCCCAGTTTGACAGCAAAACTACTCCGGTCGCGGCGGGTCCAGGCCTAGGCGGCAGGCGACCGGAGCGCCGGACGGGTGAGCGGCGGGCTAGTGATGACCTCCGGCCGCCCCGCCGTGGTGGGCGGCCGCGTCGGTGGAGGCCGAGATGGCGGCCTGGGTAGCGGCGTCGATCGATGCTGCCACGGCCGCGTCGGTGGCCGCCTGGACCGAGGCGTTCATGGCCGCCCGCATCGCCGCGTCACGGGCGTGGTCGGCCGCGCGCGCGGCCGCATCGGTCGCGGCGGCCGCGTCGGCGACGGCACCCGCCGCTGGAGATTCCGAACGGTCGCGCGTGGCGGCCTTCTTCAGGTTCTTGCGCGCGGCGGCTCCGGCGAAGCCGGGATAGATCAGCGCGGACAGGCCGATCGCGCCGGCCAGCCCGGCGAACGCCGCCTGCTCGGAGTCCAGGCGGCCGGGAGCGACGGAGCCGGACGCGATGGCATCCAGCCTCGCCCGCACCTGAGCCTGCCGCGCGGTGTCGACGACCACCCAGCGGGTGCCCGGGAACAGGCCCATGACCTGGCGGCCCTCGGCCCGGACCACCCCGGCGGCGGCGAGCCGGTCCAGGTAGCGATCGACCAGCCCCGGCCGGGAACGCGCCACCCAGGCCTTCGCGGTCGGCTCGCGCCGGCCGCCCGCCATGCTCTGCAGCGCCGCGTCCAGCAGGTCGTCGCCGGTCGGCGCCGCGTCCAGCACCACGATCCGCCCACGCACGATATCGATCCGCCGGACGGCCGCGAGCCGGACGAGTTCGGAGCCGGACAGGCCGAACCGCAGCTTCGGGGCCGCACCAAGCTTCCCGTTGGGGCGCACCGCGAGCAGGAGGAGATCCTCGGCAAGTGTCTCCATAACCGTGACGATAGCCCACGGCGGGCCGGGCCGGGCCGGGCCGCGTGCGGGCCCGCGGCTACCATTGGTAGAACACGTTTCAGTTCTCGCAGCCTTGGGAGCCAATGGCCGTGACCGTTCCCGCCGCGCTCCCGACGGTCACCGGGCTGCTGCTGGCCCGGGCGGACGACCCGGAGCCTGGGCTGCGGTTCGAGGACCGGCGGTGGAGATGGCGGGAGCACGTCGCCGAGTGCGCGCGGTACGCCGCCGCGCTGCGCGCCCGGCGCAGTGCTCGCCAGCACGGGGCTGGCCAGCACGGGGCTGGCCAGCACGGGGCCGACCGGCCGTTCCACGTGGGGGTGCTGGCCGACAACGTGCCCGAGTTCTCCTTCCTGCTCGGCGGGTGCGCGTTCGCCGGCGCGGTGCTCGTCGCGCTCAACCCGGTCCGGCGCGGCGAAGCCCTGGCCAGGGACGTAGCCAGGACCGACTGCCAGTACGTGCTGGCCGAACCGGGCTACGCGGCGCTGCTGCCCGCGATGGACGTCCCGGTGCTGCCGCTCGACGGGCTCGACCTGCCTGCGCGCGCCCCGCTCGAGGTGGCGCCGGCGAGGCCGGACGACCTGCTCATGCTGATCTTCACGTCGGGAACGAGCGGCGAGCCGAAGGCGGTCAGGTGCACGCACGGGAAGATCGCCGTGCCGGGACGGATGCTCGCCGGCCGGTTCGGGCTGGGGACCGGCGACACGGTGTACGTGTCGATGCCGATGTTCCACTCCAACGCGATCATGGCGGGCTGGTCGGTGGGCCTGGCCGCGGGGGCGGCGATCGCGCTGCGCCGCCGTTTCTCCGCCTCCGGGTTCCTCCCGGACGTCCGGGCCTTCGGCGCGACCTACGCGAACTACGTGGGCAAGCCGCTCAGCTACGTGCTGGCCACGCCGGAGCGCGCCGACGACGCCGACAACCCGCTCCGCATCGCCTACGGCAACGAGGGCGCGCCGGATGACCTGGCCAGGTTCGCCGAGCGGTTCGGCTGCACGGTGATAGACGGCTTCGGCTCGACCGAGGGCGGCGTGGCGGTCAGCCGTACCCCGGACACGCCGCCGGGCGCGCTTGGCCGGCTGACCGACGGGGTCGCCGTCCTCGACCCGGAGACCGGCCGCCCGTGCCCGCCGGGCCGGTTCGGCCCCGGCGGTGAGCTGCTCAACCCGGCCGAAGCCGTCGGCGAACTGGTGAACACGGCGGGTTCCGGCCTGTTCGCCGGGTACTACCGCGACGTGGAGGCGGACACGAGCCGGATGCGGGACGGCATGTACTGGAGCGGCGACCTGGGCTATACGGACTCCCGCGGGTTCTGCTGGTTCGCCGGGCGGGCGGGCCAGTGGCTGCGCCTCGACGGGGAGAACCTGGGCACCGCGCCGATCGAACGAGCCCTGCTGCGCCATCCCGCCATCGCGGAGGCGGCGGTGTACGGGGTCCCCGACCCCATCTCCGGGGACCAGGTCATGGCGTGCATCGTGATGCGCGCCGGGGCATCGCTGACGCCGGCCGAGCTGAGTGCCTTCCTGACTGCGCAGGGTGACATCGGCCCCAAGCAGCGTCCGCGTTTCGTCCGGGTCACGGGCCAGATGCCGCGCACGGCCACGTTCAAGGTGCTGACCCGGGTGCTCGCCGCTGACCGGTGGAATACCGGCGACCCGGTGTGGTGGTGCCCCGACAGCCGGGCCTCCGGGTACGTCCCGCTGGGCCAGGATCAGGCGGCCGCGCTCGACGCCGGGATCCGGGGCGTCCGGTGACGGCCGATCGCGCGTTCCCGCTGGTCACGCTGCCGACCGAGCGACTGGTGCTGCGCCCCTTCGAGCGAGGCGACGCGGCCGACGTGCACGCTGTCTGGTGCGACCAGGCCTACCTGCGCTTCGCTCCGGCACAGTTCCCGCACGCCGGGGCCGGCTTCGACCGGGCCGTGCAGTGGTGCGCCCATACCGCTGAGGAACAGCGCCAGGCCGGCAAGGGGGTGGCTTTCGCCGGGACGGAACGTGACACCGGCCGTCTCGCCTGCCATGTGGCGCTGTTCGGCCCCGACTGGGCCGCGATGATCGCCGAGATCCACTACTGGACCGCCCCGTGGGCCCGGGGCCGCGGGTACGCCGCGGAAGCGGCCCGCGCGGCCGCCCGCTGGGCGCTGACCGAGCGGGGATTCGCCCGCATCACGCTGCGGACGGTCATCGGAAACACCGCCTCCCAGAAGGTGGCCCAGGCCGCGGGCTTCCGCTTCGAGGGCATCATGCGCAATGCGGCCTGGTCCCGCGCGGGCCGCGGCGACATGGCCGTCTACAGCCTGATCCCGCACGACCTCGAAGACCCCTAGCCGACCAGCACCTTCCACGGCAGGATGGGCAGGTCGCGCACGCGCACCCCGACGGCGTCGTGTACCGCGGCAGCGACGGCCGCGTCCACCCCGGTGGCGCCGAGCTCGCCGATGCCCCGTGCCCCGATCAGGCTCGCCGTCTCGTCGTACTCCTCGGTGAACGAGACGTCGATGTCGGCCGGGATGTCGGCGTCGACCGGGACCGCCACGTTGGACAGGTTCTTGGCCAGCCACCGCCCGTGTACCGGCTCCTGGTCGCTCTCCTCCATGGTGGCCTTGCCCCAGCCCCAGATGATGCCGCCGGTCATCTGGGCGCGGGCGGTGACCGGGTTGACGATCCGGCCGGCCGAGTAGACGCCGACCGCGCGGCGCAGCCGCAGCAGCCCGAAGTCGGGGTCGACGCCGACCTCCGTGAAGATCGCGCCCCAGGTCCTGATCGCGTAGGGGGTGCCCGCGCCGTCCGCGTTGAACTGGCTGCCGCCGGGAAGCTCGAAGGTTCCCTCGCCGACGAGCTCGTCGACCCCGGCGCGGTCGAGCGCCTCGAACGGGTCACGGCCGCCCTGGCCGAGCTCGGCGAGCTGCTTGGACACGTCGCGGGCGGCAGCCGCGACCGCGCTGCCGGTCCCCATCGTCGTCGAGGAGCCGTAGGTGGGCCCGGTCGCGGGCAGGTCGGTGTCACCCCAGCGCGTCTCGACCTGGTCTGGGGAGATACCGAGCTCCTCGGCGGCGATCTGGCTCAGCACGGTCTGCACGCCGGTCCCGATGTCGTGCACGTTGGCCTCGACCACGGCGCCGCCGCGGCGCAGCCGGACCCGGCCGGCGCCGGGGAACCGGAAGCTACCCATCGAGCAGGTGGCCATGCCGTGGCCGATCACCCACGGGCCGTCCCGGCGCGGCCGCTCGTGCCGGGAGCGCCAGCCGTAGCGGCGCGCCCCCTCCTCGTACGCCTCCCGCAGGCCGTTGCCCGACCACGGCCGGCCGTCGGCGGGCGAGACCTCGGCGAAGTTGGCCAGCCGGACGTCGAGCGGGTCCAGGCCGACGGCGTCGGCCAGCTCGTTCATGGCGCTTTCCAGAGCCCACAGGCCGGGCCCCTCGACCGGCGCCCGCATCGGCGTGGGCACGTTCAGGCTGACCCGCTCGACCAGCTGGCGCAGCCGCAGGGCCGGCACGGCGTACAGCGACTTACTGGCCTCGGTGGCCGGCTCGACGTGCGTGTCGGCCAGCGCCGTATTGTTGACGACCTCGTGCTCGAGGCCGAGCAGCACGCCGTCGGCGGTCGCGCCGAGCCGGATCGTCTGCTCCATCCACGGCTGGTAGCCCACGTTGCTGAACTGGTCCGAGCGGCGCAGGTGCAGCTTGACCGGCCGGCGCGCCACCCGGGCCGCGGCGGCCGCGAGGATCTCGTGCGGCCAGATGTAGCCCTTGGCGCCGAACCCACCGCCGGTGTGCCGCGCCACCACGTGCACGGCCGCCGGGTCGAGGCCGAGCGCGGTGCTCACCACGCCGGTGACGGTCGAGCTCGCCTGCACCGCGTCCCACAAGGTGAGCCGGTCGCCGTCCCACCGCGCCACCGTCCCGGACGTCTCCATCGCGTGGTGGTGCCGCGGCGCCTGCAGGTACGTTCGCTCGATCCGGATGGCCGCGTCCGACAGCGCCGCGTCCACGTCGCCGCGGACCTCGTCCTCGCCCATGGCGGGCTCACGGCGGCCCTGCCCGATCAGCACCGGCGCCTCGCGCTCGCAGTCGACGATCACGGCGGCCCGGCCTTCCTCGGCCGCCTCGACCGACTCGGCCAGGACGATGGCGACCGGCTGGCCCTCGTAACGGATCCGGTTGTCGGCGAACGGCATCAGGCGGACCGCGGACGGCGACGGCAGTTCGGGGAAGGAGGGCAGGTCGGCGGCTGTCAGGACGGTGACGACGCCGGGCAGGACCCGCGCCGCCGCCGCGTCCACGCCGCGCAGCCGCCCGGCCGCCACGGGCGCGCCGACCAGGACAGCATGCAGCACCCCGTCGGGCCGGTGGTCGGCGGCGTAGCGGGCCGCCCCGGTCAGCTTCAGCGGCGCCTCGGGGCGCTGCCCCCCGGCGCCTGCGGCGCCCTGCTCCCTGGCGCCTCCGGCGTGGGCCCGGGTGGCGGTCATCGCGCACCGCCCGCCGCCAGCAGCGCCCGGACCGCGGCGTTCCTCGCCATGAGCACCTTGAACCCGTTCTGCGGGAGGGGAACGGCGTCGGCCATCGCCCGCTCGATGACCGGGATGAGCGCCTCGCGGGTGAGCGGTGTGCCAGCCAGTTCGGCCTCCGCGGCGGTCAGCCGCCACGGCCGCTGGGCGACCGAGCCGAGCGCGACCCGCGCCGCGGCGATGCGCTGCCCATCGGACCGGCCCCCTTCGAGCCGCACGGCGGCCGCGGCGGACACGATCGCGTACTCGTAGGACGCCCGCTCGCGGATCTTGACGTAGGCCTGGCCGTCGGAGCTGGCCGGCAGGCGGTAGCCCGTGATCAGCTCGCCGGGTTCGAGCCGGGTCTCTCGCATCGGCTGGCCGGCCTCGGCCGCCTCGCGCTGGGTCAGGTGGAACTCCCGCATCGGGATCGTCCGCGGCCCGGCCGGGCCCAGCACGTCGGCCCGCGCGTCCAGCACGGCCAGGGCGACCGCCGGGTCGGACGGCTGCACCGCCACGCAGTCCCGCGTCCAGCCGAAGATGGCCTGGCGCTCGTGCCGGCCGGCCAGCGACGTGCAGCCGCTGCCCGGATCGCGCTTGTTGCAGGGCCAGGGCAGCGGCTCCTCGGCGCGGAAGTACGGGCAGCGGGTGCGCTGCAGCACGTTCCCGCCGATCGTGGCCCGGTTCCGTATCTGGGCCGAGGCCGCCTGCAGGCAGGCCGAGGCCAGCGCGC
>WNGR01001931.1_pt1 | contig 22848 bp, 24 predicted proteins | sample 5407581 | NCBI WGS metagenome assembly WNGR01 (sample SAMN13153383, study PRJNA577476) | soil metagenome | isolation source: 80 cm soil or saprolite under Garry oak tree replicate 2 | place: USA:California | collected 2016-06-15
TGAAATCCACATTTCCAGCGACAACGACTACTGCTACTAGTATTTCTCTTTATTAATCCTTGTTCTTTAGTAGTTCTAGTCGCAGAGACCTGCCCGGCAATCGAGCACGCGGGACCGCACACAAGAGTACGCGCTTTCCACAAAGAAACCTCTCGCACGCACAGGCTGCCAGTCAATAGAATCAGTAGGGCCAACGCATGAGAGTGCAATCCGCACCGGATTCGGTGTAAAGTTTTCCCCAGCATCCAGTTCCACAAAAACCCGGAGAGTCCGCCATGACACCAGTAGCCCAGGATGCAGCACCAGGAAGAATCCAGGAGTCCGAGATGACCACCAGCACTGCGCCCACCGGCAACCTTGAAATTACCGTCTCCCGCGCGGAATTGCTGCGTGAACTGACGGCCGCGCAGTCGGTGGTGGAGCGCAAGACGACCATTCCCATCCTGTCGAACTTCCTGTTCGAGGCCGTTGACGACAAGTTGACCATCACCGCCACCGACCTCGACCAGAGCGTGCGGACCAGTTGCGCGGCCAGGGTGAAGAAGCCCGGCGCATGCACCATTCCCGCGCGCAAACTATACGACTACATCAAGTTGCTGCCCGATGGCGACATCTCCATCAAGCTGATGGACAACCACTGGGTGCAGATCCGTGCAGGCCGTTCGAACACCAAGATGGTTGGCATGGCGCGAGCGAATTTCCCGCAGGTTGCGGAGTTTCCGGCGTCCGGCGCATTCAAGATCTCCGTGGCGTCGCTGCGCAACATGATTGCGAAGACGATCTTCGCCATCTCGAACGAGGAGAGCCGCTACACGCTGAATGGCGCGCTGCTGGTGCTGAAGGCCGAATCGATGGCGATGGTCGCGACCGATGGACACCGCCTCGCCCACATCGAGAAGCTGGGCGAATCGCTCGACGGCATCTCGGGCGAGAAGAAGACGCTGATTCCGCGCAAGGCGCTCAGCGAGCTGCAATCGCTGCTGAGCAACACCGAGGCGGAGACGCTCGAATTCGCCGATGACGAGCAGACACTGTTCTTCCGCGTGGGCGGACGCGTGCTGACCAGCCGCAAGCTGACCGGCCAGTTCCCCAACTACGAGGCGGTGCTGCCGCGCGATAACAACAAATTCGTCATCGTGCGCTCCGAGGACCTGATGGGATCGATCCAGCGCGTCGCGCAGTTCGCGGACGAGCGTTCCGGCGCGATCAAGATTCGCCTGGAACAGAACGAGCTGAAGCTGTCGTCGTCGTCCACAGACACCGGCGAATCCGAGGACACGATCGAGACTCCGTACAACTACGATGCGCTGGTGGTCGGCTTCAACAGCCAGTACCTGATCGACTTCCTGAGAGCGATCGGCGGAGGCGGTGAGGTGCGGCTGGAATTCAAGGACGCGCAATCCGCCGGCCAGATGCGGCCCGAAGACGCCAACGAGGACGTGAAGTACCGCTACATCCTGATGCCGATGCGCATCTGACGGTTTGCAATCGAGTCAATCTGTAAGTTTCGGCATAATTTGGCCACGGTGGCCAAATTATGCCGAGGACATGAATATACTTCTCCCTTTGTTCGCCTACGTGATAATTAGTCGGGATGCTGGGTGTTCTTGCGATCTATGTTCGAGCGCCGGCCGTGATTTGGCCGAGGTTTCCCATCGGAGTGCTGGCAGCAAACCGTGATGGGTGGCGGGATCGGCTGCAGACCAGCCTAGAGTACGCGAAGTACTGCAATAGGGGAGTTCCTTGTGCCCAGCGAAGCTGAAAAGGCGATCCGGATCAGTGCCGAGGAGCCCTCCTACGGGCGGTCTTGATGCATGATATCGATGCCCTTTGCGGGTTCAGCTCGCCTCCCGCTTATCTTTCGAGCCCATGCCATCGATATCCAAAAAAACAGCAACCCAGTCACCATATCGTGGATCACCATCAACAGTGCTCCAATCACGACCATGAGGATTACGTAGTGCGGAGTTTGGCCCCACCGGCCGCCGATTGCCGCGCCAAATGCAAGTAGCGCCAGGCTGTATACGCCAATCAGAAAAGGGTTCCCCAACCTCATTGTTGCTTCATCCGCCATATAAAGCTCCTTACTGATCCTGAGATCGCATCGTACGATCCTGAAGCACTAATCATGTCTGTTCCAGCTAGGAGACCGACTGAAACTCGCCTGCTGGTGGCACCGCGCCCCTCTGCGGAAGGGCAGAGTCGATGTTCAGATCCACTCATTCACTGAAACAATGTGCGCAGAGTATCCGCCTTGTACTGCTCCGCAATCCTGTTGCACAACTCTCGTTCGTGGGCGCGGAGGAGTGACGAAGTCGAATATCCACCTCATCGTAGAGCAGCTTCAACTGCACGAGCCTCAATTATTGAACCTCCCGAAAAACGGGGTTTCTATGAAAAAGGTCAGCTGTGTCGAGGGTAAATCTCCGTTTGTTATTCATAGAGTTTTGCTTCTGTTGTTGGTTGCGACGCATGTTGTGCCAGCAATTATTGGGGTCAAGCTGCGGTTTGGGTGGTCACGAGGAGCTCTTCCTGCCGTATTTTTCGGAGAATCCTCGCAATCAAGATCCCATTTAAATAGGGCCCTTTGGGGATCGCTCGATGGACATTCTCTATCGAGGGTTGGATTCCACTCGCTCGAAGCTGCGCAATTGCGTCTCTGACGTGGCCTTCTGCAGCATTCAAATCAGATTTCGACTCGTTATCCCGACCCTCTTTACAGATTGCTCTCGCCTTCTCATACAGATCCGGAAAGTACTGGTGAATTTTAGTCCTACTCCAGCCTGTATCATGCTCGATATTTTTCCATCTGGGGTTTGCCTGCTGTAGGCAACGCTCAATCAGCGATTGAATACAGTTCCGCTCGTTCGATAGCCTAATCTTGTAACGCTCCCATAAGGACTTGTAACAGTCTTCATCCACATACCGGAGCTGACTAAGAGATCGCAAATTCAACCGAACGAGCAACTCCTTGGGGTTTGGCGCTGGCTCCTCCTTTAGAGCCAGAGAAAGGGTGCTCTTCTGCTGCAACAAAGCGCTAGCACGCTGATCTGATTTCTTCTTAGTGATTTTCTTGCACATCTCAGGAGCCATGTGTCGTAAACATTGAGCTGCTGCGTAACCCAGGCTTTGCGCAATCTCCCCAATCGCTCTTGGACTATCCTTTGATAACTCCTCTTCCAACACTGCTTGAATTTCAATCCGTCTCGACATATTGCTGACATAGGTCCATTCTTGTTCGCCGGATCGAACCGATCCAAGATAGTTCTCGGCTATGGCATCGCATAGCTCCGGTGCGGCGCGACGAAGCATAGTCGTGGATGTGTAACCGTTTCGTTTAGCTACTGTTTGTAAGCTAGGTGGCGGGATTTCTGTCGCAGCTTCTGCCAATTTTTCTCTTAACCATGAGGGGCGGACCGGGTATCCACTAAAAACGGATTGGTCAATCAACGAAGCAGCATGATGCCAAGCCGGTTCACAAACCACTTCGTCTCTTGCGAAAAACTGGGAAACAGACAGATTAAGTTTAATGGCTACGGAAACTAGATTTTGTAATGACACTAACTTGCCCACCACGCGGGGGCGTGTTGTCTGTGATAAGCCACAAGCACGTAAGAAAACGGAAATTCTTCCAGAGGTACAAACCTCAATACAGCGGCGCAAATTTCTCTGCAAAATGGACGCGTCAATGGCCAAACTTGAAGAGAAACGTTGGCCAAGAAATTCTTCGACGATCTTCGCCTTAAGCAGGTTTCCTGACAAGTCAAGGTTCACCGGCTCAGGTTGATAGTCCCCAGATTTGCCTTCCCAAATTCCACACCAGGGGCAGTGACCAGGTACAGAGAACTCTTGTAGATGAGACGAAGTTCGTGAGCACTGCTCACATGAGCCTTGTAGCGGTGCTTCGTGGATCGAGCAGGTTGAAACAAGGCTGAGCGACCAAAGAAGTGGTTCAAAAACACGACCACCATTCCGAAATTCCTCTAAGCAGAAAGGGCACCATCTGCGGTGAGGGTAGAGCAGATCTGGTGCGATGATGCCATCTAGCGAGAATAGCGTCATCCTATGAATATCTTTAATCCCAGTACCATATTCCAGCGCGGAAGCCACCCGCTTTGTTATAGTGCCGAAGCTATTAACCTCTTTCCAGTGCGGAAACTGGGCCTTTGCTGACGCTGAAGTGGTACTCAATTCACAAGAATTGTCGAGGTGTAGCTGCGTAAGCGGAATAATCTCCTCCTTAACAAAATTGCTTGTGCTGCAGGAATGTTCTCTCGCCAGAGCAGCAATGTAACTGGACAAGCTCTCAACCAACGGTGTGCCAATGCGCTCCGGTTCTAGCGGATAGAATCGCGTGCGGGCGGGATAGATAGGAGGCGTGAGATTCAACAGAGCAAGTGAGCTATCCTTCCCGACAGGACTCTCATTTTCATTCGTATACACGCTATTTCCTCCACACCGCAGTGATCAGGCCTTGCGCGCCTTGTTGATGGCAGCTTGCAGTCGTTCCCAGCCGGCAAACTTAAGGGAATTGGAATCGGTTAGAACGTTGTTTGCGGAAGGATATCCGCCGAGGTCTTGTACCCGTTGAACGGCTTTTTTCACGTCAAATTCAAATTGCAGTTGCTCCCGGGACCGTTCAGTGACTAACCATTCGGTGTGGCGATTTCGCAACATACGTTTAAGGTCGGGAAATTGAGTGAGAACAACCGCTTCACGGACCCCAATATCCCTACAGATTTGCTTGACAGCTCGTGGCACTTCATCGAGGAGAGCCCTTTCTAATTTTGAACGGAGCTCGCCAAAAGCGTGCTGGCGCCAAGCGATCCCCTTGGAAATCAGTTCAATATAGGCATGTGGATGGTGCCGCTTCAAGCCAATACTGTTTGCGTACCCGAGGCGCTTGGCGAGGCGGCCCGGAGAGGGCGGTGGGGTTTCCGCAAGAGCGTCTGCAAGCACTTGGGCAGTTTGAGAAGGAGTGAGCTTTACCCCCACATTCATAGGGCTCGCATTACGAAGCTCCGTCTCCGAATGTTTATTATCGGAGCGAACATCGCGATTGTGAGCCGCGAGCAGCTTGGTTACGGAAGAGCTAATACGCTCGACAGGCAAACTTCCCTGGAGCAGGCCTAACAACGGGATGCCAAGGTGAAAACTGATGCGACACAAACCATCGAGACGCGGCAATACTTCACCAATAGACCATGTTGTCAACGAGCGCCTCGTCATGCCCATAGCATGAGAGAGGACATCCCCACTTATTGACGGATTGGCTTCAATGATCGCGCGGAGCGATCTGCAAACTTTGTCGGGGCTCAGGGGGTGAGAGATGCCGGAGACGGCCGCGAGAAGTTGGCCAATCTGGTCGGAAGACCAGGTCGCCATTGCCTCTGGTGAAGTGGTCACGCGGCGGATCGAAATGACATTGCCATCGTAACCAAGCCAACAGTGACATCGGCCACAATAACCGACCTGAGAGCCATTGGTGAGAGGTCTGTGACGCCTGTTGCAGGAAGGGCAGATCTCATTGAGCACACATAGGTGAACTGGGCAGACAGTTGCAGCCTTGATTGCCCAGAGTAGGGGCTTGTATACAACCGACTTTTGGATGCGCCATTCTTTGAGACATTGCGGACACCACGCTTCCCACGCTCGAAGCCAAGATGAACTGCTCAGCTGAACATACGGAAGAATAGTGTGGTTACGGAAAGACCTGATTCCCGTAGCCGCTTCAAGCGAAGAAATCCAACTAAGAGTGAGTGTAGGTGAACCGTCAATCATGAAAGAACTAGCGTGGAATAGCCGACGGCGAGTTCGGCGGTCTACATTTCGTTTTTCTATTGCCACGAGGCATGGAACATCAAGGAAGTCTGATATGAGAACGCTATGTTCCCAGGCTAAACGTGAGATGTAACCGGAAAGACATTCAACAAGGGGAGTGCCAGAACCGATAGGAGAGAGCGGGTAGAGTGAAGTGCGGTGAGGGAAACAAAACGATTGGTGAAGAGGCTGAATGTTTTTCATTTCGATTCTCTTTATGCCGATTTCGCGCGCTTTCCACGATATGTCGGATCGACCGCCGAACCGATTTGATCTCGGTTGGCTTTGCGAACACCAGGCTTGTTCTTGATCCGTGCCTGCCCTTGCTCTTTAGCTTTTTCGCGGGAGTCCGTTGTTTCTGCTTCAAGTTCCTGCTTGCCAAATAAACTATTAAAAGAAGTCGCATACTTGTCCACGGCTTCTTGCATTGCTATCTCGCCGTTGAATATTTCGTCAAAAATTACTGCTAACTTGTCTTCGGATAGCACGGACTCCTCGATATGTTCCAGAGTCACGGTACTGGCATTCTGACGCAATGCCAGACTATAGGCCCTGAAAAGCCATGGTTTCAGCAAACCAATGCACCCAGCGCTCTTCTCATGCAATAGATCGACGAACCCCATGAGATCTGGCGGCTCTGTGAAGGGCATTGCCAACGCTAAAGATCCAACTGTGTTCACAAACTGCTGATAGTCGTCGCCCATGTTTGAGTAGCGGCGGAAATGAATGTCAGTACTTCGGCGTGCTATCTGTCCGTCTAAATTCCGAACCTCTAGCAGGCGATATGTTCCGAAGAGTATGTGCGGAACTCCCGAATCTGCAGCCACTGACTTGATGACGTCTAACTGGTGTGTAAGCCGTGTAGAAGACGAGTTTACAATCACTTGCGCTTCGTCAAGGAGTACGGCGGTGGGGCGCCGATATTGTAGTAACTTCTCGTAAGATAGCTGCAGTGCGTTCGCACTAGCGTCCTGTCTGCTTGGAATGCGTTTACCGACATCCGACTTCACCTCATCCGGGTGAATCTTCCGCTCGACCAGAGGCTCATTTGCTGCGTATAACAACCGCGCAAAATTATTCCCCCAGTTGAAAAATGCCGGTGGCATCGGTGCTTTTAAGCGCACGCTTATGACACTGAGCCGTGACGTGTCTGTCTGAAGCTCTGGCAAGAGGTTTTCAGTTAGAACCGTTGCGACCTTGTCTCGCAGGGTTGACTTTCCTGCACCCGAAGGGCCGTACACATAGATCATTGAATCACAGTCAGCATCTTCGATGGCAATAAGGAGCCGCTTCAGAACGTCGTCCATGATTGGATGTGCCGCGATGAAGTCGTCGAAAAACTTCTTCTTCTTCGCGGCGTCCTCTGCCAAGAGCGAAGGAGGAAACCACTGTTGTTGTCCCTTTCTCATAGGCGGCCATACACTTCCGTTGCGACGACACGTTTGCCGTGACCAAGCTTCTTCCCTAGGGCAATATCATTTGTGGGTGCCGGACGAGGCGCGAATTCGTTTGGTCGAGGAACTAGGTGAATTCGGGACCGTTGGCCTTCAAGATCAAGAAGTTGCTGACGGCGAATCCCCTCCTCGCGCCGCGCTCCATTGAGCATCACCGCAATAATCCGTGGGGTCATCGACCGTCTCCTTTTTCCAGACAATGTTTGTTTGCGGCGATAAATTGCAGTTGCAATTTCCACTTGCTTGAGCGTTTTCCCCTTCATCTCAAGGTAGTATTGGTTGTGACACTCCACCCAGGCCCCCTCGAGCAAATACCCAGGCGATACCCATATCAAAAGGGTCAAATCGCACAGGAAGTTTTTTCTTGTTCAGTCCCGGACCGCGGAAAACATCTGACCAATACCGGAAGCCATTCACTAGTACTCCGCGTTGCGAATCGATTGTCACTTGACCATTGCGAGTCGATGGCGAGGAGTTGATCAAGAAGCGCTTATCGAATGTGACTATGCGATGTAAGCGAGCACCGCTTACAAGCATTCCGTGCGCGAAGGCCTCACGGGGAGTTTGGAGCAAGGCAGGATGTTCAAGAGTCTCGTAGGTTTCGAACATGTAGGATTCGAGCCGGTCGAGTAAGCCCGCAAAATCCCACACCGCAAGCGTCTTTGGATTGTTTGACTTTGTGACGGTTCGTACGTTCTTGGTTGCTTGGGTGTTACCGGCGAGATTATTAATCAATTGTGAGGTTGTGGTCCCGAAAAGGCGCTCACACACAGATCCGAATCGAGCTTTTGCGGCCGGACGAATCTTCTTTGTGCACTCGTAGTAGGCCAACAAATGATCGAAGTAAATGCTTTGGAATTCCTTACCACCATCCACGACGATAATTTGGGGCAATTTCCCATGTCGACGAACACAGTCACGAATCACCATCATGCAAGAACGGTGGCTGGGAGGATCGAAGGTGAGGTAGAACGCAAGGAACTTGCGAGTGCGCGCATCGGTCATAATCGTGAGCCACGGCCGTTTGAGATTCTCCCCAGTCTTTAGACACTTCAACTCAATATCGAGCTCTGTGTGGTCGATATGCGCGATTTCTAATGGTCGATCTCCATGGGGAGGAGTGGACCACTCCAGATACCATACAAATTCCTCGTGCTGGTACGCGACACGATGCCCTTCACGTTTCCTTGCTTGCTCGGCCCGAGGCCTGTTTTTAACGGCCTTTAAGTATGTATTGAATGAAGGTACCGGCAGGCCGTCGTTTTCCCGATTTGTCTTGAACTGGCTCCAGCAGGCGAAGGTGCTTGTTTGTGCGAGTGTCTCGTGATTGTTCTTGATGTGCTCCATCATCGCCGTGCCTAGTTCCTGTGCGAGTGTGGACGTCGTTCGATTCCCCTGAAGCGATGTGCGGGGATATAAACCGATTAGTCCATTTCCGAATTGCTTTAGCGCAGTTTTGTAGGCAGCAATCCAACGGCGTATCGTGCGGCTCATTTTTCTGCTGGTTCGTCCATCAAGATATGGCTGTATTGTTTTGAATCTCTTATTGGCTACTCGTATTTCCCTAGGACCCGCGGCTTTCAACCGCTCTGAGATCTCAGGATGCTCAGGAACGGTATTGGGATCTCTGGTTTGCGATATGCGTCCAGCCTTCAGTAGCTCTTCAAATTTATTGATTGAGAGCTCGGTGAAGGCTGCTCCCTCGCCGCTTAGCGCTATGAGGTTGTCACCAGCGTTCGCAACACTCCAAGATCGACCGTCCCAACAGAGTTGTGAGCCAACTTGAATCTGCATGATGCCGCGCTCTGGCGGAGTCGGTGAGGTTGCACGAGCAAATGCCTCGGCGGTTTCCGCTGAAGCGAACAGGCGCACTTCCTCGGGCTCGGCGAAAGGATGCGCGTTCCAATCCACATCGATCGTGCGGTTACAAATTAAGGTATAGATGTCGTCTCGACTGGCAGACTCACTTGTCGCGGAGACGAGGTCCGCAAGGGTTGTCACTGGCGTCAATTCCAAATGCTTCAGGATCGCGTCTTTTGCGGCTTTGTGAACTGTGGGCGGACTTCGCAGATAGTCATCCATGAAGTTGGCATTACGAGTGAAAACTGGCGTTACGTCTGCAGATGAATGTACTGAATATGTCAATCCAAGTCTCTCGGCATAGAGTGCTCCGGGGGGACAAGTCCACACGCCGTCGACTATCCGGTAGCGATTAGGTTGGTCCTTCGACAACGCCGGCAGCATCCCTTGGTCCTTTGCCTCGATCCACCCCGCACTATTGCGACGAATGACAAAGTAGTCGGGTGTATGCGGATGTCGGATCAGCCGGCCACTGGCACTGACGTACGAAATCTGGAAGGTTGACGGCTGGCAGTAGATTTCGAGAGTGTCATCATCATGCTCTGCTTTATAGACGAACGGGAACTCGACGGTATGCGATTCGAACTGAATCGTTACTCCCATCTTCCTGCTTGGGTATGTGCCGGGGACGCTCTTCTTGTTTTGTTGGACCTTTCGGACGGGAGGAGAGGTACGGATCTTTTGGATGATCTCTGTTGCTTCATGGGACAGCCCGAGGCGCGAGCGCCAGGCCTCAAACTCAAATTGTGTGAGCATGACTCACCTCTCGTGAAACAGCAAGGGCCATATCGAGTTTGGTCGGAGCATGATTCAGTTACCAACACTGAAGTGACAGTGGACGGTATATTGCGAACCGAGTCGGTTTGCATATGCGATTCCCGGAGGACAAACCCAAATGTCATTTTCAAGGCGATAACGATTGGGCTGCTCCTGCGACAGAGTAAGTAGTCTTTGTTGGTGTATCGCCTCAATCCAGCCGGCGCTTGTACGACTTATCACGAAGTAATCGGGAACGTGGGAAGATCGCAGATTGCGACCGCACCCACCGAGGTAATCCAGAACGAGTGTTGATGGCTGGGGGTAGTATTCGAGAACTGTGTCATCACGTTCGAGTTCGCCAATCAGCGCGAGTTCAACTGTGGACTCAATGCGAAGTTTCGGTTCGATGTGTTTGCTCCCGGCAAGACCTGGACTGCTTCCTTGAACCCGGCTGATACGAGTAGAGGCACGGATCTTGTGGATCATTGTGATGACTTCCGGTTTCAGCGCCAGGCCCTGGCACAGCAAGGCGAATTCAGATTCTGTCATCATCCGGGTATGCCTCCCACGTTGCCAGGAGTTTCGTCGGGTACGAAGTACAAGAGAGTATTTCGGTGTGAAGCCCATTCCTCAAACGTTGTTGAATGGAGTTCAGAACATGAATCGCAGATTAAGTGTCTAGGCGCACCGAGTCTTTGAATCACACGACTTAACACATCGATCAAGCCGACAATGCCGTTAGGACTTCACGCCAACTCGCAAACTCAGCTTCGGTCAACATTGGTCCCCCCGGAGGGTCGCAGCGGAAGCGCCAACGAAGCGTCGGCGCCTAGTTTGAGATGGCGCTTTCCCACACCATTGCGAGCGCGGCTATGTCCAGCGTCTGTGACAAGCCCAATCCGAGTTGATCGTCGCATTCCGCGCATTTCGTCTCGGTCAGTATTCGCGTCGCCTACTCGCCTCAATAGCGAACTCTTCTCCGCCTCAAGGCGTTCTTCGCCGTTCACTGCTTCGCTCAACATGTTCGAAATCTGTGCATTTGGCCATGCTCTTTTGCGCATATGATCAATCGTCAGCGTCTCTCCGGCCTCACTCAGCGCCTGCCTTAGCGCTGCACCCAACCATCGCTTCAAATTGCCAATGCAGCCCACCGACCCCTCCATCAAGTAGTCGATATAGGGCGACAGATCCGGAGAGCGTCTTACTGGCAAATGTGATTGGAGCGTACAGACCGCCCTGGTGAAACACTCCAGATCCATGTCGTTATCCCGGTATCGCCGGAAGTGAATGTCAATGCTCCTTCGTGAGAGCTGACCGCTAAGATTGCGCAGACGGAGCAGATCGTAGCCCCCGAGCAGGGCATGCGGAGTTCCGGTTTTCGCTGCAAGACACTTCATCACATCGAGTTGATTGGCCAATCGCCGTATGGGTACTGTGCCGAGATAATGAGCGTCATCGAGGATTACGACTATCGGACGACGATGGCTCATACCCTTTTCGTATGCGTGCTGATAAAGGCGCGCGCTTGATCGAGGAAGGTCAGAAACTTGTTCGCCTTCGTTACTCTTGAGCGGAGGAATCAGAGATGTAGCCAATGCTTCGAACATTGACCTAAATCCCTCTTCCCAGCTAAACGTTCCGCTAACTGGGGCCGGCATGGCGACACGGACTGCTGAATTCCGTTCCAGATCCTGCCTCAATCGTTCCCATCGAGCTTCTACAATCTGCCTTGTAACCAAATCGGCTAGGGTGCTCTTTCCGACACCTACAGGACCATAACCGAAGATGAGAGAATCCGGTTCGGCAGATCTAATCGCATCCTCAAGCTCAGCCTTAGCTTGATTCATTAATTGGTGATCGATTCTGATGCCCGCGAAGTACTTGTGTCTTTCCTGATCAGGGTGAGCCAGCAACTCGCGTGGAAAGAGCTGTTCACTGGTGTTCGTCATAAGACCCTTTCAGATGGACGGTTTCCGGATTACCCGTGGGGTATTTCAACGGGCTTGGAGGTACTGGTGCTTGTGGAAAGGTCTTGTCGCGTAGGAGCTGGCGCGACCGAGTTGATTCCCAGCCGTGCTCGTATATCTCTGCGAGCCCGGTCTCTCCGGTTCTTAAGCGACAATTTCGTCCTCATCAACCGCGCGGTGGGCACTCCAGGTCACTGATCCTCCTTAGCATCATTGATGATTAACATTGTCCAAAATTATCCATAATTGTCCAGAAGAAAGTCAAATCGATATGCTCGCCGGTCGTTTTAGTCCTGCAGTCGACCGATGCGGCGGATCCCTTCACAGAGGCTGCAGTGCAAATAGTGGCAGTGGTATATGAGCTATCCTGAATCTGTTTGAACAGACCAGACTCATGAATCCTCCTCCCCAAAAGAGACTAGGCACTCTCGACCCCGAGCATCGCGGCTTGTTCACGTTGGACGAGCTATCTGACTATCTGCGCATCCCCAAATCGAGCCTCTACAAGTTGGTTCAGGCCGGAAAAATCCCTTCAATCAAGATAGGCAGGCATTTGAGGTTCTCGGCGACAGCTATAGATCTCTGGATCGAAGAGATACAGGAGAAACGCGGAGTGGTTGCGAAATCGAGTCGTCCGTAGATCTATGGGTTTGTCGCACCGCTCTATCTCGGCTGGCGGGATGATCCCGATTGCGCGCCGATGTATCGACGCTCCTCTCTACCTGGCTAGAGCGAATAATGGATAGATTCATGGCGCTCTTCTTTGCAATGAAGGTCTAGCCGGGCACTTGCCGAGGTCGAAACAACGATCTAGATAGATCGTTGTTTCGATTGCGATCAGCATGGTTAGTCGATCGTCCCATGGATTCAGGCCCAGACTGCGATGCCTGCCCATTCGGAATGTGCCGGAATCGGCACATTTCCGGGACTCGTCGCTCAGCTTGCCAATTGGGTCATTAGCATCACGATCGAGTGGACGAAACGCGGACGCGCAACATTATCTTGTCAACGCCAACTGCGGCGGCGATTTGCATCAGAGCGAAGATTGAAGGAGTGACTCTGCCACGCTCTACGCGTGACAGATAAGTTCTGTGAATGCCGGTATGAGAGGCCAGCGCTGCCTGGGTTATGCCGTGGCGGGATCGCAATCTTCGAATGAGGCCGCCAACTTCTACCCGCATGGCGGCCAGGCGTTGAGAATCAAGTGAGATAGAAGGGCTGGAGAGGGAGAGTTCGAAAAAGGTGAACCCCAATGAATGGCGGCAGCGGCGGCATTTACCATTTCCGCGTTCAAATTGGCTTAATTGGCAGGTGGGACAGACGACGGTGTGGCGAATCGTTGAGACTTGCAAAGAGTTCTCCGGAGGAAGCCGCACCCCACCCATCGCGGATCATGACTCTGCGTGGATTGGTGCATCGTGAATGGGGTTGAAGGGTTGGAGACGGAATTACAAACGATGGATCGTACCCAGGCTTGACCGACCTATCTCCGTGGAAGAAATAGGCGGCGCGATTGAAGCTGCGGCGACGGAACGCCACGGCCAATAATCAGCCTGGTACGCACCGGCGCCGTAGAGCACGCTGTCCAAAGGAAACTGAATCTAACGCGAACGGGCGAACGACTGGCGTCGTCCACCTAAACATTGGAGCATTTGACGATATGGCCAAAATGTCGCAATGAACGGAAATGTGCCGCTTCCAGCACATTTCGAACAGCGGGCCCCGGAACGTGCAACTGGACCCGTGGGATGATTACTGGCGATGCTCATCGAAATCGCAACAACGATCTACCAGATCGTTGTTGCGACATAGGCGAGTGCTGGCCGGCATCGTTGGGCACCTACGACCTCCGCAGGAGTGTTTCAGCCAAGCTGTTCCCAGGCGCGTGTCGTCGAAAATACTCATCCTGGCAAGGGCGTCCCCCAAAGGAGACTCTATTTCTAGCAATGCAAAAGTAAGGAAAGGAAAACCTCCGCACTTGGAAACGACACTCGGCAGTAAAGGACAAGTGACGGTCCCCAAGGCAGTTCGCGATCGCCTGCAGATAAACCGGGCGACCGGGTCAAGCTCTTGTTGCAGCCCGACGGTGTGATCATTCAGACCAAGATTCCAACTGCGCGAATCAAAGGCATGATTTCAAAACCGGCCAAGCCGGCTTCTTTACAAGAAATTGATCATGCAATAGAGTCAGGCGCTACGCAGAGATTCCGAAGTAAGAAGTGATCGGTCTCGATACCAACGTGCTTATTCGCCCACCTGCGCAAGACGACCTGAAGCAGGCCTCGCACGTGCCTAGAACAATGGTGGAGAGAGGTTCCGGTTGGTTGCGTTTGACCGGGAGGGTTTGCGAAGCTCGCAGCGCGGTTGACCTTGCTGCAAACCAGAGGGCATTCAATGGGTATTCTGCTAATTTCCTATACCCAAGCCCTCCACAGGTTGGCATCGGGAACAGTCGGCAAAACTCGCACCAGTGGTGCGAGTTTTGCTGCGGAGGTCGTTCTCGTTTTTAAGGATTGAGGTTAGTTGATGCGTATTGTGATAATTTCCGACACCCACGCACTTCACAACAGGGTAGTGGATCTTCCTGACGGAGACGTTCTGGTGCATGCCGGCGATTTTATGAACTCTGGGTACGATCCGCGGGATGTCCTGTCTTTCAATCGTTGGCTTGGAGAACAGTCGTTCAAACACCGCGTGGTCTGCGCCGGCAATCATGACCGATATTTCGAGAATCTTCCCCAAGAAGCCCGCGCCCTCCTCACCAATGCGACCTATCTTGAGAACACTGGCGTCACGATCGATAACGTCACTTTCTGGGGATCCCCGTATACACCGGAGTTCCTGAACTGGGCTTTCATGTACCCTCGTGGCTCCGGGGCGAAGTACTGGGACCAAATCCCATACGGCCTGGACGTGCTAATCACTCACGGCCCGCCATTTGGGATTCTCGACCAGGTCGCACCGGGCGGCGAACATCTCGGATGCGCAGAACTACTTGAGTCCGTAGAGCAAAAGAAGCCCAAGATCCATCTATTCGGCCATATTCACGGAGGCGCAGGAACCTTTGAGAGCGGAGCCACTCGCTTCGTAAATGCTGCATACCTCAACGAGCAGTACAAACCTTTGAAGCCCGCAGGGAAGATACGCATCATTGATGTTTGGGGTATGAGGCTCGCAGGCCATTCACTTCTGTGATGACGGCGTTATTGGCGTGATTTATGCGATACAGAGGTGGAATTTAGAGAAGGAAGTGTGTCTGTCGATGGAGACCGAATCTTTTCCAAAGCCGGATTTTTTCGCCCATCGTGAGTCTCTCAGGCTCCCTGCATCTGCTGTGGTAGAGAAGTTGGTGGAGATCATCGGGCGCAAGCTGACCGGCTATGTCGGCGGAGTGAAGGATGCCGGAGCAGTGGACCGATGGATTGCCGGCGGTGACATCCACGGTGATTCCGAGGCCCGTCTGCGATTTGCATATCAACTGGCGCGCACTCTGAGCGAGCACGATTCGCCTGCTGTGGTTCAAGCATGGCTGACCGGCGTGAATCCGGAACTTGGCGATCGGGTTCCTCTACGGCTCCTACGGGAGAACGACATTGTTGCCGTCGCGCCGGCAATCTTGAGCGCGGCGTGCAAATTCCTTGCCGGAGGATAAGCCGCCTTGAATGAAGCCGCTTGCGAGGATGTAGGATCGCGCGCCCGACTGAGCGAGCGGTTGTGGCTGGAGGTCGGTGTGGGCAATTGCTGGATGTGGTGCCACGTGAGGCGGTCGCCATTGCCCACCTCGTTGGACAGACTGCAGTGCTACGAAGGACGGATAGTTACCAATCAAAAGTAGGCCCGAATGAGGAAAGGGAATACAAAGCAACAGTTGTCGGAGCGGAGGCCATTGTGGAGCGATGGCGGATCTTACTGCACATGGTGTCGTAAATTCGCCTTTCCGAACGAGGAAATGGCCCAGGAAAAGCTCGATGAGCTGAAAGCGGCGCCGAACGTACGAAAGCAGAAGCATTCCAACATCCTTCACGTTTACGAGTGCCCGCGCGGCCGAGGTTGGCACGTCGGCCATGATTACGAAGTTGTTGAGGCAAATACGTGATGGTGGAACTTGGGCTGTCGCTCTGAATGGTTGAAGCCCTTCGACCAAAGTGCACCACAAACAATCAGTACGTGGAGGGCAACGAGCCATTTTCGCGCAGAACGAAATGACAATTGAGCGCGCCTTCGGGTTTCGTGTTTGACGGTACGCGCTTAGCTCGGAGATCCGGAAGATCATTCGGGAAGCTCATCATCTCCTGATATAGGCCTGGATCGCTCTTCTGTAGAGCGTCGAGAACGCGCATTAGTCGCGATCGATATTCAACGTTTTTCGGACTATCGAGGCGCAACGCCTGCCGCAACTTTTCGCCATGCTGATTGAGCGCCACTACGTGCCCGTCCGGATTGATGCTCAGACAGCCGCTGAATCCAATCTGACAGGGATCAGGTATGCCGAGGATGGCCTTTTTTGCCTCATTACAGGCGGCACACGCATACAGAAGGTTTGAATATTCGCAAATGCCACCGGCATTTGATACCAGAGGGATGAAGTGATCTAGATGAAATGTCGCGCCTCGGCTATACCACTGTTCTCGATGGAGACAATACACGCACCGAAACAAGAACTCATCGCGCAGCCAGTCGCGATAGCTCTCGTAGTCCGAATATCCGGCCGGGCCATGTCGTCGAACGTGAGGCTGAGTCGGATACTGAAATCCGTCTATCAACTCTTCTTACCCCCGTCAATCAACCTCGTGAGAAGTTTTCTTTCGAGTTCATCCAACTCATTGATGGGGACGGGTGCGACCTGGTTGATGTGATAGTCCGCGTATTCCTGCAAAACCTGTAATCGCGCTCCTTGTACGTCACCCAACTCACCGGCGATTTGTCTGTCGATTAACAAGCCGCGTTCGCGGTTGGTTTTCGGCCAGCTCTCTTCGATCTTCCTGAAGTCTGCTAGAGATATGTCGGCGTGAAAACCGTCCGGCAAATAAAAGGATTGGCTGAAGGGAACGCCAACTCGCTCCCATCCCGTGAAGGTTTCAAGGATGAGCCGCTCAAGTTTTGCTGGAAGCGCATACAGGCGGAGCACCTCACAATCGACGTCCAATAAAGTTCCTTCAGCTTCCGGGAATTTGGGTTGGATGAAACCTCTTCGAGGTATCGGGTTGCGAAAGCCTCAAGAGCGCCAAACCTGACCTTCGCCGGCATCGGCAGCTCTTTCATGTCCCCTACCACGTTGTCGCGCTTCCCTAAATGTGTGAACACGAAAGCGTTCGCAATCGGGGAATTGAGAATGGCCCAAAGGGCGACAATTGAGTGAGAGCCAGCGATCGGACGCACCGCAATGAAGCGGCTCGAAACCGGATGCCCCTTTGGGTCGAGAAGCGCCTTCAGACGCCAGGGCCCGCGGCTGGATGGCGCGTAGTTGAGGAGCACTTGTGGAACATCAACTACCGTTCCACTTACTGCGCGTCGAATCACTTTGGTGTCTAGGTTCACCCAATGCCGTTTCGGTAGTTCGTGCAGCTGCAGGCCGTGATCAAAACGCACAAAGCCCGCCTGAGCACCCGGAAATTTCTTGTCAGAAAATGTGTGACTTCCTTCTGGGAGATTGGCGCTGTGAAATGTAAAACCCTGTCCCGCGGTAGCTACATCTCCAAGATCGGGATTATCTGCCAAAAAACTCCAAATTTCCTCGATAGCGCAAAGAATCTCCGTGGGCTGCCTGCTTGCGGCGACCAAGAAGGACCACGGATTCAGCGTCAGAAAAAGAGAATACTCGGTCAGGAAAAAGACAAATCTCTCGCAACTCAAAGGTGCTCAGGAGCATCTTTCGAGCTTCAGTCGCGTTGTTGTTATGCAAAAAGGATTGTGGCAGCACAAGCCCAAAAACCGCACTTCCCTGCAATTTCGGGAGGGTACGCCAGAGCATCTCCACTGACTTGTTGACGAAGGTTAGTTCTGAATTCTTCTCTTGATAAGAGACCTGTTCTTTCGGGGAAAAGTTGTCAAACGGAGGATTTGCAAGAAGGATCGTGCTCGCTCTTGCCTGCTCAGCAAGACCATCGCCGAGAAACATATCTCCGGCCTTCAGGTCCCATCCGTCCGGGTTTGGAATATCGGTCAGTGTAAGAGAGAGGCGGGCCAGTTCAAGTGCGAATGAATCTATGTCGGTCCCGTGCAATCGGCTTCGCAAATAAGGCCCTCGCTTACGCGGCGTCGCGCGATCAGGCGGGAGCAACTCGGTCAGGAGCCGCATGGCTGAGACAAGAAATGCCGCGTGACCACAAGCAGGCTCAAACACGCTCCTTTCATCAACGGGTATTTCAGCGATCCAATCGGACAGATTTCCGACTACATAGTCCACCAAAAACGATGGCGTACTGTGTGTCCCAAGTTCGGTCCGAGTCTTTTTGGAGATCAGCGCATTCTCGTATACATATGCGAGCGACTCAGTCGTCGTCAAAGCGAGACTGCTGTATTGACTAATGGTCTGCGCAGCACTCTGGAGACCCTCGCGCTCCTTGCTATTCCGAATCGGAAGCGGGACCGCACCATAGTGCGCAGCAAGGCGAGAGAAGACATCCTCCACATTTGTCAGGTCCAAATTACGAAATGCATCGACCTGTTTATCATGCAAAATCTTGCCAGACACTAGCCAGAAAATGGTCTGGAGAAGCCAGTGACCGGTAGTGGCAGAAATATTTGCTCGCCCAAGACAGTCCCCAAGATCCGACACATTACGCTCGATGAGACGCTCAAGTGACCTGCCCACTTCCTCCTCGACTAGGGGCATTAATCCCAGGTCCACGAAACTCAGTTGGTATTCCGTCTTGAAACGACCCCATGTCTTAGCCCGATAGACAACCTCTGGAGAGAAGTCGTTCTTGCGCCGATCAAAAAACTGCACTACATCGCCGCTAGGGATGCTTTCCAGAAATTCCGGCGATGTGCTCCCTTGTTTCCACCACTGGAGTACATTGCCTGCGCACACAAAAACGATCGGAGCTCCGAGAGCGCGACACTCTTCAGCTGCCAAGTAGGGATCTCTAGCGGCCGAGGTGACTGCGATACACGCCGAGCGAGAGTCTGTCGGCGTCTGTGCAAACCCAACAATAGGTGCGGTTTGGTCACGTCCAAACTGAAAATCGTAGCGGAGAAGATCCGGCCTGTAGCCGCAGGCCATAAGGGGAGCTTTGATTGCTTGCGGTTGAATAGCTGTGACCACCGTGCGGGCTCCGTCCCCTCCCGTGAATGCACCGTTACTTGTGCATCCAATTCTCGCACGTGTCACAAGTTACGTGTTTTATGCGACGGCTGGGGTAATCCAAACGTTACGGCACTATAGCGAATAAAAGACGAATAAGCAAGAGAAGTCTTAGCGGTCCGTTCGTATTAGCTCGAGGCACGAGATGAAGCCGAAAACAACGAGTCTTTTTCGTCCGAGAGGCCGGATGAGATCCCTCGGGATGAAGGTGCCGGAAGAAAGCCTCGAATAAACCCTTATCACTAAGTTGGCAACACCCGACGGCTGAGTAGGCGTTCCTATTATGTGAGTGGCAGCGTCAAATTTCCACCATGGTCGCCGCCCGCGTAATACTCTAGGAATCGCGGGGAGGGGAGATCACGAATGACAATCCATCCCGGACTAGCATCGCTCAACGGACAGTGGAACAAGAATGAGTACGCAGCCGGCTATCGGGCGCGACTCGCGGCCATCCCTGACTTCGAGGGAGCTCATCACTGCTGGCACGTCGGTTGGGAAGACGCTGACACGGAGATGCTGGAACTGGTCCGGCACAGGAAGGCTCTGGCAGAGGGTAGGGAAGACGACTATCTGGAGACTTGGGGCCTCCTGTTCGACGCTGGTGGCGATGCGCGGATGAACGGCATCCCCTTCGACGGTGAGCGCACGGCACCTTGGAAAGAGGGTTGGATCGAAACAGACATCAACCTGGGAGCACACGGAGCAGAGGCACCGTGAGGGAGGCTCGTCACCCTCAAGCGACGAAATGAAGAGTATTTCCATGGGTCTGCGCAAAGCGCTACTGAATTTCGACCCGTGAGGCCGGTCCGTCAAACTGACCTATATTCAACGATGACGCAGGCCTGGATTTTGAGCCTGGAACACGGTTCTAAATGACACGGCTTACTGGTGGCCAATGCCCGAATCCCCTAAAAGTCCTTACCTGTCCGAGAAGGAGGCGGCGAGATATTTTCAGCGACAGGAGATGCTCCTGGAATTTTCCCGACTCTTCGACTACAACGAAGCGAGTGATCGGGCCGTCGCGATCGTTGGACCTGCATTTCTGGACACCCTGTTGAGTGGCATCCTTACAGAGTTCATGGTTGAGGACGATAAGGAAGTGACAAAACTTCTTCAGCCGGACGGACCTCTCGGCACATACGGAAGCCGGGTGACGGCTTGTTATTGTCTAGGGCTTGTCGGTGAAATTGTCACGGCGGACCTGCGACTCATCGGAAAAATCAGGAACCGGTTCGCCCACGAGATTCGCGCAAACTTTGCGGACCCCAAAATCAGCCAATGGTGCCAGCAACTGCGATGGCATAAAGAGTCCATCGGCATTCCACCGGTAGGTGTAACCGATCGAGACCTGTTCCAGGTGGGCGTCAATCAGCTCGTCACCTACCTCAATGGCATCCCGGGTATGGCACGCTTCGACAAACGCTCCAAAGTGCTGCACACGTAGACGGGGGCAATCAGATAGCAAGGCGAATTGGAATTGGCGACATGCTCTACGGGCCTGCCTACAATATCGTGCCTGGTAAAGTGGCGGGGGAGGGCGAAGTTAATCGTAAAACCAACTTTTTCAGTAACTTCGCAGGAAATACAGCGAACGCTGATACAGTAAACACTGTAACAGCGAACAGTGTAATGAAACTCGAAATGGATGGAGAGCAGGCCGTTCCAGCACTCGTGGTTGGGGAAACAAGGCAAAGTTAGACGAATAAGAGACATAAATCCCAACCTTGCGCATGGATGGTGCTGGAAATATCCTGTTTCATATCAGTCGCTTACAGGATTCTGACGGTGAACTCTGTCACTGGTGGCCTAGATATGGTTCAATTCTGCTAGTGGTGGCCTCAAAATGCCGAAAATCAGGTTAAAACCTGAAAACCGCGGCACTGAAAACAAAGGGTTTATGGTGGCCGATTTATTCTGCAACTGGCCAAAGTATTCCGAAACTGACACAATCGCGCTTCGCGCAAAGACAAAAGCAAAAGCCCGGCTGAAGTGCCGGGCTTTTTGCTGTGTATCTATTCCCTCAGTCTTCGATTGTGACCTTCCTCGAACGCCCGTCAAAGGTAATGCGCCAATTCTGCAGAATATCTCTGCCGATCAAGATGGCATAGTTTCGCTGTTTCACGAAGTCGGCCGAGACAATTCGCATGAGGTCGAACGACTTCAGCTTGGTACCAGGAAAGCTGATGGCTCCAGCATGCTCCCCGCAGAGCACTACACCACCCAAAGCCGTTATCTCGCTGCCTTCACTCGTGGGTAGGAGATGGCAGTGATTAGCAAATACCTTGCTGATGACCGTGACTGATGCGCCAGTGTCCAGGAGCGCCCGCATCTCGCGTGGTTTCGGATATTCCAGCCCCAATACCCGCCCACGCTCGATAACATCGGGTGAGTTCATGACAATGACTTGAATGCAGGGACCTGGATCATCTGGATCTAGCGGGTTCCAGTTGAGGTCAACGATCGCCATAACTACGAGACGATATAGACGGGTTCGGTCATCCAAACCTGCTTTACGAGGAACCCGCGCCTAATATCGAACCTTTGTAGACCCGCCCTAACTGCGTCGGCATAGGTGCTGAAGAACCCTTCCGCAACGGTGGAGTCCTGGATCGCGACGAACTTGCCGGGGTTCGAACGCAGCCATTCGTCGCGGTGCTCTCGAAACACCCTGAGTTCCTCGGAGAACGAACTATTCGCCATATGAGTACCTCTCCGACCGATGAAGCCTGATTCTATGATGCCAGCACTGTAGTGTTCCTGAGCATTTTCAATTCATGAGATAGAAAATGACAATTCTAATTGACAACAATTTAAGTTGACAAATCGATAATGTCAATAACAATTGAAAGATGCCTCCAGGTCGTCCCAAAACCACGAGCAACGAGGAGCGGCTGCGAGGCAAGTTGGCGGAGGCTCTGCACCGACTGAAAGAGGAAAAGAGCCTAAATAGAACTCAGCTTGCCAAGGACGCAGGCGTCACCAAGCAGTCGATGTGCTTGTATTTAGACGGCAAGGCTACTCCTACTCCGGAAACCTTGCGGAAGCTCTGCACGAATCTGAAGTTGCCGCCACTCGATATTGAAGGTGCCGTGATCTCCTTGAGCGATATCCGATCGCGGAAGGCTCGTCCCGACCTGAAAAATGACCAGCAGCTTTCCCTCTCGCTAAGTGAAGCGATCTTCACGGTCCCTCAAGAGAATCTGCATGTTACGGTGCTGAGACGTAGCTCGCGCTCAATCGATCTTAAGGTATCCGTCAAGTTCGGTCCGGTCTCAACAGCCTCGCGGCGCCCAAAGAGTCCAGCGGCGGCGGCTATCGGCTAAAAGCAGAGCTGATCGTTTCTGCTCCTTTGAGAAGTGCGGTTGGAGTTCAAGGACGCGCAGTCCGCCGGTCAGATGCGCCCCAAAGACGGCTCCGACGACGTGAAGTACCGCTACATCCTGATGCCATGCGCATCTGAAACTGCCTTCGGGAGATCCCTCTAAAACACGTTCTAATTGCAAGCGGACTTGACGCGGGTGGCCTCACGGTTTCCGCTATTGGATATTGAATGGATATAAATGGGTGAAAATGGATATTTTCCTTGCCTTCGGGGTAGGAAATGCCTGCTGCAGGCCGGCAAGGGACGCGGCGCACGCTACACGCTCAAATAGGCGGCTTGACGACTAGCATTCGCCGAATG